>ERZ808240.5274-NODE-5274-length-10654-cov-16.435513_pt1 | contig 10654 bp, 5 predicted proteins | sample MGYA00521084_ERZ808240 | MGnify/ENA primary metagenome ERZ808240 (study PRJEB31516, sample SAMN03275571) | gut metagenome | biome: mammalia-associated habitat; material: feces | host: Papio cynocephalus | place: Kenya | collected 2012-08-06 ... | reverse complement strand
GCTGCAGGGCCATGGGGTCCTGACGCAGGTCGACGCCGTTCTCCTGCTGGAACTTGTCGGCCATCCAGTCGATGACGCGCTGGTCCCAGTCGTCGCCGCCCAGGTGGTTGTCGCCGGAGGTCGAGAGGACCTCGAAGACGCCGTCGGCGAGGTCGAGGATGGAGACGTCGAAGGTGCCGCCGCCCAGGTCGAAGACGAGGATCTTCTGGTCCTTGTCGGCCTTGTCGAGGCCGTAGGCGAGCGCCGCGGCGGTCGGCTCGTTGACGATACGCTTGACGTTGAGGCCGGCGATCTTACCGGCGTCCTTGGTGGCCTGGCGCTGGGCGTCGTTGAAGTAGGCCGGGACGGTGATGACGGCGTCGGTGACGGTCTCGCCGAGGTACTTCTCGGCGTCGGCCTTCATCTTGGAGAGGATCATGGCGCTGACCTGCTCGGCGGTATAGTCCTGGCCCTCGATGGAGACGACGGCGCGGCCGCCCTGGCCCTCCTTGACCTCATACGGCACGGTCTTGAGCTCGGAGGTGCACTCGGAGTACTTGCGGCCCATGAAGCGCTTGATGGAGAACACGGTGTTCTTGGGGTTGGTCACGGCCTGGTTCTTGGCGGCCTTGCCCACGACGCGGTCGCCGTCGGCACGGAAGCCCACGACGGACGGGGTGGTACGATCGCCCTCGGCGTTGACGATGATCGTAGGAGAGCCGCCCTCGAGGACAGCCATGGCGGAGTTGGTAGTACCGAGGTCGATACCGAGAATCTTGCCCATTTGAGAATCCCTTTCTCTTGTGCTTTCGCGCCGGCGGGCGGGATGCCCCGCGGCGCTCTGGCTTTTCGTTCGAGATGTAGTGTATCCCCTTATGGGGCGGATTATACAAAATCTAAGTCAATCCATATAAGATTTTTTATCGTCTGGAGTTTAGGTTATCGAAAGCGCAGGTAGAGGTCGCGCGTTGCAACATCGCAAGCTTGCCGAGATCTAAGTCGGGAGTACTCAGGGGGCGGGTTGTGCGCCCAGGCGGGCGGGCCGTGCGCCCAGACCGGTCGACCTGGGACGCGTGAAAACGACCCGGTCGGTCGTCCGAAGCATCCCGGCCGATTTATTACAAGTATGGGTTGGTTAACATTCGCGCAGGTCAAAGCCCTTAGCTGGAGGTTTTTCAGTAAGCCGTGGCATACTCGGCGAACGGTATGTAGAAGGCGGCTGGAGGGTATTGCAAAGCTATCCCTCCGTGGTATGTTTTGTGCCGAATCGAACCGGTCCGCATCGCCTGCGGCGCCGGTGTCTTACAGAGAGGAAACTACCATGGCTCATCCCGTAATTGATGCCGACGAGTGCATCGCCTGTGGCGTCTGCGTCGACTCCTGCCCCCAGGGCGTTCTGGAGCTCCAGGACACCGCGACCGTGACCGATGAGGATTCCTGCATCGCCTGCGGCGTCTGCCAGGACTCCTGCCCGGCCGGCGCGATCACCGAGATCGTCGAGGAGTAAACGCTCCTGCCGCCCGCAGCCCGCGGGCAAACATCGCGAAGTACACCGCGCAAACAACGAGGGCCCGTCACCGATCGCCGGCGACGGGCCCTCGTCTTGTCAAGCAGCCCCAAAATGGGGACAGTCCCCTTTTTGGGGTTATGACACCGCCTAGGCAGCTTTGCCGGCAAGATCGGGTGTCTGGAGCCCGCGCAGCACCTACGCCAGGTCGTCCTCGTAGGGCAGCAGCTCCACCAGGTAGCCTTTCGCCCGGAGCATCTCCTCGATATCGTCGAGGGTCTCCTCGTCATCAGCCGCGATTCGATGGAAATGGTAACCGCTCGTCACCGTGAGCAGGGGAAAGCTCTTGCCGCTCTCGATGGCCTCGAGGTAGCGCTCCACGTCGCGGCGGTTGCGGATGTCGAGGTCGGCCGTGATCTTGCCGTAGACGCGGTGGTTGACGATCACGTTGAGCACGGCACCGCCCATGTCGACGATACTTGTGAGCTCGTCGGCCATCTCGTCCTGCGTGTGGCGCACCTTGACGAGCCGCGTGGGCACGGAGGGCTCCCCCGCTCCCTCGCGCAGCACGTAGCCGCGGTTGGTGGCCACGATATCGTGCCCGTCGGCGCGGAGCAGGGCGATATCCTGCACCACGACCTGCCGGCTCACACCCACCGCCTTGGCGAGGGCGCTGCCCGACACGGGCTTCACGGCCCGTTTGAGCTCGACCATGATGGCGGCGCGGCGCTCGGTGGCCTCCATCACTCACCGTCCAGCATGCGCAGGTGCTTGAGCGAGAGGTCGAGGATCGGGGCCGAGTGCGTGAGGGCGCCCGAGCTGATGTAATCGACGCCCAGGTCGGCGAGGGCACGGATGTTGGTCGCATCCACGTTGCCCGAGCACTCCGTCTTGGCGCGCCCGCCGATGAGCTCGATCGCGGCGGCCATGTCGTCGTGGGTCATGTTGTCGAGCATGATGATGTCGGCACCGGCCTCGACGGCCTCGCGCACCATATCGAGGTTCTCGCACTCGACCTCGACCGTCGCGGTGAAGGACGCATGCGCCCGCGCCATCTCGATCGCGCGCGCCACGCCGCCCGCGGCATCGATGTGGTTGTCCTTGAGCATGACGGCCGTCGAGAGGTTGTAGCGATGATTGCGCCCGCCGCCGATCTCGACCGCCGCCTTCTCGAACACGCGCATGCCCGGTGTGGTCTTGCGCGTGTCGACGAGCACGGTGCCCGTGCCCTCGAGCGCCGCGGCCATCTTGTGCGTGTAGGTGGCGATACCGCTCATGCGCTGCAGGTAGTTGAGCGCTACACGCTCGCCCGAGAGCAGCACGCGTGCATCGCCGCGCACCTGGGCCACGTGGTCGCCCGCGTGGACCTCGACACCGTCGGCCACGTCGAAGACCACGGAGGTCTCGGGGTCGAGCAGCGCGAACGTGCGCGCGAAGACGTCGAGGCCGGCGATGATACCGTCCGCCTTGGCGATGAGCTCGACCGTGGCGGGACGCGCCGCGGGGCAGACGCTCGCCGTGCTCACGTCCTCGAAGGTGATGTCCTCGCGCAGAGCCTGGAGAATCAGGTCGTCGGCGACGAGCTTCATGGTGATGGGGTTCATGTTCTACTCTCCCTCCGCCTGGGTGCCGTCCTCGGCCGCCAGGACATCGATCGCGAGCGTGGCGGCATCCGTCTTGCGATGGCGCCCGTCGAGCGCCGGCTCGCCCGCCGCCTCTACGGCGAGCGACGCGCCCGTGCGCATGCGGTATGCCGCGCGGCGTCCCCACACAAGCGACTCGAGCAGACTGTTCGACGCCAGGCGGTTCTTACCGTGGACGCCGTTGCACGCCGTCTCGCCGGCGGCGTAGAGCTCGGGCATGCTCGTGCGGCCGTCCTTGTCGACCCAGACGCCGCCCATAAAGTAATGCTGCGTGGGCACCACGGGGATCGGCTCCTCCAAGATGTCGCGGCCGTCCTCGAGACAGCGCTCGCGGATGTTCGCGAAGTGGTTCCTGACCACGTCGCGCTCGACGGGCGCGAAGCTCAGCCACTCGTGCTCCGCGCCGTCCTTCTTCATCTGCTCCTTGATCGCCGCGGCCACCACGTCGCGCGGCTGGAGCTCGTCGGTAAAGCGCTCGCCCGCCGCGTCGAGCAGCACCGCGCCCTCGCCGCGGCAGCTCTCGCTGATCAGGAACGTGCGGCCGGGCTGCGGCGAAAACAGGCCCGTGGGATGGATCTGCACGTAATCGAGGTGCTCGCAGCGGATGCCGTGCTCCGTGGCGATATAGCACGCATCGCCCGTGAGCTGCGGGAAGTTGGTCGAATGGTCGTACACGCCACCGATGCCGCCCGTCGCCCAGAGCGTATGGCGCGCATGGATCTCAAACGGGGCCGCGGCGCCGTTCGCGCCGACCTCGCCGTCGAGCTCGTCGGCCGGTCGCGTGGACTCAGCCTCGTCGACCGGCACGGCGACGACGCCCGCGCACACGGTCTCGCCGTCGCGCTCCTCGGTGAGGACATCCGTCATGGCCACGTGCTCGAGGATCTGCACGTTGGAGAGGCGTCGCACCGCGGCGAGCAGCTTGGTCGTGATCTCTTTGCCCGTGATATCGGCGTGGAAGGCGATGCGCGGGCGGCTGTGCGCGCCCTCGCGCGTGAAGGCGAGGCTGCCGTCGGCCTCGCGCTCGAAATCGACCCCCATGGCGATGAGGTCGTCGATGACCGAGCGGCTCGAGCGGATCATGATGTCGACGCTCTCGCGGCGGTTCTCGTCGTGCCCGGCGTGCATGGTGTCGGCGAAGAATGCATCGTAGTCCCCGGCCTCGGGCAGCACGCAGATGCCGCCCTGGGCGAGCATCGAGTCGCACTCGTCCACGTCGCCCTTGCTCAGCATGATGACGCGCGTCGTCGTGGGCAGGTTGAGCGCGGCGTAGAGCCCCGCCACGCCGCAACCGGCGATCACCACGTCGCAGTCCATGTCCTTGTATTGTGTGGAACCCATCTCTTGCTCCCTTATATGGCGAAGGCCCCGCCGTGGCCGGCGTTCCTCCGCGCTATCAGACTATTTCGCCGCGTATTCGAGCATGCGGTCGAGCGTGAGTTTGGCCTGCGCAGCCGCCGCCTCGCCCACGCCGATCTCGACCTCGCCCTCGCCCGTCTCCAGGCAGCGGACGAGCTTCTCGAGGGTGATCATGTCCATGTTCACGCAAGTGGGGCGCACGGCCGGGAAATAGAACCGCTTGCCCGTGCCCTGGCAGCGGCGCTCGAGCTCGTAGAGCACGCCGCGCACCGTGACGATGATGAACTCGCTCGCATCCGACTCCTCGGCGTACTTGATGATGCCGGCCGTGGACCCGATGTAGTCGGCCTCGGCGAGGACCTCGGCCTTGCACTCGGGGTGCGCGAGCACGAGGGCATCGGGGTGCGCTTCTTGCGTATCGATGACCTGCTCCGCCGTGATCATGTGGTGGCGCGGGCAGTAGCCCTTGTTGAGGAGCACGTGCTTTTGGGGCACCTGTTCGGCGACATAGCGGCCGAGGTTCTGGTCGGGGATGAACAGGACATGGCTCTGGGGCAGCTCCGAGACGATCTTGACGGCGTTGGAGCTTGTGACGCAGACGTCGCTCCAGCTCTTGATCTCGACGGTGGAGTTGACGTAGCACACGACGGCGAGGGCGTCGCCGAACTCCGCGCGCGCCGCGTCGACGGTCTCGCGCTTGACCATGTGCGCCATGGGGCAATCGGCCGCGGGCTCGGGCAGCAGGACCCGTTTGGTGGGGTTGAGGAGCTTGGCGCTCTCCCCCATGAACTCGACGCCGCAGAGCACGATCGTCTGCTGCGGCAGGCTCTTGGCGAGCTTTGCCAGATAGAAGCTGTCGCCCACGTAGTCGGCCACGGCCTGGACCTCGGGCGCCACGTAGTAGTGCGCGAGGATCACCGCGTCATGCTGTTGCTTGAGTCTTTGGATCGCATCGACGAGCTCGGCCGGCACGAGCGCGGCGCGCTCCGTCGCCGTCGTGGCCGAAGCCAGCCCCTCCGCGATGTCGCGCGCGAGCTCGGCCGCGCCCGTAACTGCAGTGTCTGCACCCTGTGCCATGAAGGCCCCTCTCCTCTTGGGTGTTTTGCTGGATGCAGTATGACACTTGGGTTTACAGCTGACAAGACAGGTGTCAACTTGACTGTAAAGTTGAGGAGATCGAATGGCAAATCTTTAGCAGCTCTTTGTCTCGACAAAAACACCCTCGGGCCCGGTGAGGCTCGAGGGTGTTCCAGATGGCGATGAGCGCCCGGCAGGTTGTCTGGCCAAAGGCGCGGCCTATGCGTTGAGCCTGGACCGCGCCGCAGCACTACCGGCGGTGGAGCACTAAGGCCGTACCGATGGCAGCGATGCCCGCGACCAGAGTCGCGACGACCGCGGCAAAGGCGTTGTCGCCCACGTGCGGCATGGCGGCAGCCGAGGTCTTGCCGGAGCCGGCCTTCTTGGCGGCGCCGTCACCCTTCTTGGCCGCATTTCCCGCAGATGCCGAGGGCTTGGTCGCGGACCCGGTGCCGTCCGCAGCGGCGCCGGAACCGGTGCCGTTCCCACCGTCCGCAGGCTTGGCCTGCTCGGCGATAGTGAACGTCGTCTCGGCCGTGCCGGACTCGGAGACCACGGAGAGCTTATGCTCGCCCGTCTCCAAGGTCGCGAGGTAGGCCGCCTTGAGCGTCACGATCGTGCTGCCCTCCTTGAGGGTGTAGTTATCGGACGCGACCTCGGTATCGTCGACCAGCACGCGCTTGAAGAGGCGCAGCGGCGCACTCGAGCGCACCGTGAGGTCTCGGTCGACGGGAACCGCGGGTACCTTGGTGAGCGTCTGGCCCGCACCCTCGACGATCGCGGGCGCGAGGATGGCAATGTCCTCCGTCTTGCCCTTGGCGCCGCAGACCGTGCACTCCTGATGGCGGGAGCCCTCGGCCTCGACGGTCGCCGGCGTGTCGACCACCCACTCGAAATCATGCTCGGCCTTGTCGATGACCTCGCCGCAGCGGCACACATGCCAATGCGAATTATCGTCCGACTTCCAGCCCGTGCCGTCGGGCTCGTGCTTGAGCACGCCCTCGACCGTCACGTTGACATCGGCCTCGACGCTCTTGAGCTCATAGGTGCCCTTGGCGCTGAGCTCGACCTTCCTGCCGTTGACCTTAACGGCGTAACCATCGCCGGCAAAGTGCGAGCTTGCGATCGAGACGGAGAGCGTCGCGGATCCGTGCCAGTCGAGCTCGGTCGCCGTGGAGGTGAGCGTATAGCCCGCCTGCTCGCCCGGGAGCGTCACGACGAGTTTGCGCCCGGCGGCGATCGTGAGCTTGGTGTCGGACGAGGCGTCATGGTTGGCCTTGGCACGATAGCGCACATAGTAGACGCCCGGTGCGAGATCGCCGATCTGATTGTGCTCGCCAACCGGCTGGTAGCTTGTCGAATCCCCCGCACGCCATTCCATGGACTCGTCGAGCCCGGTCAGCTCGCCGTCATGCTTACCGCTGACGGACTCGGCCTTGGTCTGGGCCGCGGGCGCATTCTGCGGAGCGTTCCTGATGGTAAAGGTCCTGGTCAGGCCATCTGCAGGCAGCGCGTAGTTAGCCGCCGCATCACCTTTGATGCCCGTGATGGCCGCCGTGTAGGTCTCGCCCGCGCGGTTGGCCTCGGTCTGGGTGCCCTCGACGGTCGCCTCGACGCTATCGCCCACGAGGACGTTGCCCAGGCTCACGGCAGGAGCATGCGCGGCGCCGTCGTAGACGAACTCCGTCGTGCCCCACGCGAGCGTGAGCGCGCGCTTGGCAACCGTGAACGTGCCCGGCTCGAGCGTGACGTCGTAGTTGGAATTGGCACCCTTCTTCTGCGAGACGGTGATGGCATAGCCGCCGTCACGCACCGCCTCACCCTTCTCGCGCGCGACCGAGATGCCGTCCAGGCTCTCGCCCTCGACGAGCGAGCCCGCGCACACGGTATAGCCGAGCACGGGGTCGGCCTCGCCGTAGACCTTGGAGGCATCCGTGGCTTTGAGCGTCACCGGACGCGGCGCCACCTTGAGCTCGACCTCACCCTTGACCTCGACGCCGTCGACGGTCACACGGTAGTCTGCCTTCACGCTGCCGGCGTCCTTGATCTGGGGAGCCTCGGTGCCCCACGTCTCGCCGCCATCGATCTTGTACTCGACGGTCGCGCCCTCGGGCAGGCTCGAGGCGTCGGGGGCGTGCCACTGGCCGTCGTACTCGCCGCTGTAGCCACCGACGGACGCCGCGGGAATCTCAACGGCCTCGCGCGCATAGCCGCAGACCGTGCACTCCTGGTGCCTGGAACCGGTCTCGGTCGCCGTAGGCTCCTGGTCGATCACCCATTCGAAAGCGTGCTCGGCCTCGTCGAGCTTCTCCTGGCCGCACGTGCAGTTGTTCCAATGCTTGACGTCGTCGGATTTCCAGCCGGTCCCGTCGGCCTTCTTGGGGCCATCCTTGACCTCGACGCTCACGACCTCGGAGGCGTTGTGGTTGTTATCGGCCTTGCGCCGAATGGTGTATTTGCCGGCAACAAGCCCCTTGATCGTTGTTTGCCCCCGAGCGAGCTTCTGGTAGCCGCCCTTTTCCTCGCTTTTCCACTCACACGCATCGTCAACATCCTCGATGCTGCCGTCCGAGAGACCGTGGCCGGTCGGGGCGGTCGTCTTGAGACCCTTGGGCGCTTCCTGGTCGGCGGGGATGATCTTCATCGTCACCTCGCCCTCGACCGGCACGTAGTCGGTCGCGGTGATGCGGTACCCGACCGTCTTGGCGATCACGTTGCCGGAATCATCGCGCGCGACGTTCTTGTAGGCGGGTTTCGAAGTCGACCACGTAGATCCGCCGTCGGAGCTGTACTCGACCTTCATATCGCCCGGCGCGTTATCGACCGTCACCGACGGGACATGAGATTTACCGTCGTAGGCGCCCTCGAAGCCCTCGGCCTGGACATTCTCGAACTGCGTGCCGTAAATGGTCCAGTAGAAGAACTTTCCGTAGGTGAAGTTCCCCAGGCCCCAAACCTGGCTCCGATAAGCGCCCGGCTCCTTCTCGGACACCGATTCGCCCCACTCGAAGCGCTCGAAATCGACACCCTCTTTGAGCTCGATCCACTCGCCACCGAGCTTGTAAGTCACCTTGATGCGGGGCGTGATTTCCTCTCCCGTCCACGCGTAAGAAGGAACATCGTCGCGCACGTCACCGTTCCTGAACCTGACGTTGTCCCTCAGCTTGTCATAGCCGATGACCTCGATCTCACACAGCGACTTTTCATTGAGCTGGGCCGGGGCGATCCTGAACCGGCGCTCGAGCGTGACGTCGTCCTGCCCCTCGATAGCGACCGTCGCCACCACGCGGTAGTAGCCGGCATCGGTCGGCACCGAGCCCTCCATCTCGATGCCCCCGGTATCGTTCTCGTCCGTGCAACGGTAGAACCGCGCGCCGGTGATCTTCACCTTGCCCTGTGCCACCGCGTTGTCCGTTTGCGACGGCTTGGTGGTATCGAGCACCACGTCGCGCGCCTTGCCGTTGTAGGTAAAACTCAAGTCGCCGCTCTTTGACGACATCAGCGAGATCGTGTCGCCGCACCTCGAATAGCTGCACTGAGATGCCTCGTATGAGCCGCTGCACGTCGCCTTGATGCTGTATCCATCCGCGTTGACGGAATAGTTCCACGCATGCTCATGCCTGCGATGGATAACCTTGACCCTGCCATCGGTGACCTGGTAGGCGACATCGGCGTTGGCAAGTTTGAGCCGACTTGCGAGGTCATCCTGCGAGAGGTCAGTGGTGCCAAGGTCAACGTACGCGTAGTAGTAACCCCGCTGATCGACCGTGGGGTCAAACTTGGTATCGTCTACGGACAGAACGGCCTCTCCCGTGAACGACTTGTCGACGCGGAGCTTTCCATCGTAGCTGACGCCCGACGCATCGAGCCCCTTTGCCACCGTCGAGGTGATCTTCGTGTTGCCCGCAAGCGTCACAGAGCCCAGGACATAGACCGTGCTGCGCTTTGCATCCTGGATGCTGTAGGGCTTTCCGTATTTATCGGAACTGGAACGCGCATATGAATCATCGACCTTCGTGTCGATGATGGTGCATGACGCATCCTTCGCCACGGCGAGCGCGCTCGTCATATGCATGTCGTAACCGTTTTCCATATAGGCGCTCGGACAGCGACGCCAAGAGGGAGCTGTATAGGGCTCCGAGACGATACTGCATTCACTCAACGTAACGTCGGCATTCTTGACGCCGATGTTGCCCGAATGCACATGGCCGCTCTCGACGCTCTCGATCTTCAAGGCATCGCATGCGATCATCGTCTGGTAGTTGTTCTTGAACGTGCAGCCGTTCAGCGTGGCCTTGGGGCGCTTCGCCCGCCCGACCACACTCAGGGCACCGACACAATCATCGCAGTTGCCCTCGAAGATGCAGTTGTTGAACGTCGCATCGACCGCGACGTTGCAGCCGCGGATGGTCACGGGCGCAGGAGAGGCAACGTAGTCCGACACGACATTGCCGAACGAGCCCGCAGCGTTATGGGCACAATCCCAATTGCTGACGTTCACGTTGGTGAATGTCGCCGTCTCGCCCTTGCCCATGGTCCCGTACAGTAGGATCGCACGGCCCGAATCTCCTTTTGTACCGGTCCTCGAGACGAGCTTGAGATCTTTCACGGTCAGGTTGAGGCTCTCGCCGGTATTCGGCTTATCGACGCCCCCATGTCTGTCATAGTCGGCGCTGTCGCTCAGGAACGTCTTTCCATCGCAGCGAACCTCGGTCGAGGTACCCGAGTCGCCGATGAACTCGACATAGCCGCCCTTGAGCACAAACAACGGGTGCTGTGAATACTGGACATCGCGCGTGTCGGTCAGGGGACCGCCCAAGCTGCTGCTGTTGCTGAAATAAAGGCGCGTCGGATTCTTCGCCGTTCCGCCCTCGACCTCGTAGTAATAGATATCGACATTACCGCCGAAGACATAGCTCTTGCCACCGGCAAGTTTCACGGGCTGATATTGCTTGTCGTACGTAAGGTCGCTCTTGAGTTGCGTCGGCCGGACCGCGTTACTTGGATACGCCTCCGCCACCGTGGGCGTGGCAAGCGTCGTCGTCACGCCCCCGAGCGTCATCGCGGCGGCGAGCACGCATGCGAGCAG
>ERZ808240.5273-NODE-5273-length-10655-cov-3.324623_pt1 | contig 10655 bp, 8 predicted proteins | sample MGYA00521084_ERZ808240 | MGnify/ENA primary metagenome ERZ808240 (study PRJEB31516, sample SAMN03275571) | gut metagenome | biome: mammalia-associated habitat; material: feces | host: Papio cynocephalus | place: Kenya | collected 2012-08-06 ... | reverse complement strand
TTCCGTCTGCGAGTGCATCGACGGTCAGGCTTTGCACCTCAGAGGACAGGCTGTAATAGCTGCCGAGCACGGTCAGATTGCGGTAGTACGACTCCTGTTCTAGCAGGGCGGAGGCGGTGTCGCTGTCCACCAGATAGACATCGGTTTTGCCGTCGATATTGCAATAAGTACCGCTCACGACATCGCTGGACACGCCAAACCGCAGGGTAGTGGTCTTGCCGTCTGTGTCAGTAATCGCCACGGTGCTGACGGAATCGCTGTCCGCCAGACCGTACTTGGACAAATCGTCACAGGATGTTTCGACAACCTGACCGGAGACGGAACTGGCAGTCGAGCAGAGATTCTGCATGAGACTGTCGCTGTAGGCGCTGGCATCCTGCGAGCCGGACATGGAATAGGTGGTCTTTTTGTTTTTTGTCGTACTGGTTAGCGTGTAATCGTCGCCGCTGCTCAATGTGACATGGATGCTGGACAGCTTTTCCGTGTCCAGCGAGACCAGTGTTTTGGTCTCGTTGGATGATGTGTCCTGTTCGTCCGGCATGTGCATGAGTCCGGCATAAACGCCGCCGAGAATGGCGACAGCGACCAGACCCAAAATCAGCCGTTTGGTGTTTTTTCGCATTACAGCTTCCTCCGACGGACAAAGACGACAATGCCGCCCACAAACATGGCAACCGGAATCAGGAATAAGAGCAGGAAGACAAGAAACTCTGCGGTCGTGCTGATGACAAGAGGCTCTGCGGACAGGCTCTTGGACGGAATGGAAACAGAGCTGATGGTCGGCTGCATCTGGCCGAGTACATTGCTCAGGAAAGCATGGTTCATGAGGCTGGATGCGTTCATCAGATCATCTGACATCATGATACCGGCGGAGCACACAAAGATCTGGCCGTTTTTGTCGTTGCCGGTGTACTGTGCCAGCGCTGCCAGCGTAAACGGGCCATCGCTGTCGCCGTCTGCCTTGTCGTAGTTGTCGTAATTGGTGTCTGAGGAGAGCTTCTTTGCGTAAGAGGAATCGCGGCTTTCCATCAGGGCTTCTACCGTGCGGTCGGTCGTGGAATCCGGCAGCTGGACGGTCAGCGACTTGCCGTTCGGTGCGACAAGCGTCTGATCGGAATCGGAGATGTCGCTGTTGGCATCGGAATCCGTCAGCTGTGCGAGCACGTCTGTCGCTTGGTCAATGTTGTATTTGGCGTCCAGCACCATATCGGAATTGACCGTGATGCCCCATTCCTTGAGATAGGAATATAACACAGGCAGATCGGTCGGGCAGGAGGTGCTGTCAAATACCATCAGATCGCCGCCGTTCTTGACAAAGGCATCAATGAGATTGATTTCGTCTTCCGTGTAGTCGGTCTGCGGCAGACTGAGCACGAGGACGGAGGCGTCATCCGGGATTTTCTTCTCTTCGGTGAGATTCAGCGTGTTTGCCGTGTAGCCCGCCGAGGTAAACAGCGTGGACAGACTGGTGGAAATGCTCTCGTTGTGTCCCTGCAAGACATACATGCCAGGGGTTTCCTCGCTGGTGACGGACAGAATGGCGGAAGTCAGAGCCTGCTCGCCCTGAAAACCGGTCACATCGTAGTAGCCGGAATAGGAGGAGCTTGCCTCTGTGGCGTAGAAATCACTCGTGTTGAGCACGCGCGTGTTGTCTCCGCACGAGACAATGACACTGCCGGTCGTGATAGAGGACGCGAGATTGCTGTACTTACTCACGGCATTCGGGTTGGTGTAGGGATTGACATAGCTGATGCTCAGCTTGTCTCCGGCAAGCTGCGTGTATTTGTTCAGCAGCTTGTAAACAGTGCCGTAATAGGTATCCTTTTTAAAATCGTCCTCGTCTGCCAAGACGGTAATCGTCACGGAGTCCTTCAGATCGGACAGGGCAGACTTGGTGTCGTCGGAAATCTGATACAATTGATTGGACGTCAGGTCGAGGTTCAAATCAAATTTGTCGGTCAGGCTGGTGGCAATCAGATTGACGAGAATCACAGCGACCAGCACGATGGCGAGACTGCCTGCGGAGACCGAGACGCGGCGCAGCTTTTTGCGGCGCTGTGCCTTTTGCTCCGGCGTCAAAGCGGGCGCTTTTTGCGTTTTTTTGTGTTTGTTAAACATGGTGCACACCTCCTCACATTCTGCGGCGCTCGATCACACGGGCGGTTAAATACAAAAACAGACCGGTGAGGGAGAGGAAGTAAATGAGATTGCCGAGCGAAAACTCTCCCGACATAAACGTGTCATAGCGGGTAAAGATGGACAGCCAGCTGAGCAGCTTGCCGAGCAGCGTACTGGTTCCCAGAGAATAGCTCAGCATATCGACAATATATAAGCCGAGAAACAGGGCAAACGATAACACCGCGGCGATGAGCTGGCTCTCTGTCAGGCTGGACAGGAATAAGCCCATGGCGGCAAAAATCGAAATGGCGAAAATCACGGCGACATAACAGCCGATGATCGACGGCCAAGACGGCGTGCCGAAAATTGCAATAATAATCAGCCACGGAATCGTGCAGGCGAGTGCGCGCAGCAGCACGCCCATCGTGGCAAAGAACTTGCCGAATACGATTTCCCACACGCTGACCGGTGCGGTGAGCAGCAGCTTGTCTGTGCCCTGCTTGTATTCCTCACTGAACTGCCGCATGGTCAAAATCGGCATGAGGAACAAAAAGACGATGAGCATGTTGGAAAAGACACTGCTGACGTCGCTGGAAGAGGACAGCACACAGGTTGCAAAGAAATAGAGATTCATCACGGCGAGATACGCGCCGATGTAAACATATCCGAGCGGAGAGCGGAAAAATCCCTGAATATCGCGTTTTCTTATGGCGTTCACTTGTCATCCCCTCGCTTTCTGCCGAACAACCGGCGTCTTTTCTTTTTTGGCTCGGCATCCGGCTGCGGCTGTGCCGGTGCTTCTGTCTCGTCGGAATCGGTCAGCTCCAAGAAAATCTGCTCCAAGCTGAGTTCCACCTGCTGCATGGACAGGATAGCCATGCGATTTTGACTCAGTGCGTCAAAGACATCGCGGCGCACATCGGCATCCGGCTCCGCCGTGATGCGGTACACTGACTTTTTGCCGTCCTCGCGGACGCAGACGGCTTCGGCAACGCTGGGAACCGCTCGCAGAATGCGCAGCACGGCTTCGGCTTCGCCTTCGATGGTCATTTCCAGCTGTTCTGCGCCCTCCATGCGGTCGCTCAGCTCGGTCGGAGTGCCGTCTGCGACAATTTTGCCGTGGTGAATGACCAGAATCCGATCACAAACCGCTTGTACCTCCGGCAGAATATGGCTGGACAAAATCACGGTGTGCTTTTGTCCGAGAGAACGAATGGTTTCGCGGATTTCAATGATCTGCTTCGGGTCGAGACCGACGGTCGGCTCGTCGAGAATCAGCACCTTTGGATCGCCAATCAGAGCCTGTGCCAGTCCGGTTCGCTGGCGGTAGCCCTTGGACAGATTGCGAATGAGTCTGCCGGATACGTCCGTCAAGCCGGTCATCTCGCACACCTGCTTGAGATGTTCTTCCTTGGGAAGCGTACACTTTTTGAGCGCGTAGACAAAGTCCAGATATTCCGAGACCGTCATATCCGGATAGAGCGGCGGATTTTCCGGCAGATAGCCGATCATTTTGCGCGCCTGATCGGCATCCGTGTCGATGTCAAAGCCGCCAAGAATCGCGGTGCCTGCGGTTGGACGCAGGCAGCCGGTAATCATGTTCATGGTTGTGGTCTTTCCGGCACCGTTTGGGCCGAGAAAACCGACAATTTCCCCTTCCTTGACGGAAAAGGAGAGACCGGATACGGCAACCGTGTCGCCATATCGGCGGGTAAGCCCCTGTACCTGTATCATAAAATTCCTCCTGTTGGCAGGAAATGTGTGCACAACTGTATTTTTGTGCACATAGATTCTGCAATTATCCTCGTTACCTGCCTATAGTAGCACGTTCGTGTGTTTGTTGTGTGAACAATTGGTAGGGATTGCTGTACAAATATGCTATAATCAACATATGCGGAGCATAGAAAGGGGATGCCATATGCTGGAATATATCACACAGGGAGTCGGTCACAGCGGATTTGAAGACGGCAAGCTGCCGGTGCTGCTGCACATCGAGTCCAGCCGGATCGGTGAGACGGGACAAGCGCAGCATTTTCACGCAGATCATGCCGAGCTGCTGCTGGTACAGAAGGGAAGCTGTCAAGTCAGCATTGCGGGCGGACAGGAAACCATGCAGGCGGGAGATTTTGTGTTGTGCTCAGCGGGAGAGCCGCACGCCTGCTGGACACAGGACGAACGGCAGGCAACCGTCATCTCCTGTGGTGTTTCGCATCTGATGTGCCGAGGGAGAGCGGAAAACTGCTTTCTGGAACCGAGCGAACGCCCGATTGTTCACGCGGGAGAGGGAAGCCAAGCGCTGGAACAGCTGCTGCTGGCTTTGATGCAGGCGGCGCAGGACCCGAACGGACAGAGCGGCGAAATTTGCAGCTATTTGTCCGCCGCGGCTGTTTTGCTGGCACTGCGATTGCAGAGAGCGGTGACGGAACAAATGGAACAGGCGCGGTATAGTCTTGGCGTGCGCACCCAGCTGTATCTGGATCGGCACTATACCGAGCCGCTGACGCTGGACAGCGTCGCACAGGCGATGGGTGTCAGCAAATACCATTTGGACCGCGTATTTTTGACAGGCGCGGGCTGCACACCGATGCAGTATATCACGCGCCGCCGCATCGCGCGGGCACAGATGCTGCTCGCGTCCACCGACCAGTCCGTGCAGCGCATCGCGCTGCAATGCGGATACAACAGCTATACCTATTTTACGTCGGTATTTCGCAAAGCCGTGGGAAAATCCCCGCGAGAGTACCGCATGATGATTCGCGGGACGACGGATTCGCGCAAGACTTGATGATAAGTGTGGGAACTTTGTATGATTTGATGATGGATTGCGTGAAAACGGCGGAAGGATATTGCAAAACAGCGGAAAAATCCGTATAATCAGTGGTAGAAGCTGATACAGCATAGAACACGGATGATGATGGAGGCAGAACATGGAACTGTTAAGAATTGGTGTCGTCGGCTGCGGCGCCATTGGACGCGAACATATTAACCGAATCACCAACAGACTGGCCGGCGGCAAGGTCGTTGCTGTATCGGATCTGTATGTAGAGGGCGCGCATCAGGTGGGAGACCCGCTGGGCGCAACGGTATATATCAACAGCGCGGATCTGGTCAATGATCCGGACGTCGATGCCATTATTTGTACCACACCGGCATTTGCGCACAAGGAAACCGTCATTCAGGCGTTGGAGGCAGGCAAGCCGATTTTTTGCGAAAAGCCGCTGACGACAACCGCCGAGGACTCTCTGGAGCTGGCGGAAATCGAGATGGAGCTGGGCAAGAAGCTGATTCAGGTCGGCTTTATGCGCCGCTTTGATGAATCGTATACACAGGTCAAGGAACTGCTGGATTCCGGCGAATTTGGCGCGCCGCTGTATCTGCGCTGTTCGCATTGGTTCCCGGAGGTAGACGATGGCTTTACCACAGAGATGGCAGTCTATGATGCGGCGATTCATGAAATTGATGTCATTCACTGGCTGCTCAATGAGAACTATGAGAGCGCACAGGTCATGTTCCCGCGCCAGACCAGCAATAAGAATCCGGAGCTGAAAGACCCGCAGATTATGCACATCCGCTGTAAGTCCGGCGTGCTTGCGACAATTGAAGTGTTCCTCAACTGTCAGTTTGGATATGACATCAACTGCCAGATTGTCTGTGAGAAGGGTGTCATTGATCTGCCGAAGCCGCCGCGTCCGCTGCTGCGCAAGGCGGGCGGCCAGACCATTCCGCTGGATGAAAACTGGAAGAATCACTGGAAGCGCGCCTATGATTTGGAGATCCAGCAGTGGATTGACGCCGTGCGTGCCGGTGAGCTGACCGGCCCGAACGCATGGGACGGCGTGATTGCCAATGTCACGGCGGATGCGCTGGTGCGTGCACAGCAGAACGAGGGACAGATTGAGCCGATTGCCGTCGGCCCGCGTCCGGATTTCTACAAGTAAAGCATAAGTAAACCATAAATGCCGCAGAGTGATACTCTGCGGCATTTGTTATATCGGATACTTTCGGAACAGGCTCGGAGAGAGACCGACGTTTTTCTGAAAGCTGTGGATGAAGTTTTCCTCGCTGTTGTAGCCGGTGTGATAGGCAATTTGCTTGACGGACATCTGGGTAGAGGTCAGCATGTGCTTGGCCTTGTCGATGCGGCGCAAAATAATGTATTCGTAGGGAGAATAGCCCGTGTGTGCTTTGAACTCGCGGGAAAAATGCGATTGCCTCCAATTGACGGACTCGGCAACCGCCTTGACGTTGATCGGCTCAAATAAATGCGCATTCATATACCGGATGGCCAGCGCGATGCGGTCGGTTTCCGCTTTTTCCGGCGGGTTTTCCGTCAGCAGCAGCAGGCATAACATGCGGTGCAGCAGCTGAGAACAGGCAGCTTCGCTCATGCGCTCGCCGGAAGCGCAGCTGCTCAGCAGAGAATCTAAGAGCTGTAAAATTTCCGGCAGCGAGGCAGTCGAAAATACATGGTGTCCGCCGTGCGAACGAATGATTCGCTGATAAAAGGACGAAGAATTTAAGCCGTTGAACAGCAGCCAGATAAATTCAAAGCCATCCGATGCCCGATACTGATAGGGGTGGCGGCAGTCGAACAGGACAAACTGGCCGCGCGTGGCGAGCATATCCCAGCCGTCAATTTTCAGTTCTAGCGCGCCGTTTTGCACGAGAAACAGCATGATATGATTGTTGTGATCGCTCTGCTGGGCGATTTTATCCTGATGATTAAACGAGTAGGTGTGGTCGCAGAAATAGTGTCCGCAGCGGGACGGATAGTAAAATAAGTCCCGCGCGAGGGCGGACGGCGTAAAAAAGTACCGTTCAGAGATCTGATGCACACCGGTTTCCGGAATTAACATGGCAATCCCCCTCCTATATATGTATGGTATCAATAGATGCGGGAGAAATCAAGGGATGGTTACTGAAAAATAGCAGAATTTATCAGTAAGTCCGCAAATTGTATCATTGTGAGACGGGGCTCCCATACGGTATAATAGGGGCAACAACAGGGAACCGTCCCTTACAGACGGAAAACCAAGGATTTTTAGAGGAGGAAACCGACATGAAAATTGCGTTTGACGTTGACGTTCTTGCGAAGCAGTATGACATCAACACCATGGTTCATAAGGTAGCTGATTGGGGCTACAAGTACATCGAGCAGTCCCCGCATCCGCGAATCAACCCGTTCTACAAGCACCCGCTGTTCTCCAAGGAGTGCGAGGCAGAGTACCGTCAGGCTCTCAAGGAGACCGGCGTAGAGATCTCTTCCTTCATCGTAGTATACCGCTGGAGCGGCCCGACCGAGGAGCAGCGTCAGCACGCGGTTGCAAACTGGAAGAAGATCATCGAGATCGCTGTAAACATGGGCGTACCGGTAATCAACACCGAGTTCTCCGGCGATCCGAACCAGCAGGAGATCTGCAATGGCATGTGGTTCCGCTCTATGGAAGAGCTGCTGCCGATCATCGAGCGCGAGGGCCTGCGTGTTGAGGTTCAGTCTCATCCGTATGACTTCTGCGAGCTGAACGATGAGGCTTGCGATCTGGTGAAGTCCTTCCGTTCCAAGAACCTGGGCTATGTATACTCTGCTTCCCACGGCTTCTTCTACGATCAGGGCAAGGGCGACGTTCGCCACATGCTGAAGTACGCTGGCGACGAGCTGACCCACGTTCTGTTTGCTGATACCTACAATCAGACCAAGGACTGCCGTTACATCCTGAATCCGCCTTGGCTGAACCAGCACGGCAGAGCTGACGTTACCATCCATCAGCACACCGCTATGGGTGAGGGCGAGGTTGACTTCCCGGGCATCTTCGAGACCCTGCGTGAGATGGACTTCGCAAACAAGCAGCTGAAGGCCGACGCTCCGAAGGTTGGCGGCGACAACATCGCTTGTGTTTCCTACTTCGGCTTCCCGGAGAAGATGGACAAGCAGGCACCGGAAGCACGCGAGATCATCGAGCGCGAGCTGCTGGGCAAGTAAGAAATCGTTCTATCCTTACTATAAAAATAGGATCCCTGCGGGCACATGCCTGCGGGGATCTTTTTGTCTGTGAAAAAATCGACAAAATTTCTTGCCGGAGCAGGAAGAATATGGTATACTTTGTAACGCAAGACGTATAGACCACCGGTCTGTGCGGGAGAAGTTCAGAACCTGAGACAGGAATTTATCGGAATTCAGGAGCCGGTGAAATCCCGTTTCTTCTTGCCAATCAAAATTTCCCTTTTGTTGTTGTATGATGAAAGAACTGCTGCATTTTCAGGAGAGTGCGGCAGTTCTTTCTTCGTAATACACCGTTTTTGCTGTGGAAATAACTGGATAATACTGCATAAATATGTGTATAATATGGCATAACTCGCATAAATATAATGATTTTGTATAGAACATGCCAAAAATGACGGAAGTATCCAATTTTCCAAAGAAACAGCATTTTTTAGCAAGATCGCTACACAAATGGGGCAAAGAACAGGAATCTGTGCGTTTGAATTGGTAACATTTGAGCGATTTTGAAGAGGTTTTGAATCGGGTGCAAAAAAACACTTCGCTGTTTTTGTGAGAAGTGCACAAAAAATGTTGCGAAATTTTTAACACGAAGTTTGGCGGTCAGGCTTGAGAAAGGTCAAGACGTCTGCTATAATCATACATGGAAATACAGCTGAGTCCTTTCGGATACAGCTGATTTTGCGCCTTTATCAGGTGATTCCGGGACACCGCTACAAAGGCGCGGAGAGAGTTTAGAAAAAGGAGAATAAAGTTATGTTAACTGTAATTGAGTTTATAGCCTTTACAGTGTTCGTAGCAGTTCTGTCCGCGTACAAGACGCGCGACGAGAAGCTCGATACTGAGGAGGGCTACTTCGTTGCAGGCCACAGCTTGCCGGGCATCGTTATCGCAGGTTCCCTGATGATGACCAACCTGTCCGCAGAGCAGCTGGTCGGCACAAACGGTCAGGCTTTCTCTGGTTCCATGGCAACCATGGCTTGGGAAGCTACTTCCGCATTCGCACTGATTATTCTGGCATTCGTTCTGCTGCCGAGATTCCTGAAGGGCAACATCGCAACGATCCCGCAGTTCTATAAGATGCGTTACGATGAGGCAACTAAGAACATGTTCTCGGTTATGTTCCTGTTCGCTTACGTTGTTACCATGCTGCCGACCATCCTGTATTCTGGTTCTGTAGCACTGGAGAAGATCTTCGGCATTCAGGAGATTTTCGGCATCAGCTACTTCATGGCTATCCTCATCGTGTGTGTTGCTACCGGTCTGATCGGTATGGCATACTCCGTATTCGGCGGCCTGAAGGCAGTTGCTTACTCTGACACCATCAACGGTGCAGGCCTGATTATCGGCGGCTTCCTGGTTCCGATTCTGGGCTTCGTAGCTCTGGGTCAGCTGGACGGCGGCGGATTTATCGCAGGCATCAAGCACTTCGCAACCGCTACTCCGGAAAAGATGAATGCTTGGTCTGCTCCGAACGCAATGGCTCCGTACATTCCGTGGCCGCTGCTGTTCACCGGTATGTTTGTAAACAACATGTTCTACTGGTCCACCAACCAGTCCATCATTCAGCGTTCTCTGGGTGCTAAGAACCTGGCAGAGGCACAGAAGGGTGCTATCTGGGCTGGCTTCTTCAAGTGCTTGGACGTATTTGTCATCGTTATCCCGGGCATCATCGCTTACCAGCTGATGCAGGCAGGCGTTCTGACCGTAGGTTCCGGTGCAAAGTTCGACGGCGACGCTGCTTACCCGATGCTGGTTATGCAGGTAATGCCGAAGCCGATCATGGGCTTCTTCGCAGCTGTAATGTTCGGTGCTATCCTGTCTTCCTTCAACTCCGTACTGAATTCTTCCTCCACGATCTTCTCTCTGGACATCTGGAAGCCGATCTGGGGCAAGAACGCAGACGCAAAGAAGGTAGTAAAGGTTGGTCAGATCTTCGGTCTGATCGTAGGTATCCTGGGCATCATCATTTCCCCGTTCATCATGTACTTCGGTACTGGTATCATGAACTTCATCAACCAGTGCTGGGGTCTGTTCTCCATGCCGATCCTGTGCGCAGTACTGTTCGGTATGCTGAATAAGAAGGTATCTGCTCTGGCTCCGAAGATTGGTGTTCCGGTACATATCGTTGTATACGCAATCGGCTACTTCACCGTATTTGACAAGATTCACTACCTGTACTGGGTATTCGTATGCTTCCTGATTCAGTGCGTCATCTACTTTGCAGTTGCAAAGTTCGCTCCGGCAAAGGAAGACTTCGAGATGCCGAACGTACCGCAGATCGAGATGACTCCGTGGAAGAACGGCAAGATCTGGGCTACCGTTGGTGTTCTGGTAGTAGTTGTTATGTACGTTATCTTCTCCCCGCTGGTACTCGGCTAAGAGAAGGATTTACATCCGCAAATATCGTTCTCGGAAGTACGAAGAGACTCCTCGCTTGAGGGGTCTCTTTTTGCGTGTGTTTGCATAGCGATTTGCCTGATACAGATGCCCTCTCAGTCATTTGCTTCGCAAATGCCAGCTCTCCCGAAGGGAGAGC
>ERZ808240.5272-NODE-5272-length-10661-cov-3.845936_pt1 | contig 10661 bp, 7 predicted proteins | sample MGYA00521084_ERZ808240 | MGnify/ENA primary metagenome ERZ808240 (study PRJEB31516, sample SAMN03275571) | gut metagenome | biome: mammalia-associated habitat; material: feces | host: Papio cynocephalus | place: Kenya | collected 2012-08-06 ... | reverse complement strand
TTCTTCTGACAGCATTTCTGCTTTCAGTCATATCATTTGCAATTCTGATTGCCGGAGCTTATATTCTTGTTCCGGCAAAAATCAGAAATTCTGAAATTGAACGATTTTCATCAATATATTCCAACTGTGCCTTTATGGGTATACCTCTTATACAGGCTCTTTTCGGAAGTATCGGAGTATTTTATCTTACTGCATATCTTACTGTTTTTAACTTTATGATATGGACTCATGGAATTATACTCCTTTCCGGTGAAAAGGATTTTAAAAAAGTTCTGAAAGTTCTTTATTCACCTGTTATACTTTCAATAGTTGTCGGAATAATTATGTTTTTCCTTCAGATAAAACTGCCGTCAGTTATGTCAAAAGCTTTAGGATTTGTTGCTGATTTGAACACTCCGCTTGCTATGATAGTTTCAGGAGTTACTATGGCTGATGCAGATATCATCAGTCTGATAAAGAAAAAGAGAATTTATTATACAGCCTTTCTTAAACTTATTCTCTTTCCGGCTCTGATTACAGTGATTTTTGCATTGCCAATATTTTCGGGTATCGACTCTGATGTAAGAACTTCAATAATTATAGCTGCCTCAGCACCGTCTGCTGCAATGTGTACACTCCAGTGTATAAGAATAGGAAAAGATTCGCTTTATGCCTCTGAAATATTCGCTTTTACAACCGTTTTTTCAGTCATAAGTCTGCCTCTTGTTGTGCAGTTCGACAAAATTATGCAAAATTTTTTTTGAAATTTGTTCAAGTATACGAAATGTAAAAAATAAGCAAAACATGGTTTCAAAAATTTATTTTATGTGTTATAATATATATGTAAATGATATTGAACGTTTTTAAATATCATTATGGGAATTTTATTATCATCAGAATATCAAAAATTTTATATTGCTGATGAAAGAAAGGAATTTTTTATATGGAAAAATGCGGAATCAGTAAACTCGACCTCAAAAGAAGAAACAGAATGCAGATACTTCGTGTTATCAAGGAATTCGGACCTATATCAAGAGTTGATGTAGCTTCTGAACTTCATATCACAAGAGCTGCTGTTACAATCATTACTAATGAAATGATTGAAGAAGGCGTTCTCGTTGAAATCGGAGAAGCTCCTGTTAACACTGAAAAACTTCAGAAGGGCAGACGCAAGATACTTATCAGCATTAATGATAACTATAAATTTGCTCTCGGTGCTTATATTTCCGAAACTGAAGTAAATATCGGTCTTTCTACACTTAACGGTGCTGTTCTTGACAAGGCTTCAATGATTATTGATGACAAGACTATGACTAAGGATATTATCAGCTTTATTATCAGCAAGAGCAATGAAATGATGGATAACAGCTGTCTTAAAAAGGATAAGGTTCTTGGTCTTGGTATCGGAATTGTTCCTGCAATGTGGGGCAGACTTAAAATCTTCTACAAAGACGGCGTTCTTGATTTCTCAAGCTTTATCGACAAGGTTTCAACCGGTGTTGACCTCGAAATCAAATGTGGAAATGCTGTTGGTCTTCTTGCCCTTGCAAGCAATGACTTTGAAAACTATAACGGTTATCAGAACAATCAGGTTTTCATCAGCTACGGCAATCAGATTAATATCGCTGTTCTTAACAAGAATGTTCTTTCACCTGATTATATGTCCTATACATATATGATAGAAAAGGCTATTGTTAATCCTGACGGCAGACAGATGGAAGGCTATCCTGACGGTTCTGTTAAGGCTGAACTTTCAAGAACTGCATTTATGAATGCTATCGGTGAAGTTTTCTCAAAGGAAAAAACACCTGTTCTTTTTGAACAGACAAACGGTGACAAGGCTAATATTACAATAGATACTCTTTCAAATGCTGTTATGAGAGGCGAAGAACCTGTTGTTAATATCGTAAACAGATTTATTGCTAATTTTGCTGTACTTCTTAATAATCTTTCCTGCATGCACTTTGCTCAGAGATTTATTCTTCATAATGTTGAGCTTTCAGAAAGACAGCTTGATTACTTCAGAAGAGGAATTGCTAAGCACGTTGGTGAAGATATTGCTGAAAGACTTATTCTCAGCGGAATCGATAAGAAAAATCTTTTCAGCGGTGGCTGTGCATTGATTATTCAGGAATGCTTCTACTTCAAGGGCGGTATGCAGTAAGCGAAGCAAAAAAAATTATGGGCGAACTTTTTAAGTTCGCCCTTTTTTTATTTATTTGATTTTCCAGATGTTTTCTGCATAATCCTTTATAGTACGGTCTGAGCTGAATTTTCCGGCATTGCACATATTAATCCACTGTTTTTTAGCAAATGCTTTTCTGTCCTCAGCATAATCACTGTTTGCACGAAGTTTAGCCTCAACATAACTTTCAAGGTCTCCGAGGAGATAGTAATGGTCAGGTTTGTGCCAGCTTGCACCATCAAGGAGTGAATAATAAAGCTCTCTGAAATCACCTGAACCGCCGTCAGATACAGTTCCGTCAATGAGTGATGAAACAACTTTCTGGATTTTCTTGTTTTCGGCGAAAATCTTACGGCTTTCGTATGTCGGAACAATTTCTTTAAGTTCCTCAACCTTTGCACCAAAGATATAGTTGTTTTCTTCTCCTGCTTCCTCAACGATTTCAACGTTAGCACCGTCATAAGTTCCAAGAGTAACTGCACCGTTGAGCATAAGCTTCATATTTCCTGTTCCAGATGCCTCTGTACCTGCTGTTGAAATCTGTTCTGAAATATCAGCACCGGCTACAAGCTTTTCAGCATATGAAACATTGTAGTTTGAAACAAATACAACTTTGATGAGGTCTTTTACTTCATCATCTTTTTCGATAAGCTGTGCAATTTCATTGATGAATTTTATTATAGCCTTTGCACGTCTGTATCCCGGAGCAGACTTAGCACCGAATATAAATGTTGTCGGAGCGAAATTCTTTATAGAACCGTCCTTTATTCCATAATAGATATAGAGAATTGAAAAGGCATTGAGGAGCTGTCTCTTATATTCGTGAAGTCTCTTAATCTGAATATCGAAAATGCTTTCAGGATTTATTGAAGAACCTTCCTTGCTGTTGATAAATTCTGCAAGCTGATTTTTCTTTGTCTGCTTGATTTCAATGAATTTATTGATAACTTCATCATTATCAGCAAACTTTTCAAGTTTTTTGAGTTGTGAAAGGTCAGTTACCCATGAATCATTTCCGAGAAGTTCAGTGATATATCCTGAAAGTTCTCTGTTGCAGAGTGCAAGCCATCTTCTCTGTGTTATGCCGTTTGTCTTATTCTGGAATCTTTCGGGATAGATGCTGTACCAGTCAGCAAGAGCAGTATCCTTGAGAATCTGTGTGTGAATCCTTGCAACACCGTTTGTATATGATGACGCATATATTGCCATATGTGCCATATGAACAAGACCATTGTTTATAATCTTCATTCTGTCAATTTTTGCCTTTTCAGTATTCATTGAATAGAGGTCAGAAATCAGTCTTTCATTAATCATAATGATGATTTCATATATTCTCGGGAGAAGTTCTTCAACAAGGTCACAGCTCCATTTTTCGAGAGCTTCCGCCATAATAGTATGGTTAGTGTAGTTGAATATCTTCTGAGCCATTTTGAAAGCATCATTGAATGAATAGTTATATACATCGACAAGCTGTCTGATAAGTTCCGGAATTGATATAACAGGGTGTGTATCATTGAGCTGGATTGTTATATATTCAGCAAGATTGTCAAGTGTTTCATGTTTTTCGAGGTGATATTTTATAATATCAGTGAGAGATGCACAGCAGAAGAAATACTGCTGTTTGAGACGAAGTTTCTTTCCCTCATAGGTATCATCATTGGGATAGAGAACTCTTGAAATATCCTCTGCAAATATTTTTTCCTGTGATGCTTCAAGATATTTCTGATTGTTGAAAGTATTGAAGTCAAAATCCTTTACAGGTTCAGCCTGCCAGAGTCTGAGAGTTCCGATATTATTTGTTTTAGCACCTATTATAGGCATATCATACGGAACAGCCTTGACACTCTGTCCTTTATAGTTTACTGTAACAGTATCCTGTTCTTGTCTTACAGACCAGTAATCGCCGTATCTAGTCCAGTCATCAGCTTCTTCACACTGAAAACCGTTTACGATTGACTGTTTGAAAAGACCGTATTTATAGCGTATTCCGTAGCCGTCAAGCGGAAGTGAAAGAGTTGCTGCACTGTCAAGAAAGCAGGCTGCAAGACGTCCGAGACCACCGTTTCCGAGAGCAGCATCTTCAATTTCTTCAAGTTCGGTGAGTGAGCGTCCGAAACTGTTGAAAACCTGTTCAACTTTATCATAGATTCCGAGACAGAGCAGATTGTTGTATACTGCACGTCCTACAAGAAATTCCATTGAAAAATAGCATGCACGTCTTTTTTCAAGATGTTCTGTTCTGCTTTTGTGCCAGTTTTCTGAAATAAGTTCAGTTACAGTCTTTGCGAGTGCATTGTGAAGTTGCTGTGGAGTAGCTTTTGAGGGGTTAAGCTGTAAGTTCTTGAGAATCATTTCAGTTAAGATGTTGTTTTCCATAGGTTTAGTACCTCCGTTATCTGTTATAGATTTTATTGAGCTTTTTTATTTTTTTGATAAGACTGTTACTGAAATCAGATTTCAGTGTTCTGAACTGCCAGTTTGTTCCGAGTGTTGAAGGAGTATTCATTCTGTCTTCAGGAGGAGAGTTAAGGAAATCCTGAATCTGTGCAACAGCAACCTCCGCAACACTTCCCCATGCAGATTTTATAACGGCATACGGAAGTTTCTGAATTTTTTTTTCACCAAGATATTTTTTTGCAAATTTGAGATTTTTTTCTGAAAGTCCCTTTGCCCAGCCTGTAAGAGTTTCATTATCGTGTGTGCCTGTATATGCAAAACAGTTTGTTGTTGTGAAGTTATGCGGAAGATGTTCATTTTTTCCGTTGTCGAAAGCGAACTGGAGAACTTTCATTCCGGGGTATCCTGTTTCATCAAGCATTTTTCTTACTTCAGGAGTGATAAATCCTAAATCTTCAGCAATTATATTAAGTTTTCCAAGTTTTTGTTCAGCGAGTTTAAAAAGTTCTGAATCAGGGCCTTTACGCCATTCGCCGTCCTCAGCAGTTTCATTTCCGAAAGGAATTGCATAGTAGCTTTCAAAACCTCTGAAATGGTCTATACGAACTATATCATATACCTTTGATGCAAATGATATTCTTTCAATCCACCATTTGTAATTATTTTTCTTGTGATATTCCCAGTTATAGAGAGGATTTCCCCAGAGCTGACCTGTCGGTGAAAAATCATCAGGAGGACAGCCTGCAACATCAGTAGGTCTTTTCTTTTTGTCAAAGCAGAAAAGTCTTGGATTTGCCCACGCCTCAACACTGTCATATGCACAGTATATCGGAATATCGCCTATTATTTCTATTCCGCATTCATTTGCATAGCTTTTTAATCTGAACCACTGTTCATAGAATTTGAACTGTATGAACTTAAAAAATCCTATATCCTTTTTGAGTTCTGTTTTAGCTTTTGAAAGTGCATCTGTTTCACGCATTGCTATGCCGTGTTCCCATTCATACCATGCTTTTCCGTCATTTTTAAACTTGAGAGCCATAAAAAGTGCATAGCTTCCGACCCAGTTTTTGTTTTTATCTATAAAGTCACGATATGCCGGTGATTTTTTCGTATTGAAGTTTTCATATGCCTTTCTGAGAACCTTAAAGCAGTTGTTGTATATTATTTCATAGTTTACTTTGCGTGGTTCTGAATCCCATTCTATATTGCAGAAGTCACTGTGTTCAAGAAGTCCTTCATCTTCAAGCATTTCAAAATCTATGAAATAGGGATTTCCGGCATTGACTGAAAATGACTGATACGGGGAATCACCGTAGCTTGTAGGTGAAAGCGGTAAAATCTGCCAGCATTTTACTCCTGACTGACAAAGAAAGTCAACAAAATTATATGCCTCTTTTCCGAGTTTTCCTATGCCGTAATTTGAGGGCAGACTTGAGATATGCATTAAAATACAGCTTTTTCTCATTAAAAAATTACACTCCATTCTTATTTATTATCTGAATTGTTATCAGGTTCAATGACGTTCTGTAACTGCTTTTTCAACATTCTTGTACGAGTTCCGACAAGGCTTTCAAGCTCAGAGCTTGCAGTATTTATTTTTTTCTGTGCATTTTCAAGAGCATCAGAGAACTTTTCAAATTCCTTTTTGACATCATTAAGAACTTTCCATACATTATCACTCTGCTTGCGTATAGCCATACTCTGAAATCCCATTCGGAGACTGTTTAAGAGAGCTGTCATAGTGCTTGGGCCTGCGAGAGCGACATGATATTCACGCTGAAGAATTTCAATCATATTAAGGTTTACTGCCTCAGCATAAAGACTTTCAGATGGAAGAAACATTATTGCAAAATCAGTTGTTTCAGGAGGATTTATATATTTTGTTGAAATATCCTTTCCCTCTGCTTTAAGACGGGTTATAAGATTTTTGCGGGCTGTTTCAATATCCTCCTTACTGCCCTTTTCAAGAGCGTCTGAAAGAGCTGTGTATGTATCATTGGGAAACTTTGAGTCTATCGGGAGAAGAATATGTTCATCGTCTTCAGCAGGAATTATAACTGCAAATTCAACAAATCCTGATTTTATCTTTGCATTTTCAATATACTGTGATTGAGTTAAGGTTTCACGCAGAATATTGCGGAGCTGAAGTTCACCGAAAATACCTCTTGTCTTTACATTTGAAAGAACTTTTTTCAAATCTGTTACGCCTGTCGCAATACTCTGAACTTCTCCGAGTTCCTTATAGACCTGTTCAAGACGTTCATTTACTGTTGAAAATGCCTGTGATACTTTTGAATCAAGTGTTTTCTGTAATTTTTCTTCAACAATTCCCTGAATCTGATTGAGCCGGTTATTTGTATCTGACTGAATATCAGAAAGACCTTTCTGAACGGAAATTCTTATTCCGTTAAGTTTCTGTTCAGTATCAGAAGTGAATGAACTGAAACGCTGTTCAGTCATATTGTTCATACGGGCGAACATTTCCATTGATGTATTTTGTTTTTCAGAAAGATTTTCGCCTATATTTTTAAGCTGACTTGTAATTACATCATTCAGATTTTTCTGATTTCCCGAAACTATTTCGCCGAATGAGCGTATATTTTCGTTTCCTGATGCAGAAATATCCTGCTTAATCTGATTGAAATTATCCTTTATGAGCTTATCAGTTTCAGAATTTTCATTTTTTCCGGAGAGTTTCATAATAATTATTGCACACATTACTATGAGAATAATCAGTAAAATTATAATAATAATATTTGTCATATGATAATTTTCCTTTTTGAATATAAATTTTGAATATGTATATAATAAAATAAACGTTGAAAAGAGGTGATATATTTTGAAAACAGCAGAATGTTCAATTTCATTTCTTATGGGATTTTTTATATACAGTATGATTGAAATTATTGACAGGGGATATACTCACTGGACTATGGGACTTACAGGCGGTACAGCACTTATGATTCTTTATCTTATAAACAGCAGTTCAGGGATAACTCTCTTGAAAAGCTGTATGATAGGAGCTGTATTTATTACGGCTACTGAATTTCTGGTGGGAGTGATTGTAAATATAGTTTTTAAATGGAATGTATGGGATTATTCAGAAGTTCCGTTTAATGTTATGGGACAGATATGTCTGCCGTTTACAGTTCTGTGGTTCATACTCTGTATACCCGCATATTTTCTTTGCAGATTTATACGCACTTTTTTAAGGCGTGAATGTTTTTCATAAACTATATTATAACACATAATTTCTGCATAATCAACCAATAAACTGTTAACAGCCCATTTTTTTAAGATTTATGGCAATATTGATATAAAATTCACGGATATCAAAGCCTTTTATATTCTCTCTGAAAAGGTCAATCATATCTCCATGGGAAATTCCTCTCGGAAACTTATTCTCAATCAAGGTAAATTTTTCGCCATGTTTTGCGGATTCAACCCATACAAGACCATCATTTCTGCCGTTGCATTTCTGTATGAGAAGATACCCGATATTAAGCGGTATTCCGGCTGAAAAGAAATTTTTCATTTCAGACATGTAGCTTTGATAGTATACAGCAGGGGAGTCCTCAAGAGCTTCATCAAGCTTTTTGCAGGAAGATGCACGAAGGTCAAGGATTCCTGAAAGAAAATCAGGTGAATTGTCTCCGAGTGCTGAAAATACTCTGTTATATTTCCTTGCAATCAAATCAACGGCTTTTTCAGGAAATATATTCAGCAGATTATCAACGAAATCACACCCCTTATGAGGCGTATTTATAGTGGTGAGAGATGCAACATATTTATCCATTCCGAGCCGGCTTATTGCATATCTTGAATCAAGACCGCCTTTTGAATGTGCAATGATATTTACCTTTTCAGCACCTGATTCCTCTATTACTTCAAGTATGCGGTTTTTAAGCTCCTCTGCACTCTCTGCCACTGATTTTGCAGACTGCTGATTTCCGTAATAAATTTCTGCACCGTTTGCCATAAGAGCTTTCGGAACTCGTCCCCAGTAATTAAAATACTGCCAGTCACGAAAAAATATTCCATGAACCATAAGTATAGGATATTTTGTGTGGCATACTGAATTTTCTGCACGTTCTTTTTCGAGGTCAAGACGTGCCGTTTCAAATCTGAATTCACGTTTTCCTGTTTTGTAGAACTGATAGAATATAATTATATTTATAACCGGTATATACCACATCAGAATAAGCAATATATACCATATGAATTTTATCTGTTTTGAGCTTATCGCAGTTTTTAAAATTCCGTTGAATGTCATAATCAGAATAAATATTCCTGCAAATATGGAATTTATAATTATAGTCAGAACTGAAAAATTTATTTTATTACACAGTATTATTGTAAAAATTATTTCAGCAAAAGCTGAATATCCTGAAAGCATTATGAGATTACACCCATGATTCAGTTTACACAGTTTTTTTGAATCCTGTTTTATCTGAGGTGCTTTGAGATTTATTGCAAGATATAGGATAAATGATATTGAAACTGCTGAAATCTTCAGAAGTAAATTTATTTTATCGGCGGAACATATAAAAACTGAATTTAAAAAAATCATTATAAAAACAAATGACAGAATGTTTCTTATGTACTTCATAAAAAGCTCCTTAAAAAAAGACTGTCCGTTTGAAAATCCGGACAGTCGGAAAAAATTAATATGTTTTGGTTGAATCAGCGTTGAAGAAGTTGTTACTGCTTTCTGTGTAGTAGTCGTTTGTTTCAAGTGATGTAAAATCTTCGTCCTCAGGGTCAGGAAGTCTTGCACCGCATACACCGCAGAACTGGAAGTTATCCTTAACTTCTGAATTGCACTTAGGGCAGATTTTATATCCTCTGATTTCGTTGAGTTCAAAACGCATTTTCTTTATTCTTCTTCTTCTTGTGTCGATATCCTCGCAGAGAACACGGAAAACGTTAGGGTCTTCGTTAGGGTTCTTATAGTATTTTTTGCCTATATCTGCAAAGATTTCAACAATTCTTTCTTCCTCATAAAGAATCTTTCTTTTAAGGTTGTTGGCTTCGCTGATGCTTTTGGCTTTATCGTTAGCCATTTTGCTGACGTCATTGAATTTTTCGATAATGCCCATTAGAAATCACTCCCATGCATAAATTTGAAAAAAATATTTCTTACTTATAATTATACAATATTTCATAGAATTGTCAAGTGTTTTCGGAATAATTTACGAAAATTTTTTTAGTGGAGCTTACGTTTATCGACAACACGGACAGCCTTTCCTTCGCTTCTTGTGATAGATTTTTCGGGGACAAGGTGAACTTTAGGGCTTATTCCGAGCATAGTTTTTATAGCAGAGGCAAGTTTCTTTTCTTCAGCAGGAATATTTTCTGACTGTTCAGGTTTCATTTCGATGTTTATATCAAGAGTATCAGTGTTGTTTACTCTGTCAACTTCAATCTGATAGTTGAGGGAATAACCCTTGTTTATAAGAACAGTTTCAATCTGTGAAGGGAATACATTTACACCTCTGATAATGAGCATATCGTCACTTCTTCCCATAGGTTTGCACATTTTTATAAGAGTTCTTCCGCAGGAGCATTTTTCTCTTGTGAGAACGCATATATCACGTGTTCTGTAACGGAGAAGCGGGAAAGCTTCTTTTGTGATGCTTGTGAATACGAGTTCACCCTTTTCGCCCTCAGGGAGAACTTCGCCTGTTTCAGGATTGATTATTTCAGGAATGAAATTGTCTTCATTTATGTGCATACCGGATTGTTCTGAACACTCAAAAGCAACTCCAGGACCACTTGTTTCAGTAAGACCATATATATCATAAGCCTTTATTCCGAGAAGACTTTCAATTTCGTGACGCATTTCTTCAGTCCACGGTTCTGCACCGAATATTCCGGCTTTAAGTTTTATATCATCAGGAGTCAATCCCATTTCGTGAAGTGTTTCGCCGATATATGCAGCATATGAAGGAGTACAGCAGAGAATTGTTGAACCTAAATCTCTCATAAACTGAATCTGTCTTTCAGTATTTCCTGATGACATAGGAAGTGTAAGACAGCCTACTTTATGTGAACCGCCGTTAAGTCCAGGGCCTCCTGTGAAAAGACCATATCCATA
>ERZ808240.5271-NODE-5271-length-10663-cov-10.448812_pt1 | contig 10663 bp, 7 predicted proteins | sample MGYA00521084_ERZ808240 | MGnify/ENA primary metagenome ERZ808240 (study PRJEB31516, sample SAMN03275571) | gut metagenome | biome: mammalia-associated habitat; material: feces | host: Papio cynocephalus | place: Kenya | collected 2012-08-06 ... | reverse complement strand
TAAAGAAAAGGAGACTGACACCTTTTCTTTGGGTATCAATCTCCTTATTTAGTTAAGAATGAGAATCAGAGTTTAGTCTTCTTTCATGTGGCGAACAATGCCGTGCTTGGCCCCCTTGATGAAGTCGAGGATGTCTTGTATCTCCTCACTCATAGGAATCTGTTCGGGGATTTTGATTACAGCATCTTCAAGGCTGAAGTTGCCCGTGTAGATGATGCGGTAAGTGTTGGCGATGTGACGGATAATGCGTTCGGTCACATTGACGTGCTGAAGCACCACGGCATTTACACCATGATAAGAAGCAGGGTTTCCACCCAGAATTACGTATGGAGGCACATCTTTCTGTACACGGCAACCACTCTGGATGAGTGAGAAGCGCCCCACACGAACGTGCTGCTGCACTACTACACCCGTACTCTGGATAGAGCAGTCGTGAATTTCGGCTTCGCCGGCAATGCAAGCGCCGATACCAATCACGCACTTATTGCCCACACGTACGTCGTGACAGATGTGGACACGGTCCATAATAAAGTTGCCATCGCCAATGGTCGTAGCCTTGTCGGCATACGAACTTGCTGCGATTACTACATTTTCACGAATGCGATTATCATTACCAACAACGACCTTACAAGGTGTGCCCTCCACGTAGTGGAAGTCCTGCGGGGTTGCACCAATCACAGCATTTTGGTAAACTATGTTACCCGACCCCATTGTGGTGCCCTCAAGAATGCTTGCGTGCGCCTTAATTTCGCAGTTGTCGCCGATAACGACGCCTTTTTCGATGTAGGCGAAGGGGCCTACTTCTACGTTCTGACCGAGTTTGGCTTCAGGGTCAACGTAAGCTAATGGACTAATCATGGTTAGTTGATATTTTTGTTTGAGTGATTAAGGCGATGAGGTTATAAAGTCACCCGCGCTACTGCAACCAGTGCTTTATAACCTCAACTCAATCCTCAAACGAGGTTAGTTATTATTGTTAGTTTCTGTTTCACGTCCGCCACCAAGTGCCTGATAGAGGCTGATGGCTGCTTGCACCTTGTCAAACTTGTCGGAGATGAGAGTCAACTGAGCTTGGATTAGGCTCTGCTGAGCAGTCAACGTTTCCAAATAGGTGGTGCTTGCGCTATGCTGGAAGAGCATCTTGGTGTTCTCAAGCGCAGTGGTGAGTTCGGCTACTTGCTGTTTGCAAGCCTGCTCTTGCTGAGCAGCGGCCTCATACTGTGCCAAAGCGTTGCTAACTTCCTGACCAGCACTGATAAGCGTAGACTTGAAGTCGTTCTGCGCAGCTTCATACTGCAGTTGTGAGATCTTCAAGTTGGCCTTGAGTTTGCCATTAGCAAAGAGCGGCTGCGTGATAGATCCGAGCAACGTGGCAAGGATCTTACCAGGGTTGACAACCATTCCTGCATTGTTGGTCCAACTACCCTGTGCTGTAATGTTGAGCGAAGGATAGAAAGCAGACTTCGCAATGTTTACGCCATAGAACGCAGAAGCCACCTTCATCTCAGCCGCATGTACGTCGGGACGATTAGCAAGCAACTGTACGGGCATACCCACAGAATACTGAGCGGGGAAAGCATCTGCATTGAAAGTACCACGGCTAATGCTGTGGGGTGCTTCGCAGAGCAAGGTGCAGATTGCATTCTCTGCCTGCGAGATGCTATTCTTCAGTGTGGGCACTGTGCTGAGCAGGTTGTAGTAGTTGGCCTTAGTCTGTGATACGGCAGCTTGGTTGGTCATACCACCTTCCTTCATGGCCTCCATAGCGCGTACATTCTCTGCCCAGATGTCGATAGTGGCTTGCGTTGTCTTAAGCTGCTCGTCGAGCATCTGAAGGGTGTAGTAGAGATTGGCCACATTGGCGATGATGGCAGTGCGAGTAGCTTGTTTCGCTGCCTTGGTCATCTCGAGGTTCATCTCGTACTGCTTTTTGGTATTGCGAATGGTTCCCATAGAACCAAACTGCCAACTGGCAGCAATGGGGAAAGCATAGGTCTTGCTGGCCTTATTGAAATCCCAACTTGACATCGTACCTTGGGGCTGGAATGCTATGCTGGGATAATATGCCAAGCGCTGCATTTTCAGTCCTGCCTGAATCTGCTGAATGCTCAGATCAGCGTTGAGCAGATTGGTATTGTTAGCAAGTGCCTTGTTGATGAGCGCTTGCAGCTGAGGGTCGGTAAACACTTCCTGCCAGGGGGTGTTGCCATAGCTCGTAGTATCTTCCTTCACTACATTCTCCGTAGTGTTGCGATAGAGACTATCCATGCTAACGCCTTGAGTCAGGGATTCGGGACGCTCATAGTTCTTATAAATGCCCGTACAGCCTGTCATCAGCAGGGTGCAACCTATGATAGGGAATATCTTTTTCATATTGGGTTATCTTCAAAGTATTGAGCATCGCGCCAAGATAAGCTTTGACCCGCTCTGGGCGCAACGCTCAATGCTTTTATGATTGATACTTTATTTTGAATACTGTTCAATATCCGAACTTGCCTCGCTATTGTCCATATCTTCCCAAGTGAGAGGCTTAATCTTCTCCTGCAAATATTCGAAGATAACGAACAATGAGGGAACGATGAAGATCTGGAATATCATACCGATCAACATACCACCGATAGCGGCAGTACCGAGTGAGCGGTTAGCGTTAGCACCTACACCGAATGAGAACATCAAAGGCAACAGACCGATAATCATGGCCAAAGAGGTCATCAAGATAGGACGCAAACGAGCACCGGCACCGAGAACGGCTGCCCAAGAGATACTCATACCCATCTTACGACGTTCGAGGGCGAACTCTACAATCAAGATGGCGTTCTTTGCCAACAGACCCATCAACATGATCAATGCAATCTGTACGTAGATATTGTTGGCAGCTTCACCAAAGATAGGCAACACGTTGTTGATAGCACCTACGCCTTGGATGAAGAGGAACGAACCTGCAAGTCCGAAAGGCACGGAGAGCAATACGGCAAACGGAAGCATGTAGCTCTCGTACTGAGCTGCCAAAAGGAGGTAGATGAATACGAAGCAGAGCACAAACACGATAGCTGTGGTGCTGCCTGCATTCTGCTGTTCCTCACGTGTCTGACCAGAGAACTCGAATGAGTAGCCTGTAGGCAAGCTCTTCTCTGCTACTTCCTCGATTGCCTTAATGGCCTGACCTGAGGTATAACCGCTTGCGGGGTTACCATTGACAGCCATTGAGGTGTACATATTGAAACGGTTGATATTATCCGGACCATAGCTCGGGGTAATGGTCATAAACTCTGTGATAGGAGCCATCTCGCTACCATTACGCACCTTGATCTTGTACAAGCTCTCAAGGTTGGTACGATCTGCACGCTCTCCCTGAACCATTACACGATAAATCTTACCGAAACGGTTGAAGTTGGATGCATAGAGACCACCATAGTAACCTTGCAGCGTAGTCAAGATATCCTTAGGTGAAAGTCCTGCACGCTTACACTTTGCAGCATCGATATCGATCGTATACTGAGGGAAGTTTGTACTAAATGTAGTCTGTGCTGATTCGATTTCCGGACGCTTCTGCAAGTCGGCCAAGAAGCTCTGAGCCACCTGATAGAACTTGCTCAAGTCGCCACCCGTACGGTCTTGCAAGTTGAGTGTGAAACCATTGGTCACACCATAACCTGTAATCATAGGCGGTTGGAAGAAGAGCACCTGTGCATCCTTAAACACGTCGCGTGAACGGAGGTAGAGATTAGCAAAGATTACGGTAGAACTTTCCTTCATAGTACGTTCTTCCCAATCTTTCAACTTGATGATGAACGAGCCGTAAGAAGGTCCCTGACCACCAATGAATGAGTAACCCGAAACGATGGTACTTACCTCTACTGCAGGGCATGAGCGTACGAGGCTGTCAACCTTAGCAAGGTAGGCTTCGGTACGATCCTGTGATGTACCAGGAGGCATAGTTACTACACCCATAATCGTACCCGTATCCTCAGAGGGCACCATGGCAGTAGGAGTGATGTTCATCATCCATACCAAGCCTGCGATACTTGCAGCAACCAAGCCCAATGAGAGCCAAGGGCGCTGGATGAACTTCAATACGTTCTTTTTATAAGACTTTAGAATCTTATCGAAGCTTGCCTCGAATGAGTTTTGGAATTTCTTCGTGGTCAATCCGATGAAAGCCATGATGGCTACGATAGAGCACAATACTGTGATCCAAACATGTCCGCTACTGAATCCGCCAAAGATCAAAGCGAGGATAGAGATAATTACCAAGGCGAGCGTGATGCTGGGGTGGAGTATGCGACCGATGCTCTCAGCATAGCGCTGATACATCGTCTGACCTGCGGCTCTATAAGCCTTGCCCATGCGCTCCTTGAGCGATTCTTCTTCTTCACCATGTGCCTTGTGCGGCTTCAGCAAGATCGCACAAAGGGCAGGTGAAAGTGTAAGAGCGTTCAATGCAGAGAAACCGATGGCGATTGCCATGGTCAGACCGAACTGACGATAGAACACACCCGACGTACCCGACATGAAGCTCACAGGGATAAACACGGCCATCATCACGAGGGTGATAGACACGATGGCTGAACCCAACTCGCGCATGGCATCGATTGAAGCCTTACGCGCTGAAGTATAGCCTTGGTCCAACTTGGCGTGAACACCCTCGACCACCACAATGGCATCGTCCACTACGATGGCAATGGCAAGCACCATGGCCGAAAGCGTAAGCAAGTTGATAGAGAAGCCTATAACATAGAGTGCAAAGAAAGTACCGATCAATGCCACAGGAATGGCCACTGAAGGAATGATGGTGCTTCGCATATCCTGCAAGAAGATATACACCACGATAAACACGAGGATAAATGCCTCGATAAGGGTCTTGATTACTTCATGGATTGAAGCGAAGAGGAAGTCGTTGACGTTCTGAGCCACCGTAATCTTCAAGCCCTGAGGCAGACTCTTCTGTGATTCGTCGAGCAGTTTCTCACAATCCTGAATAATCTCGGTAGCATTCGATCCTGCCATCTGCGACACCATACAGGTCACAGCCTTGTGGCCATTCACCTTACCCTTGAAACCATAGTCTACACGGCCCAATTCTACGCGTGCAATATCTTTTACGCGGATGATTGTACCATCATCGTTGGCCTTGATAACGATATTCTCAAATTCAGGCACCTCGCTCAAACGTCCTTTGTAACGAAGCGTATATTGGAAGGTTTGGTTTTCACGTTCACCGATATTACCCGGAGCAGCCTCAATATTCTGTTCAGCAAGTGCACCGCTAACGTCGGAAGGCATCAAGTGATATTCTGCCATCTTCTCAGGGTTGAGCCAAATACGCATAGAGTAGTCGGCACCCATCACCATGGCATCACCCACACCCTTCACACGCTGAATCTGCGGGATAATGTTGATCTTGGCATAGTTTTCTACGAACGACTCGTTGTAGCGATCCTCAGTATCAGAGATAGAGAAGATCATCAACATAGAGTTCTGACGCTTCTGAGTGATCACACCCACCTGGGTAACCTCCGAGGGCAACAGACCTTGTGCCTTAGCCACACGGTTCTGCACGTTCACGGCAGCCATATCAGGGTCGGTACCCATCTTAAAGGTGATCTGGATAGTAGCGGCACCGGTATTGGTAGCGGTAGATGTCATGTAGTCCATGTTTTCTACACCATTGATTTGCTCTTCAAGCGGAGCAATCACGGAGTTCAACACGGTCTGTGCATTAGCACCGGTATAAGTGGTGCTCACCTGCACAGTAGGTGGTGCGATGTCAGGGTATTGGACGATTGGGAGCGAAGTCAGACCCAATACACCCAATATGACAATCACAATAGATATCACGGTAGAGAGTACCGGACGGTTTATAAATCTATCAAGTGTCATACTTTTTTTAAGTATTAAGTATTAAGTATTAAGTATTACATTCTTGCGCGGCTCTTTACAATAACATAGGAGAGCAACTTAAGTATTTCGGAACAATCGTCATAAACAGAACGATATAGTTTCTCGTCTAACTCTCCCGACTCGTACAGTAAGTCTAGCCAATAGCGTGTTTCGTTGCATTCTTTTTGAGCGATATTCAATTTATGCGTGAAATCGATTACACTTTCTGCATATTGTGCTTCAGCAATATTAGCACCTATAGAAGTGCCAGACCTCCAGATCTGCTTCAACATATAATACTCTGTGCCCTGCTTCCGCAGATATTTACACATCTTAATTATACGTAATGCGAATGCCTTAGCTTTTATATACTTTATATCGTTATCTACTTTCACGTATCAATTATTTCAAGGATAAAAGCAATGCAATATTTACACATGTAACACTCATACATTAATACTTGATGAATGTTTTCTTATTTTGATAAGTTATTAGATATAAAGCAAAGTATTACTCCGAGGATCCTGCCCCATCATGTAATACTTAATACTTTATACTTAATACTTATAAAAATTAGTGTTGTCCCGGCATCTTACCCTCCTTCATAGCCTTTTGTTCCTTGGCTTGGTTGGCTTTAAGCTGGGCGGGAGTGATAGGATTGATCTTCTGACCATTCTTAAGCTGGTTTACACCGTCTATTACGATACGATCGCCAGCACGGAGACCTGAAGCAACCACGTAAGTCTGACCATCATTCTGCGGAAGAACGGTGATTTCACGAGTAGCTACTGTCTTGTCTGCATTTACTACGTAAACAAACTTCTTGTCCTGCACATCGAATGTGGCGCTCTGCGGAACCAAGATAGCATCGTTGGAGTGAGTAGGAACGAGGACAGAACCCGTACCACCAGAACGGAGGATATGCTGCGCATTGTCGAAAGTGGCACGCATCTGTACAGAACCTGTAGAAGAGTCGATCACACCGCTTACGGTGCTGATCACACCACTCTGGCTATAGGTTGTACCATCTGAAAGCACGAGGCTCACTGCGGGCATCTTCTTAATAGCGGCATTCACACCACCTGCTTCACGAGTCAAAGCAAGGAGTTGCTTCTCTGTCATAGAGAAGTAAACGTACATCTTGGAGATGTTTGATACGGTAGTTAAGGCTTCTGCCGACTGAGCACTAACTAAGCTACCTACACGATAAGGAATAGAACCTACTACACCATCAGCAGGGCTGACTACAGTACACCAGCGCAAGTTGTCCTGTGCGCTTTGAAGTTGAGCCTCAGCCGATGCAAGCTGTGCCTCGTAAGAAGCCAGGGTATTTTCAGCCATCTTCAAGTCGTAGCTTGAAATGATGTTCTGCTTGAAGAGCATACGCTTGTTCTCTACCGTGAGACGCTGAGTAGCGATGTTGGCACGGCATACGCGAATCTGAGCTTGTGCAGCCTTCACAGCAGCACGATATTGCTCAGAATCAATCAAGAACAGGGGCTGACCTTTACGTACGGTAGAACCCTCATCAACAAGCAGCTTAACCAAATAGCCTGATACTTTCGGACGGATTTCAATATCCTGCATACCCTTAATCGTAGCAGGATAAGAGGTCTTCAAGTCAGCCGTCGTGGTCTGAACTGTTTCAACTGCGAAGTCATTGCTGGCTTCGCCCATTTGGTTTGACTTGCTACCGCAACTGGTCAGGACCACTGCGGTAAGCACCCATAAAGCGATTTTCTTCATGTGTTGTTTGTTATGGATAAACTTTATTATTGTTTCTGTGCTTTGGAGCGAGTGTTTACGTGAGTATACACTGCACCCTAATATAATGTGGTGCAAAGTTACGGCAAAAAAACTAAATGTAGTGTGTTAGTTTTCCTCGAAAGTGTGCCTATTAGTATTTTTTAGACCAAAGCATGCAGATTCTGCGCGCTTTTGCTTGATATACTTGACAATTCTGTTCTCTAAAGATATATCTTACAATTATCTGATAGGAAGATGTATTTCATCTTGCACGATGGAAATTTAAGAAATAAATTTACTCCATCACACTTTCCCTCCCTGCTTTGGCTAATAAAAAGATCACAATACCATCTCGTAACTACGCAAAACGGGTGCATTCCTAATATTAGGAATGCACCCGATGCTTTATTTAAAGTTTGATCTCGTCTGTTTCGACGACTAATGGTTACTACTCATTCCAATCATCGCCTCCCCAAGCAGAGAAGTCTTCCTTTTGACTGAGTTGTTCGAAATCTGAGCTATTATCGCCATTGATTACCTCTCCCGACTGACGAGACAGGGCCAGCATCTCGCTTGCTTCAAGCGTTATCATACTGCTGACAGGAGCTATATACTGTTTCTTCATAACGAATTCAATAATTCCTACTTATTTTACTAATACTTTCTGACCATTCACAATGTTCAAGCCTTTCTGCAGATGACTAAGGCGTTTACCCGATAGATCAAAGATTTCAGCTTTTCCTTTCTGTCCACTAAGAAGTGTAGAAATAGCTGTTGTGGTATTACCACCATCGAAATAGAAAGCATTCATAGCTGCAGCTTGTTGAGCAGGCGCTGTCAGGTAGCACTTATATTTAGCAGCACTCTTGACATCACTTCCATCCACTTTGTAGAAGCCCAATTTGTCATTATGCTTTGCAAGGATATAGCTTCCATCAGGCACGTACTGATTGTCCTCAAGCACGCCAGTGAGCCAACCGCGAGTCTGATTTGTAGTGGCTGCACCATTTGAGTAACCAACAAACTGATAGACCTTTGGTGCATCAGCCGAGGGCATAGTAGCCTCATCTGTATATTCTACAATGTAAGGATAGTTTTTTCTCTCGTTATCAGTAGACTCAGTCAGCGTAAGTACACCGCTCTCTTCGCCATCGCAAGTATAAAGCTTCATGTTGGCAGGAATAGCATAGTTGATAGGCAGAATCATTGTGCCATACTTTGCCTTGAGGGTATAAGCCACACTCAGAGGTGCGCCATAAGAATCGCTCGCACTTTTATAGGTTGTCACCAATCTATAGCCTCGATACACGGCCTGTGCCTGTGCAATTGTTTCAGTGCCTTGAGTCTTAGCTGCTGCATAAGCATTCAGTGCGTCAATACCAGCGTTCACTTCAGCAGGAGCGCCATACTCTGACGGAGAGATTACCACTGTTGCATTGTCTGCAAGGTCGATCTTTACAGCCTCTGTACCATTTGCCATTCCTTGCTCGGAAAGCCAATTGTTTACAAGCTCTTTGAGCTCATCTTCTGTGCTTTGTACTTTCCACAAGTAGTGATGAGCATTATCTCCATACCAATAATTGACGTTGCCATCAGACTCAATGTTTACCTGTCTACCACCAAAATTGATGTTGTAATTTGGCATAGCATCAGTCGTTGCTTCTGAGTTGATTGCCCAACTAAAAGAGAAGGTTGCATTCTTAGGTCCCACACTAGACGTTTTATCTGTACCGCCTTCAATATACTGAGGATAAAGGCCTGAAGCGAGGTTCACAAGGTAATACTTTGCATTATCTCCTTCGCCATCCTGCTCCAACTTCCATATCTGGCGAGGATCTGCCTCATTAAGAGTGGAATTACGCATTTGGCTTTCACTATCATTCTTATATTCTATACCAGTATAAGTACTACGGCTTGTGCTTTGAACGCGATAATATTGACCCACCTGCATCTGATTTTTCACGTACGCCACCTTGTTTAGCTCGCTCAAAGCGGCCTCGTAATCAGAACTTGTGGTAGAACCTCCATTGAGCACTGTATTAGCATTAGCTATTACGCTTGCAACTAAATCAGTTGTACCCTTTGACAGGCTATATTGCCCGGGGTTCACTCCGAGTTTCTGACCTGTATAAGAGTTCAATTCATTCACACGATTCTGCAGTGCTTGCTTAAAGAGTGTATAGTTAGGAGCATCTACTTCTGAGATGTACCAAGCTGAAGCGCCATCAAATCCTTGACCGAACTGGATAATCGTGCCACTCACACCTGCACCGCCTCCATGTCCGTTGCAATGCATATTGCCCCCTGCAATGGATACATTGCAGACATCACCACTCCAAGAGAAGCTGGATGTGGATGCTGGGGTATCGCCCACAGAAAAGATATTATTTGCATACGTACTGATATACAACTGCGTACCCACATTCTTAAATACATACTTTCCTCCATCTTCGTAGATTTGCCAGTACATATTTGCATTGTCATAGTCAGTCGTGCCCCATTTTACGGTTGTACCATCTACATAGACTGACTTGGTTACTTTCTGCGATGTTTCAAAGCCAGTATAAGCATTGGTGATGAAGTAATACTTGCCCGCAGTGGGAAGATTTGTTTCGCTGGCCTTCACGCCTGTAGCAGCCTGTGTTGATAAGCCATGTGAAAAGGTGCTTGACATCGTTGATGCCAGCTTAGGCTGTTGAGCACTCGAGGCTGTTGCCTTCTGTGCACTCACACTGCCACCTACAAGCATGAGTGACAGTGCAAGAATTGAAGTAAAATTCCTCATATTGTTGTTAAATTAAAAGTATCATATCGCATCTCTAAATCTCTAAGTTATTCTTACTTAGGTCAAAGTGAAAAGATTTGCACATATAGTTCATGGTGCAAATATACGAATAATTAACGAGATTTTATATTACGGGGGGGGGTAACTTATATTCTATATAGCTTAAGTTTCGGATTTGGCTTTTCAAAGTCTGGCTCTGCACGGATTAGGCTGAATTATCGTGCAAGCCGAATGCAATCAAGCTTGCTTGAA
>ERZ808240.5270-NODE-5270-length-10664-cov-4.681026_pt1 | contig 10664 bp, 7 predicted proteins | sample MGYA00521084_ERZ808240 | MGnify/ENA primary metagenome ERZ808240 (study PRJEB31516, sample SAMN03275571) | gut metagenome | biome: mammalia-associated habitat; material: feces | host: Papio cynocephalus | place: Kenya | collected 2012-08-06 ... | reverse complement strand
CCAGCGGGACGGCGTGTTCACGCCGAAGATGAATGACTGGATGCACTGCTTGACTTCCTTCTGGTTGAGACCGTCCACGCGCACGAACGGCGCGAGATACGTATCGAACGAGGAGAACGCCTGCGCGCCTGCCCACTCGTTCTGCATGATGCCGAGGAAGTTGACCATCTGGTTGCACAGCGTGCTCAGATGGCTCGCCGGGGTGGAGTTGATCTTGCCCGGAATGCCGAGACCCTGCTGGATGAGCTGCTTGAGACTCCAGCCGGCGCAGTAGCCGGTGAGCATGCTCAGATCGTGCAGATGCAGATCGCCGTTGCGGTGGGCGTTGGCGATCTCCTCGTCGTACACCTCGCTCAGCCAGTAGTTCGCGGTGATCGCGCCGGAGTTCGAGAGGATGAGACCGCCGACGGAGTAGGTGACGGTGGAGTTTTCCTTCACGCGCCAGTCGTTGATCTTGAGATAGTTATCGACGGTCTTCTTGTAGTCGAGCACCGTGTCGCTCACGGCGCGGAGATTCTCGTGCTGCTTGCGGTAGAGAATGTACGCCTTGGCGACGTTCTCGTAGCCGCCGCGGGAGAGGACACTCTCGACGCTGTCCTGGATATCCTCAATGTGGATGAGTTCGTCCTTGATCTTCGGCTGGAAATCCGCCGTGACCATAACGGCCAGGAAATCAATGACGCTCTGGTTATAATTGGTTTCGGTGGCGTCGAACGCCTTCTTCATCGCGTTGGCGATCTTGCTGATCTCAAAGTCAACGATCCTGCCGTCGCGCTTCACAACCCGGTACATAGCTTGCCTCCATATATTTCTATATTTTTTTCCATAATAAGGCGCGCCGCATTTCCTGTCCAGCGCGCTCCATTATAATATCATTGGGGCATAACGGTGTCAATATATAGTGTATGATTTTTATTATTTGTTTCTTTTACCACAAAATATAGTGCCGCCGCCCCAAAAACGGCGGGGCGGCGGCACATATTGCGGAGCGGAGATCAGTCCATGCCTCGGATCTCGGTGTTCGGAATGGCGGGCAGCAGTATCTCCCGGAACGATTCCATTTCCTCGCGCGTGAAGGCGGCGCAGCCGCCGGAGATCACGTCGCCGGAATCCTTGAATGCCTGAAGGAAATATTTTTCGTTCCCGGGCAGCCACGCGGCGATATCGGCAAAATCCTCCGCCGAATGCAGGCCGCGCACGACCGTCGTGCGGAATTCAAAATCGGTATCGCCGTCCATGAGCATCCGGGCGCATTCCTCCACGGCGGTCATGCCGGGGCGCAGTGTGCCGGTGACGGCGGAATAATTCTCCCGCCCGGCCTTGATGTCCATGGCGACATAGTCGGCGAGCTTTTCCTCGAGGATCGCGCGGAGCGTGGCGGGGTTCGTGCCGTTCGTATCGAGCTTCACGGCAAAGCCGAGAGCTTTGATCTTCCGCAGAAACTCCGGCAGATCGCGTTGCAGCGTCGGCTCGCCGCCGGTGACGGCAACGCCGTCGAGCAAACCCTTCCGGTGGGCAAGGAACGAGAAAAATTCCTCTTCCGGGATCACCGGCTGGCTCTCGGGCTCAAGCACGAGCGAGGCGTTATGGCAGAAGGGGCAGCGCCACGGGCAGTGCGCGGTGAACACCGTGCAGGCGGTATGACCCGGATAGTCGAGCAGCGTCAGCTTTTGCAGACCGTGAATGAGCATATCTTGCCCTCCTTTTGCCGAACGATACAATATCATGTATGAGCCCGGATTGCAATTGGCAAATACGGCGAAAAAACGCGCCGCGCCGCGCTTGACAGAAAGCGCGCATCTTTCTATACTCAAAGAGAACAAAACGGGCAAAATGGAGAAGAATTATGAGCGCATTTTTTTTGACCGGCGTGGTCCAGACCGGTAAAAGCACGGCCATCCGCCGCTTTTTCTGTGCAAATTCTGCGCTTCGGCAGGGGGGCTTTCTCACGGTGAGCATTCCGACGGGGGCCGGATTTGACGTTTTTATCGTCCCGCCCGTGTGGACGCCGGATGATCTCACGCCGGACGCCCTCGTTGGGCGGCGCGGCGGCGTTTACGAAAAGCACCCGGAGCATTTCGACGGCCGCGGCTGCGCGCTGCTCGCGGAGCGGGAATGCGATGTTATCCTCATGGACGAGCTCGGGCGCATGGAGCTGGACGCGCATGCTTTCCGCGCCGCGGTGCTCGCAGCGATAAATTCCGGCACGCCGGTGCTCGGTGTCATCAAGCCGGAGCATAACGAATTTCTGGACGCGGTGCGCGCGCAGACCGGTGTGGAGCTTTTCTCGCTTACAGTAGAAAACCGCGAGGAAGCACCCGCGGCGATTGCGGCATGGTATGCGCGTGCTGCGGCGGAAAACCGGCCCTTGCGGCGGGAGGAATGAGCTTGGAGAAAAAAGCTCGCCGGGAGACCGTTTGCCGGATCGCGCAGAGCGCCTTTCTCGCCGCGGAGATCACGGCGATTGCCGATGTCCTGCTTGCTGCGGCGAAGCACCCACTGCCGTGCGCGGCATTCTGGGGGCTGTTCGTCGTCACTGCGGCGCTGCTCTCGCTCTGGCGCGGCTTTCCGCGAAAGGCGCGGCGCATTACGGCGCTCTCGATCGCGGGGGCGGCGGCGCTCACGGCGCTCGCGTTCTTCGCCGCGTGGCGCGCCGCCGTGCCGAAAACGGCGTATGAAGCGCCGGAAACGGAGCCGAAAGCGATCTTTTCCGAGAAGCGCGTGCTCGCCGTCGTGCCGCACGCGGACGACGATCTCAATCTTTTGAGCGGTGTTTTCGAGGAATTTACCGGCGCGGGGAGTGAGGTTTACGTCGTTTTCGTCTCGTCCGGCGACGCCTCGGCGCTCGCCGAAACGCGGGTATATGAAGCGATCCGCGCGCTCTCATACTTCGGTGTCCCGGAGGAAAACATCATCTTCCTCGGCTACGGCGACAATGTCCCGCCCGGCGAAGCGCACATCTATAATGCTGCGCCGGACGCCGTCACGCCATCGGCGGGCGGGAGAACGGAAACTTACGCCGCGGCGGGCCACGGCGCGTACCGCGAGGGAACGGCGTATACGCGCGAAAACCTGCTCGGTGATCTTCGCACCGTGATCGAGGAGCTCCGCGCCGACATCCTGTTCTGCACCGACTATGACGGTCACATTGACCACCGCGCGGTGTCGATGTTCTTTGATGAAGCGCTCGGCGAGATCCTTGCTGCGGAGCCGGAGTATGATCCGCTCGTCCTCAAGGGCTTTGCTTACTCGACGGCGTTCAACGCCCCGGCGGATTTCTATGCGAATGTCAATTTGCTCTCGACAGTGAATCCCGGCGGCGAGCGCATGGAAAACGGCGTGTATCTCTGGAATGACCGCGTGCGCCTGCCGGTGGCGGCGGACGGCCTTTCACGCTCGCTTATAGGCTGCCGGAGCTTTGCCTCGGCGCTCGAATACGACAGCCAGTCGCTTTGGCGTTTTGCGCCGCGCATCATCAACGGCGACAAGGTGTTCTGGCAGCGCTGCACGGGCTCCGTTTTGTACGGCGCGGCGGTGCGCGTCTCGTCCGGCGACGGCGCGGAGCTCAACGACTTCCGCCTGCTCCACTCGGCCGATCTCGCGGCGGATGAGCCGCCGTACAGCGCCGTGTGGGTGCCGGAGAGCGGCGATACCGCGCGCGAGGCGGAATTCACGTTTCCCGCAGCGGATGTGACGGAAGTACGACTTTATGATAACCCTTCGCCGGAGGATAACGTCCTTGCCGCCGAGATCGTGTTTCCGAGCGGGAACCGGTACGCCGTCGGCGCGCTCGATCCCGCCGGTACGCCGGTGACGGTGAACGAGCCGAACTGCGAGGGCTTCACCGTCCGGCTGCTGGAGACGGAGGGCGGCCGCGCGGGGCTCACGGAAGTCGAGGCTTATTCCGGCGCGCACGACGCGCTGCCTGGCTTTGTAAAGCTCGCGGACGCGGACGGGAATTTCGTCTACGACTACCGGCTCGCCCGCGAGGAAACGGAGGCGGTGTTCTCGCTCTATGCGCTGAACGCGCCGGGCAGTATCGTTGACTATACCGTGACGTGCGAGGGCGAGGGCTGCGCCGCGGCGGTCCGGGACGGCGCGCTTTATGTGACCTGCCCGCGCGGCAGGAGCTGCACCGTTACGGTGACGGATGAGACGGGAACGCTCACGGACAGCGTGTATATCGCGCACGAGACCGCCGCCATCCGTCTGGTCCGGGGGCTTCATAGCTTCACGGACGGCGCGCGTGAAACGAACCTCTACGCTCTCGCCGCATATATTTGGAATATCCTATAATGAAGAACTCCCGGCGGACGAAAGTCCGCCGGGAGATTTCATACTGTCAAAAAGCCTCGCAGAGTTTGCGCCCGCAGGAGCAAATAAAGTTTAAAATATTTTTGCCGGCGGCGTGTACGTCGGCAAAAATACTTCTCGGCTCGCAAACGTGCGAGCGAAGCGAGTGCGCTGCGGCGAGCCGCTATCCCCTCAAACAAACCCCTCAACGAAGTGGGGTTTGTTTGATATCAGTAGAAGGTTGCAACTTCCTGCTCCGGCGCCTCGCACGGCTCGATGGACACCATGTGCAGCACCGGGCCGGGGCCTTCGTACACGTCCGGCAGGGTGCGGATGTCGATGCGCGCGGTGAGCTTGTACCAGCCGAGGTTTTTGATCTCGCCCGTGTCCGCGGCTTCCGCGGCGAGCGGGATGAAGCGGATGTCGTTCGCGCAGCAGGTCATCACATCGCGCCCAAAGTAGAAATATCCCTTCTTCAGACTGCGGGATTTCGTGACCGCCTTGCCCTTGAGAGAGACGGTCTTGTTCCGGTATTTCTCCGGCTGATCCATGATATCCTGGAGAAAGATCGCGTAGTCCGCGTCGCCGATCTCGCAGACGGGAGCATTGAGATCGTAGGGGAGGGGAAGCTCGATGTCGTCGTAGCTGATCTTGCCGTCCGGCGTTTCAAAGGCAATGTCGCACCGGCGGTTGATGGCGCGGATGATCTTGTGCGCCTGCATTTTGAGATCCTCGTCGCCTTCGGGGAAGCGGTTGAGCACCGCCAGCTCGCAGCTCTGGAGCTTGTCTACCATGAGCTGACGCATGTTGTTATTGTAGTTGAGGAACGTGCGCGCGTCGATGAACATAAATTCCTGCGCCACGATCCACTCCTTCGGCATGTGCGTATAGAGCGTGTCGAGCGTCCACATGCCGTTGTACTCCACCATGACGTAGGAGCAGCGGTGCTTTTTCAAAAGCGCCGCGAGATTTTCGGCCGTGAGGTCGCTCTCGCTCTCGATCGTCTCGGTGAACACGGTCGGCGCGGCGAACGTGGAGGGATCGTATTCCTCCTCGCCCTCCTCGCATATGAGAAGGAGAATGCGGTCGCCGTTATTAAAGCTCGCATCCTCAAGCGTCTGCTGGGCGAACTTCGTCTTGCCGGATTCCAGAAAGCCGGTGAAGAGATATACGGGGACTTGTTTTGCCATGATTCAATCTCTCCTTCAGCGGAAGAGTTCGGCGACGGCGTCCTCGTGCAGCTCGTGACCGATGACGCACAGACGCCCTGTCACGCCGGCGCTGCCGCGGCGGATATTGATCTCGCCCGGCGTATAGTCAAAGTGGATCCATTCGCCCTCGGTCGCGGCGACGATACCCTTCGCGCGCAGCACGACGCCGTATTTGGCCTCGTCTTCGAGCGCGGTGAGCGCAGCATGCAGACCGTCCTCGGTGAACTTCTTCGCCGTCTCCATGCCCCAGGACGTGAACACCTCGTCCGCGTCGTGGCCGTGGTGATGGTGGTGATGATGACCGCAGCCGCACTCATGATCGTGGTCGTGCTCGTCGTGGTCGTGATGGTGATGCTCATGGCCGTGGCCGCAGCCGCATTCCTCATCGTGATCGTGATGATGCTCATGGTCGTGCTCATGCTCATCGTGGTCGTGGTGATGATGCTCGTGTTCATGCTCGTCGTCATCATCGTCATCGTCGTGGTGACAGCCGCAGGAGCAGTTGCCGTTTTCATCAAAGTGATGATGGTGCTCGTGCTCTTCGTGCTCGTGGTCATGGTCGTGATGGTGATGCTCATGCCCGTCCTCATCCTCTTCGTGCTCACGCTCAATGCTCTCGAGCGCGGCGGTGAGCGTGTCGCGCTTTTCCATCGCGTCGAGGATCTGCGCGCCGGAGAGCTCGTCCCACGGCGCCGTGATGATGACGGCGCCGGGATTCTTTCCGCGCAGCAGCGCGACGCACTCGGCAAGCTTTTCCTCTTTGATGCCCGCGGTGCGGGAGAGAATGATGCACCCGGCGGATTCGACCTGGTTATTGAAAAATTCGCCGAAGTTGCGCATATACATTTTGCATTTGCCCGCGTCTACGACGGTGCAGAGCGCGTTGATCGTAAGCTCGCCGTCCGACGCCTGCTCCACGGCGGTCACGATGTCGGAGAGCTTGCCGACGCCCGAGGGCTCGATGAGGATGCGGTCGGGGGCGTAGCGCTCGCAGACCTCGTGCAGCGCGGCACGGAAGTCACCCGTAAGGCTGCAGCAGATGCAGCCGGAGTTCATCTCCGTCACCTCGATGCCGGCGTCCTGCATGAAGCCGCCGTCCACGCCGATCTCGCCGAACTCGTTCTCGATGAGGACGAGCTTTTCGCCCGTATAGGCTTCTGCGATCAGCTTTTTGATGAGCGTGGTCTTGCCCGCGCCGAGGAAGCCGGAAAATACATCAACTTTTGTCATACATATAACCTCTTTCTGCTGGAAGCAGCCTGTTTTTCCAATAAAGTATTATAACACGTTCGTCAAGGGGGTATTTCTGCCGTTCCTTGACTTTTATCGAAAAATATGAATTGTAATAATATAAAAGTATGTTATAATGAATAATTGTCCGTTTTACTCCATTCCACTCTTCTATTTTATTTCCGATCCACTCAGCGAATTTTTGAGAGGTAGACAAATTGGAACAGAAAAAGAAGCCCGGGCGCACGATGCGCGTGCTCGGCACGCTGCTCGAGGGCAGCGGAAAATACTTCGCCGTGTGCATCCTTCTGGGGCTGCTGCTCACGGTGGTCGAAATGATCGCGCCGCAGGTCATCCGCGTAACGGTGGACTCGGTGATCGACTCGCAGCCGATGGACCTGCCCGCGTGGGCGCTTCGGTGGGTGGAGTCGCTCGGCGGCGCGGCGTATCTGCGCGCGAACATGTGGTTCATCGCGCTCATTCTCGCGCTTGCGGGTCTCGCTGCGGCGCTGCTGCGCTACGGCGCGAACATGTTCAATGCCAAAGCGGGCGAAACGCTCGTCAAAACCGCGCGCGACAGGCTCTTCCATCACATTGAATGCCTGCCGTGGAAGTGGCACGCCGAGCATCCGACCGGCGACATCATCCAGCGCTGCACGAGCGACGTTGAGCGGATTAAAAACTTTTTCCAGGAGCAGTTCATCTCCGTTTTCCAGATCGTTGTGCGCATCATCCTTGCGCTGACGCTTATGACGCTGATGAACGCGAAGCTCTCCATCGTCGCGTGGGTCATCGCGCCGATCATCGTGCTCTACTCCGTGCTCTTCCATAACAAGATCCGCGCGCGCTTCACCGAGTGCGACGAGAACGAGGGCGTTCTCTCCACGATCGCGCAGGAAAACCTTACGGGCGTGCGCGTCGTGCGCGCGTTCGGACGTGAAAAATTCGAGCGCGACCGGTTCGAGGCGCAGAACAACAAGTATACCGAGTGCTGGATCAGCCTTACCCGGACGCTCTCCGACTTCTGGGCGGTGGGCGATTTTACGAGCTGTCTGCAGATCCTGCTCGTAGTCGTGCTCGGCACGGTCTCGTGTGTGCACGGCAATCTGACGGCGGGCGAATTTGTGTCGTTCTCGCTTTATAACACGATGCTCATCGGCCCTGTGCGCCGTCTCGGACGCATCATTTCCGAAATGAGCAAGGCGGGCGTCTCCATCGACCGTCTCGGCGAGGTCCTCGAGGCGGAGACCGAGCAGGACGCGCCCAACGCCGCCGAAGCGCCGATGGACAAGGATATTGTCTTTGAAAACGTCTCCTTCCACTACGGCGAGGACGACCCGGACGTACTCGAAAACGTCAGCTTCACCGTACCCGCCGGAAAGAGCTTCGGCATTCTCGGCGGCACCGGCTCCGGCAAGAGCAGCCTGCTGCTCCTGCTCTGCCGTCTGTATGCGCCCACGGAGGGCAAGATCACCGTCGGCGGCGTGGACATTGCCGATATGCCCGCGCGCTATGTGCGCGAGAACATCGGCGTTGTGCTGCAGGAGCCGTTCCTCTTCTCCCGCTCGGTGCAGGAGAACATCGGCATCTGCGGCGCGAGCGACGCGGAGATCCGCGCCGCCGCCGTCACCGCGTGCGTGGACGGGGACATTACCCGCTTTTCGCAGGGGTACGACACCATGGTCGGCGAGCGCGGCGTGTCGCTCTCCGGCGGCCAGAAGCAGCGCGTGGCCATTGCCCGCATGCTGACGAAGAAGACGCCGGTCATCGTTTTTGACGATTCGCTCTCCGCCGTCGATACGGAGACGGACGAGAAGATCCGCTCGGCGCTCGGCCGCGATCTCGGCGGCGCGACGACGATCATCATCTCCCACCGCATCACAACGCTGCTCGACTGCGACAACATCCTCGTGCTTGAAAAGGGCCGCGTGAGTCAGCTCGGCTCCCCGAAGGAGCTGCTGGCCCAGCCGGGCATTTTCCGCAGGATCTACGACATGCAGATGTCCATCGGAGAGGAGGAAGGCGCATGAACGAACAGAAAAAGACCAAAGGCGCAAAGTGGTTCGGCATCCCCAACCTCGTCCCGTACATGAGACCCTACGGCAAGCTCATCTTCTGGATGGTGCTCATGGCGTTTTACGGCAGCGCCATGGACGCGGTCATCCCGCTCTTCCAGCAGTACGCCATCGATAATTACATCGCCGGCTCGACCCTTGCGGGGCTCGGCTGGTTCATCGGCGCGTATGTCGTCGTCATCCTCACGCAGACGGCCTCCAACTACATCTCCGCCTTCGGCGCATGCAAGCTGGAGCTGTCCGTCGGCCGCGATCTCAAGCGCGAGAGCTTCAACCACTTGCAGACGCTCTCGTTCTCGTACTTCAACCAGAACAGCGTCGGCTATGTCCACGCGCGCGTCATGTCCGATACAGACCGTATTGCGAGCACGCTCGCTTGGAGCATGGCCGAGGGCGTGTGGCACTCGGCATACCTCGTGTGCGCCATCGTTATGATGCTCATCCTCAACTGGAAGATGGCGCTGTGCGTGCTCGTGATCGTGCCGATCGTGGCGGTCTCGTCCATGTACTTCCAGAAGAAGCTCGTCTTCTTCCACCGGCAGGTGCGCGAGAAAAACTCCCGCATCACCGGCGCTTTCAACGAGGGCATCACCGGCGCGACGACGACGAAAACGCTCGTCGTCGAGGACAAGATGGAGAAGGAATTCGATGAGCTGACCGCCGATATGAAAAAGGTCAGCGTCCGGGCGATGCACTTCCGCGCGATCTTCATTTCCACTACGACGCTTGCGGCCTCTCTCGCGCTGGCGCTCGTCCTCTGGCGCGGCGGCATCGTCACGCGCGAGGGCGTGATGCTCATCGGCACGCTCACCGTGTTTATGAACTATGCGCAGGGTATGATGGAGCCGATCCAGTGGCTCGTGCAGGCGCTCTCCAACCTCGTGAACGTGCAGGTCAACGTTGAGCGCTTCACCACGCTCATGGAGACGAAGTCCGATGTGCAGGATACGCCGGAGGTCGTGGAGAAATACGGCGACACGTTCAACCCCAAAAAGGAAAACTGGGAGGAGCTGCACGGCGATATCGAGTTCAAAGACGTGACGTTCCGCTATCCCGACGGCGACGAGAACATCCTTGAGCATTTCAATCTCAAGGTGCCGCAGGGAACGAACGTCGCCATCGTCGGCGAGACCGGCGCGGGCAAATCCACGCTCGTGAATCTCGTCTGCCGGTTTTATGAGCCGACGGAGGGACAGGTGCTTATCGACGGGCGCGATGCCCGGGAGCGCAGCCAGCTCTGGCTCCACTCGAACATCGGCTATGTGCTCCAGACGCCGCACCTCTTCTCCGGCACGGTGCTCGAAAACCTCCGCTACGGCCGCGAGAACGCGACCATGGGGGAGATCGAAGCGGCGGTCAAGGCCGTCTCCGCCGAAGGGATCATCGAGAGACTGCCGGACGGCTATCAGAGCGACGTCGGCGAGGGCGGCAACAGCCTTTCGACCGGCGAGAAACAGCTTCTGTCCTTCGCCCGCGCGCTGCTCGCCGACCCGCGTATCTTCGTGCTGGACGAGGCGACGTCCTCCGTCGATACGGTCACGGAGCGGCTCATCCAGGACGCCATCGAGAAGGTCATGGACGGGCGCACGTCGTTTGTGATCGCCCACCGCCTCTCCACGATCCGCCGCGCGGACGTCATTCTCGTGGTGAACGCCGGCAAGATCGTCGAGCGCGGCAGCCACGCCGAGCTCATGGCGAAAAAGGGCGTGTACTACGGTCTCTACACTCGCCAGTACCGTGAAGAGCAGATCCAGGCATCTATGGAATAATGCAAAAACTCCGTATGCGTCTGCATACGGAGTTTTTCAGCCTGTCGAAAAACGCGGTGTTTGGCTTAAACCAGCACCGCGTTTCT
>ERZ808240.5269-NODE-5269-length-10666-cov-3.583168_pt1 | contig 10666 bp, 12 predicted proteins | sample MGYA00521084_ERZ808240 | MGnify/ENA primary metagenome ERZ808240 (study PRJEB31516, sample SAMN03275571) | gut metagenome | biome: mammalia-associated habitat; material: feces | host: Papio cynocephalus | place: Kenya | collected 2012-08-06 ... | reverse complement strand
GTCAGGATCTTCATCATCCCGATCTGCCCCGGGGCATCGCCGTCTAGGCAAACCCGGACCTCGCACCGCAGCTTCCGCAGCAATTCGATCTGCTCTTTGGTCAAGGAAGTGCCGCAAAGGGCCACGGCGGAGGGGATTTGGCACCGGTCCAAGGCCATCACGTCCATGAACCCCTCCAAAAGGTAGACGTAGCCTTCGTGGCGGGCGAAGGAAGAGGCGCGGCTGTAGTTGTAAAGGGTCTCGCCCTTATGGAAGACGCGCGTCTCCGGCGAATTGACATATTTGGGGGCCTCATCCCCGGAAAAGAGCTTTCTCGCCGAGAACCCGACGATTTTCCCCGAGGGGTCCTCCAGCGGGAAGATCAGCCTGCCGGCATTCCGGTCGCTGGTGCCCTCAAGCTGGGCGAAGGCGACGCCGATGTCCTCGATGGTTTTCAAGGAGTGGCCCTTCGCCTGGAGATAGGCGATCGTCGCCTTCCCGTCCAGCGGCGCATAGCCTAAGAGGAACTTCTCGATTTGGGCCTCGGGGATGTTCCTTTTCCGCAGATAATCCCTAGCCTGTTGGCCTTCGGAGATCGTCAGCGCGTATTGGTAATAGGAGCTCAAATCGGCGAGGGCTTTGTAAAGGGGCTCCTTCGTCGGGTCGACCTCCACCACGGTCCTTTCGCTTTGGAGCCTCGGATCGTGGTAATTGGAGATCTCGGCGACTTTGCGCACGGCCTCATCGAAGGGGACGTGCTCGTAATTGGCGACGAAGGAGATTGCATTCCCCCCGGCCCCGCAGGCGAAGCATTTGTAGATTTGCTTCTCTTTGGAGATGTTGAGGGACGGGTTCTTATCGTCGTGGAAGGGGCAGATCGCAAGGTAGCTCCTGCCTTTTTGGATCACGTTCAGATAGGAGGAAATGACCGTGACGATGTCGGCGTTTTTCAAGACGTCTTCAATGAGCTCGTGTGTGTACATAATCCTCCTTCCTTTCGCAGTTTATATATAAATATATATAATTTCTACTAATAATCGCCTAATAAATCACTTATAGAAGATCTTGCTTTCCAAGAATGGCCTCAGGTCGTCGATCTTCACGCGGACCTGCTCCATGCTATCGCGGTCGCGCACGGTGACGCTGTTATCGTTGGCCGTGTCGAAATCGACGGTCACGCAATAAGGGGTCCCCACCGCATCTTGCCGGCGGTACCTCTTGCCGATGGAACCGGTCTCGTCGTAGGTGAGGGAGAAGTAAGCGGAGAGCTTCTGCTCCAGTTCCCTAGCCGGTTCGTTGAGCTTCTTCGACAGAGGCAAGACGGCGACTTTATAAGGAGCCAAGGCCGGAGCCAAATGCATCACGATGCGCTTATCCCCGCCGGGGAGCTCCTCTTCGTCATAGGCGTCCACCGCCACCATAAGGAAAAGGCGGTCGAGCCCCATGGACGGCTCAATGGTGAAGGGGACGTATTTCTCATTGGTTTCCGGATCGAGATAGGAAAGGTCTTCCCCAGAATATTCCATGTGGCGCTTCAGATCGTAGTCGGTGCGGTCGGCGACGCCGAGGATTTCGCCCCAGCCGATGCTCGGGAAGTCGTATTCGACGTCGGTCGTGGCTTTGGAGTAGAAGGCAAGCTCCGCCGGCTCATGGTCGCGGTAGCGGAGGTTCCCGTCCTTCACGCCGAGGGAATCGACGAATTTGCGGCAGTATTCCTTCCAATAGGAGAACCACTCCAGGTCGGTGCCCGGCTTGCAGAAGAACTCCATCTCGAGCTGCTCGAATTCGCGGGTGCGGAACGTGAAGTTCCCCGGGGTGATTTCGTTGCGGAAGCTTTTCCCGGCATTGCAGATGCCGAAGGGAATCTTCTTCCGGCAGGTGCGTTGGACGTTTTTGAAGTTGACGAAGACGCCCTGAGCCGTCTCCGGGCGGAGGTAGACGGCGCTGGAGGCATCCTCCGTGACCCCAATGTGGGTCTTGAACATCATGTTGAATTTGCGGATGGGGGTGAAATCGCTCTTCCCGCAAACGGGGCAGACCATCTTGTGGGTCTTCATGAACTCGTCCATCTGTTCGAAGTCCATCCCATCGACGTCGACGTCCGGGTATTCCTTCTTGATGAGCTCATCGGCGCGGTGGCGGGCTTTGCAGGCTTTGCAGTCGACCATCGGGTCGTTGAAGGTGGAGACGTGACCCGTCGCCTCCCAAACCTTCGGGTTCATGAGGATCGCGGCGTCCAGGCCGACGTTCGTCGGGGATTCTTGGACGAATTTCTTCCACCACATCGAGCGGATGTTCCGTTTCATCTCCACCCCAAGGGGACCGTAGTCCCACGTATTGGACAGCCCGCCGTAAATCTGCGAGCCTTGGAAAACATAACCCGAGGTCTGGAGGTGCTGGGTGATGGTTTCGAAGCTGAATTTGTTGGCCATTTCTTGACTTAAATTCCTTCCTATCTGGCTTTTTAGACGAAAAAGCACGGGTAGTTTAGTTGCCTTTGAATCTATCGTCAACCCACTATAAGGGTACTTATAAAGCTTTGAGCAAAGAAATGGACTTCAGGCGCATGCCGGTCTGGCTTTCGAAGTAATCGGCGAGGTTTTGATAGAAGGCGAGGGATTCCTCTCCGCTCCATTCCGCGCGGGGGAAATCCTCGATCCCGCACCGGAAAAGGAAACGGGCGATCTGCAGGTGGCGGATCGGTGTTTTCTCATCATTGTCCGGGTCGAAGCAATCCGAGCAGAGGAAGCCGCCTTCCTCATAGCTGAGGCTAACGATGCCCTTCTTCCCATGGCAGCGGACGCATTCCCCCACTTCCAGGCCGTATCCACCGATGGAAAGGACCTTGGCGAAGTAAAGAAGCCCCAGGGCCAACGGGTCCTGCCCTGCCCGGAATCGGTCCAAGACTCCTTTTAGATAAGGGAAGCAAGGGGCGGCCTCATCTTCCTGAACGACCTTCAGGCTGACTTCCTGAAGGAAGGAAAGGAAGAACGAGGAAACCAAGCTCTCGTCCATAGCGCCATAAAAGCGAAGCGGGGAAGCTTCCTTCAAGGACAAAGAGGCGGATCCGGATTGGAACAGGGAGAATTCGGAATAGGAGAAAGGCTGCGTCGCGGGGGCGTTTTTCGAGGATATTTTGCGGATCCCCCGGGCGAAGAAGGAAAAGAAGCCCTTTTCGCCGATGGCGTTCACCATGGCGTCGGCTTCCTTGAATTCGCTCACCCGAAGGACGATTCCCCTCTTCAGAATCTCATTCTTCTGCATATCCAAGCTTCTTGAGCATGGTCGGGTCGTCGCGCCAGCCTTCCTTGACCTCGACTTCGATGCTCAAGGAGGTGACGTGGGCTTTGAAGACGCGCTCCATCTCGTGGCGGGCGGCCATCGAGATCTTCTTGATCATTTCCCCACCTTTCCCGATGACGATGGCTTTGTGGTTCTTTTTGTTGAGGAGGATGGTCGCCTCGATGTTGTAACCGCCCTGCTTCTTTTGGAAGCGGTCGATGAAAACGGCGCTTTGATGGGGGATTTCCTGCTTGAGGAAATGCAAAAGCTCTTGGCGGATGATCTCCTTGGCGCGATAAGGCAGATCTTTGTCGGTCAAGGCTCCTTCCGGATAGAAGGGCTCCCCTTCGACCAAATACGGCTCAATCGCGTTTTTGACGTCCTTGATGCCGAAGCTTTTCAGGAAGGAAGCCTCCAACAGGGTCGCTTCGGGGAAGCGCTCGTGGATGAGCTTCTTCTTCGCCTCGCCCTCCTCGATTCGGAGAAGGTCGATTTTGTTCATCACCAAAATCCGCGGCGCCTCGGAGCGAAGGGAGGAGAGGATTTTGAAATCGGGCTCCAAGTCGCGGGCGGAGCCATCGATCAGATAGAGGATCGCGTCGACGTCTTTGGAGGAATCGAAGGCGGATTTCTTCATGTAGCGGTCCAAAGCGCCCTCGCCGAAGAAGATCCCCGGCGTATCCACGAAGACGATCTGCCGATCCGATTCGTTGAGAATCCCGCAGATGGAATCGCGCGTGGTCTGCGCTTTGGGGCTCACGATCGAGACTTTTTTCGAAAGCACCGCGTTGAGGAAGGTGCTCTTTCCCGCGTTGGGGCGGCCCAAAATGGCGACGAATCCGACTTTCATTGCATGTCTCCTCCTTCGAAAGCGTAGGGGAGAAGCTCCCCGACGGTCATGGTGATGCGCTCCCCGGAGCGGTTGCCGAGGTAGATCTCGGCGTCTTGGGGGAAGAACTCGGCGATCACTTGGCGACAGGCCCCGCAGGGGGAAATCGGCTCCTCGGTGTCCCCAACGATGGCCAATGCCAGGAAATCGTCCGCGGTGCAGCCTTCCATCAGCGCGTGGTAAATCGCATTCCTCTCCGCGCACATCGATAGGCCATAGCTCGAGTTCTCGACGTTGGCGCCGTTATAGACGCGCCCGTCTTTGGTCAGCAAGGCGGCCCCGACCGCGAAATGGGAATACGGGGAATAGGAGTATTCCATGGCCTCCACGGCCTCTTGGATCAATTCGTCGGGGGTCATTGGGCCTTCCTTTCCTTCACCGCGTCCAGGATTTTGTCCTGGAGGGGGAACATGATCTTCGCGTCCTCCTCCTTCATGTGGTCATATCCCAATAAATGGAGGAGGCCATGGCAGAAGAGGAAACACATCTCACGTTCCGTGGTGTTGCCGATTTCCTTGGCTTGGGCCAAGGCCCGGGGGACGCAGATGAAGATCTCCCCGAGCATGTGCGGGATTTCCGGGTCCAGGATCAGCCCCTCCGCGCTTTTGTCGTCGTTGAAGGCGAAGGAAATGACGTCGGTCACCCGATCGACGTTCCGGTAATCGCGGTTGATTTGATGGATCGTCTCCTCATCCACCAAAGAAACGTCCACCTCGTAGTTTTCCTTGATGCTCAGGAGGGAAAAAGCCTCTTCCATGATGAGGCGGTATTCCTCTTGATAGGAAGAGAAGGAAGGATCCATCCGGTTTTCAAATTCGAGTTCCATGTTCTATGGATGGATTCTATCATTTTCGCCTGCGTTTGGGGAGATGGGCCCATTTTGGAAATGGAACCGGAAATAAGGCCTTTCCTTCCTTTCCTGGCGGATTGAGGCGAGGTCATTGAGCCCGCCGCAAAGTGTTTTCAGCAAGGAAAGCGAGGCGAAGAGGCAAAACAGGAAGCGGTTGCTGGAAACCGGCCCGACCGCCATCGCAAGCCCGGCGGAGAAGGCGCAGAGGAGGACCAAGACGGTGTTTAGGAAGGAATCCCTTTTCGCGTACCCCTGCCCGCTTTGGAGGAGCTCTTCCAGCAAAGCCATCCTTTCCTGTTGGCCCATCTCCTCCTCGGCGAAGCGCTTTTCCTTCTCGGCGATGCTTTCCTTTTGCTTCCTTCTCCTCGGGGCGAGGAAAAGGGTCGATAGAAGCGAAAACGACAACGGAATCAGGATCAAAAGGGCGAAAAGCGGCTCGTTCAAAGCAAGGAGGAACCCAAGCAGGAGGAAGGCGCAGGCGTTTTCGATCAGGGAGAGCATCGGGGCGAAGCAGACTTTTTTGTACGCGCAATAATGCCGGAGGAGGCTTTCCCTCTCCTCTGGGGACCCCGCCAAGCAACGGGAGGAGTATTCCCGATCGAAGGATCGAGCGGAAGAAAGGAAAAGGAAGTTCCTCCCGGCCCAAAGGAGGAAATAAAGGGCCAGGAATAGGCTCAGCAAAAGGAAGGACCCCTCCCTCCGCAGGCAAGACAAGACGCCGAGGGCGACCAACGTCTCCAGAAAGGGGATGAAATAAAGAAAAGGGTTCCCCTTCACTTTTTTTGGCAAGGGGCGAAGATAGGCCTCGGCTTTCTTCGGATCGAAGGAAAGGGGCTTCAGGTAGATGCCCGTGAACCACGATCCCATTTCCTTCTCGTTGACTCGGATTTTGCCTCTTTTCGGATCGCAGACCAAGTATCCTCGCCGCCTTTTGGCCTTCGCCATCACCAAATGTTCCTTCCCCCCTTCCTTCACCAACAAAAGCAAAGGAAAGGCCTGACTGCGGGCCAGGCCGCTTGGCTCGAGGAACTGATATCCGGCTAGGAGCAGCCCCCTGGCCTCGGCGTAGGCGATCAATTCCCCCAGCGAAGGGGCCTGCTTTGAAATGACGGGCTCGGGAAGGCGCTCGGCGTTCCGGAGGCCCATCTCCTCCATCAGCATCTTCACGGACGCGTAGCCGCATCCTTTTTCCTGGGATTGGTAAATCATGGCTTTCACCCTAGGGATAAAGGCGAATTCGCCCCTTCGCCCAAAAAAAGCAAAAAGAAAACCCCGGCGAACCGGGGTTTGCTTCGCATCAGAATTTCTTCCTGCGGGCCATCTTGGATTTCATCTTCCTGGCTAGGCCTGGCTTCAGGTAAGCTTCGCGCTTCCGAGCTTCGAAGAGAATCCCGGATTTGTTGACGCCGCGTTTGAAACGGCGAAGCGCGTCATCGATGGTTTCGTTCTCGCGGACGACGACTTTGACGGACATTCGGCACTCACTTCCTTTCTTAAGCGAAAGTAGACTACCCCTTTCCCAGAGGAAAGGCAAACGATTTCAGCGGTTTTCCCGCTTTTCCTGCAAAATGGCGACGCTGGCGCTGGCCCCGATGCGGTTCGCCCCCGCTTCGACGAGGGCTAAGACTTCCCGGTAATGATGGATCCCCCCGCTTGCTTTGACCCCCATTTCGGGCCCGACTGTCTTCCTCATGAGCTCGACGTCCTTGACCGTGGCCCCGCCTTTGGAGAAGCCGGTGGAGGTCTTCACGAAATCGGCTCCCGCCGCTTTGGCGGCCAGGCAGCTGGCCTTGATCTCCTCTTCGCTGAGGAGGCAGGTCTCCAGGATGACCTTCAGGACCCTGTCCCCCGCTTCTTCCTTCAGCGCGCGGATCTCCTTCTCCACTTCGCCGAACTTGCCCTCCTTGACCCAGGACAGGTTCTGGACCATGTCGATCTCATCCGCCCCTTCCTTCAAGGCTAGGCGCGCCTCTAGGGCCTTGATTTCGGTTTTGTTCGCCCCCAAAGGGAAGCCGATGACCGTGCAGACCTTGACATCGCTCCCCTTGAGCTCTTCATGGGCCAAGGAAACGAAATCGGGGTTGACGCAGACGGAGGCGAAATGGTTTTCCTTCGCCTCCGAGCACAGCTGTTTGATTTGGCTTTCGGTGGCCTCGGGCTTCAAAAGGGTGTGGTCGAATAGTTTGTTGAATTCCATAGTTTGTGAACCTCGGCCCCATTATCGAAGAGGGGAAGGCAAAAAGAAAGGCCCAAACCGAAGTTCGGGCCGAGAAGATCACTTTTCTTCTTTCTTGATGTGCAGGACTTCCTTGCCGTTGTAGTACCCGCATTCGGGGCACACGCGGTGGGAGCGGATCATCGCCCCGCAATGGGGGCAAGCGACCAAGCCGGTCACTTCGAGCTTGAAGTGGGTGCGGCGCAATCTTTTCCTGGTTTTGCTGGTTCTTCTCTGAGGGACTGCCATATTCGGATTCTCCTTTCGCTTTCCGAGGGGGATTATACGGACGCAGGGCGGGAAAACAACAAAAAATTTGAGACGATGTAAAGATTATTCCGAATTAATCCGCCGCCACCGAAGGATTGTACACGATTTTGGCGACTTCCCCATGGCGGGGCGCCTCCGCGGGGACCTCGAAGAGGAGATAGTTCGAGCTATGCCCGCGGGCCGTCTTCTTCTGGGGGGAGTAATCCTCGAACAGGACCTCCATTTCCTTGCCGTAGAACCCCTCTTCGTAACGCTTCCGAAGGGTATGGGAAAGCTCAAGGAGCTCGCCCACTCGCTGCTTTTTGACCTGTGGGGGCAAATCCGGCAGCGTCGCGGCGTAGGTCCCGGGGCGACTGGAAAAGGGGAAGACGTGGATTTCGGCGAAGTCGGCCTTCTCGCAGAAGCGGAGCGTCTGCTCCCACTCCTGTTGGTTTTCCCCGGGGAAGCCGGCGATGACGTCGGTGGTGATCGCGATCCCCGGGCGGGCTTCCCGGATCGCCGAGAGCTTGGCCAAAAAAGCATCCGTGTCGTATTTCCGCTTCATCCGGCGCAGCACCTCGCTGCAGCCCGACTGCAAAGGGATGTGCAGGTGCGAGGCGATCTGAGGCTTGCTCTTAAGGAGGGAAAGGAATTTCCCATCGATCTCGCTTTCCTCGATGGAGGAGACGCGCAGGCGATAAAGATCAGGGCATTGGTAGAGGATGTCCTCAATCAAAGAGGAGATACGATAGCTCCCATCGCCCAAATCCTTGCCATACCCCCCGATGTGGATCCCGGTGAGGATGATTTCCTTATAGCCGGCCCGGGTAAGGGCCTCCGCTTCTTTCAGGACCTGCCTCGCCTCCCGGGAACGCGAATTCCCGCGGAGGAAGGGGATGAAGCAATACGAGCAGAAATTGTCGCATCCGTCCTGGATCTTCAAATAGGCGCGCGCGTTCTCGCAGAAGGCGTTGGCGCCGAGCTCTTCGTAGCTTTCCTTTCGGACGCTTCTTTTCACGTCGACGATCTTCTCACCCGTGCGGAAGAAGGAATCCAGGTAGGCGGGGATTTGGCCGCGGGAGGAGGAACCCAAGACGATGTCGGCCCCCAAAGCGAGGCTCTCCTCGGCGTGGGTCTGCGAATAGCAGCCCATCACCACGATCGCCGCCTTCGGGTTGCCCCTGCGGTAGGAGGAGATGTGCTGGCGGGATTTCTGATCGGCTTTGCCGGTGACCGAGCAGGTGTTCAGCACGATCACGTCCGCCTCCTCCTCCCGTTTGGTCTCACAATAACCGGAGGAAGAGAGAATCGTGCCGATAGAGGCGTTTTCATAGGAGTTGACCTTGCAGCCAAGGCTATGCAAAAAATACTTTTTCATAATTTCGCAGCGTCCTTCTCAATCTTTGAAAAAACCAGCACCTCATCGTAGTTTATTTTGTACATCAATCGACTAGAAACCAACTTATTTTCGACTAAGGCCTTTTTCATCGCCTCGCAGTCGTCACGGTAATAGGCCTCCACCGCAGGAAGGATCCTCTCCATCATGTGGCTGCGGCTCTGCTCCTTCAGGTAACGGTCGAAGAGGCAGCATTCCGCATCCAGCCTCCCCTGAGGGTTGACGAAGTAGATCCGGCAGGAATCGTAATCGTAGAAGGCGCTCCCGGTCCGGTCTTTCCTCACCCTTACCAAACGGGTGAAAAGGGACTCGAACAAATCGTCCCCGTAATAGTCGAAGGGATCGATCAAGACGGCTTCGAAGTTGCTGAAGATGCGCTTATAGGGGGAAAGGGAAAGCTTGTCCCATTCGGAGGTATAGATGCGGTTGAGGCTCTTCGAGAAGATGGGGAGGTAGATCTTCTCCCCTTCGCAGACGTGGTAAGGAAGGGTTTGGAGCAGCGGCTCCAGGGTTTCCTGAAGCAGCATGTTCTTCTCCCGCTGCCCGAGGCCTTCGCCCTTCGCCCAAGCCTCTTTGAAGCCTTTCTCCAAGATTTCCTTGCTCCGCAGGCTGCGAAGGACGATGTTGGCCCGCTCAATCAAAAAAGGGGAATCGGCCTTCATCAGCCTTTGGAAGGGCGCCAGATCGCTCAAGACGCCCGAATTGGCCAAAAAGAAAGCCATTTCCTCGCTTTTCTGAAACGGCGTCTTGCCTTGTTTTCTCTGGAGCGTCGAAAACAGGTCCATATCAGCGGAGATACTCCCCCGTCGCGTCTTTTAGGCAATCCCTCTTGAGGAGGACTAAACCCATCCCCCCATCGATGAGGACCCAGGCCAAGAGAGGGATCAAAAAGGCCCAAGCGGAGGGCAAAACGGTGAAGAACAAGCCCAGCCCCACCCCGCAGAAGGAAAGCAAAAAGGACAAAAGGAAGGCGACTCCCCTGCCCTTATACCCGAGATAGAAATCATGGGCGCCGAACAGCCCCAAGGAAAACGCCAAAACGACATAGGCTTTCTTGGATTTGGATTTATAGAGTTTGAACTCCCCCGATAGGGGGTCGATGTGCGAAGTGACGTCTTTGGTCGCGTAGTCGGCGGCGATGGGGTCTTTCTCCCCGCAATAGGGGCAAAGATCGCTGTCCAGACGAGAAATTTCTTTGTGGCAATTCTTGCAATAGGGCATAACGGGTCCCTTTCCTCCGAAATTATAGTATCCCCGCGCGCGTATCGGAACGAAAAAAAGGCCAAAGGCGATGCTCTTTGGCCTAATCCGTTCACTTCTTGAAGCGCTCCTTCCACTTGGCGAAGGGGCCCTCTTTCTTGCTTTCCTGGGCTTGGAACTCCCTTAGGAGGTCCTTTTGGGCTTTGGAGAGCCTGACGGGGGTCTTCACCTTGATGTGGATGTATTCGTCGCCGGGCTTTTTGGTGCGCAGGTCCTGGACGCCGCGGCCCCTCAATTTGAGGATTTGGTCGGGCTGGGTGCCTTCGGGGATCGTCACGGTGACCTCCCCGTACACATAAGGGACGTCGATCTGCGTCCCGAGGGCGCAATCGACGAAGCTCAGGGGCACGTCGAGGTGGATGTCGTTGCCCTCCCGGCGGAAATCGGGATGGTCGGCGACGATGACTTCGACGTAAAGGTCGCCGTTAGGCCCGCCGTTGACTCCCCTGCCGCCTTTTCCGGAGACGCGGATCTGCTGCCCGGAGGAGATGCCGGCGGGGATGTTCACCAAAAGATCCTTGTGGACGCGGGTATAACCTTTCCCAG
>ERZ808240.5264-NODE-5264-length-10671-cov-35.734175_pt1 | contig 10671 bp, 3 predicted proteins | sample MGYA00521084_ERZ808240 | MGnify/ENA primary metagenome ERZ808240 (study PRJEB31516, sample SAMN03275571) | gut metagenome | biome: mammalia-associated habitat; material: feces | host: Papio cynocephalus | place: Kenya | collected 2012-08-06 ... | reverse complement strand
TGCGACTATGTGTGCGCGACGGCAATCAACCAGATTGAGATGTGGCAGGCCGAGACCTTCGACCCTGCTACCATGGACAAGGAAATGGGCTGGGCCGAGGGCTTGGGGTTCAATACCGTCCGCGTTTTCCTCTCCAACCTCGTCTATACGGCCGACCCCAAGGGATTCAAGTCGCGTTTCGAGGAGTTCCTCGGCATCATAGAGAAGCATCACATCCGTGCAATCGTAACTTTCTGGACCAACGGCGGAAAGTGTAAGGATCCTAAGCTCGGAAAGCAGCCGGAGAGCGTTCAGGGCGTGCACAACTCGCAGTGGTGTATGGTTCCGGGAACGGAGGTCGTCAACGACCCGACGAAATGGCACGAGCTTGAGGTGATGGTCAAGGACGTAATCAAGACCTATAAGAACGACGACAGGATTCTCTTTTGGTGTCTCTACAACGAGCCTCAGAACACCCAGCGCGGAGTGAAGAAGACCCTCCCGCTGATGAAGGAGACTTTCCGCTGGGCGAGGGAAATCAACCCGTCCCAGCCGCTCACTGCCCCGATTTGGGAAATCCCGAGCTCGCTGACACCGCAGATGCCGACGGTGACTTGGGTGTGGGAGAACAGCGACATCATTTCCTTCCACTGCTATAAGGAGCCTGCCTACCTCGAAAAGTTCATAAAGCTCCTGCTTCCGTACAACCGTCCTCTCGTGTGCACGGAGTATATGGGGAGGCCGAAATCCACCTTCAAGGAGTGTATGCCTATACTGAAAAAATACAATGTGGGCGCAATAAATTTTGGACTTACGGCAGGAAAGTGTAACTTTCACCTCCAATGGACGAGCAAGGCCGGAGATCCGGAGCCGGAGGTGTGGTTTCACGACATCTTCAGGCTTGACGGAACGCCTTACAGCCAGGAGGAAGTGGATTTCATCCGCGAGATGACCGGCGCAGCCAAGAAATAATAGCTTTCGGGCAGACTGGAACCTCGCTGAAAATGCTCTGACGAGACGCGTGAGATAAAATGAAATTGTTGAGGTTTGACGTGAAAAATATGTTGAGGCTGTGGTCAGTGGGAATCCTGTTCCTGCTGACCATGTCCGCATCCGCGCTGCACGCCTCTCCGGCGGGTCCGGAGCGCTGGTATTTCACGCATTTCACCACCGACGACGGGCTGGCCTTCAACAGCGTGACCTCCATAGCCCAGGACTCCAACGGATTCATCTGGTTCGCCACCGAGGACGGCCTCAGCCGTTACGACGGACGCAGCTTCCGCAATTTCAGTAAGGAAGACCTCGGTCTTGACACCGACTTCATCACTCAGCTCTGTGCCGACGGAAACGGAAATCTCTGGATTGGCTCCGACAACGGCGCGAGCCGCTACGACTTCATAAGTGACAGCTTCATCCCGCTGGATGCCGTAAGCGACAAAGGCACCGCCCTGCGCGGCAAGGTCACGCACATCTGCATCGACGACGGCGGACGTGTCTGGATGTCCGTGAACGGCCTGGGGCTCTTTTCTTATGACCCGGCGACGGAGCGGCTCCGCAACTTCTTCTGCGAGGACGGCCGCACGACCCTTCCGTTCAACATCCGCACTTTTGCGATTGACGGCAACGGCGACTTCTGGCTTTCGCTCTATTTCGCCGACATCTGGCACTCCGACAGCGGGCTTCAGAATATTGAACGCGTGGAAATCGCGGGGTGGAGAGAAAACGATGACATCGTGTCCATGGAGCGCTCTGCTCCCGGTCGCATCATCCTGTCCTCCTGGAAGAACGGTCTCGGCGAGTTTGACTGCAAGAAACGCTCGTTCAGGCAATATCTTGCCTACGGTGCCGGACAGCGTCCGAAGAATATGCACTATGACCGCAACAACCGGCGGGTCTGGGCCGCAACCACACGGGGGCTCTGCATGTATGACCTGAATACGGGGGATACAACCTGTCTGGCGTCCAATGTCCAGGACGGTTTCTCGCTGTCTGGCGACAATATAACGGCGGTTTTCATGGACGCCTCCGACGGGCTTTGGGCGGCGAGCCTCTCGTCCGGGCTGAACTATGCCAGCGAATATCACAAGAACTTCAGAAAATACTACATGGCCGACGGTGAGAACCTTGCCGGGAGTTTCGTGATGGACATCGCTGAGGACTCGTCGGGACGGATATGGCTGGCTTCGGAGAACAGGGGACTGCTCTATCTTGACCCCGCCGACGACGCTCTGCATTTCTTCCGCTCGACGCTCCCGACCAACATCCGCTCGCTGTGCAGCGACGGGGACGACCTCTGGATAGGTTCGTGGGGCGACATCTGGAGGCTCGACACGCGGACCGGCCGCGTGAGCCACTGCTGCGAGATGCGTGACAACGCCCACCGCCTCTACAGGACATCCTCCGGCGACATTCTGCTCGGCTACCCGCTCGGACTTATGAGATATGACCGCGACAGGGGCGATTTCGTCCCGGTTTCCGATTTTGACGGGATGTATGTCACCGGTATGGTCGAGACGTTCGGCGGGGAATTATGGGTATCGACTTATGCTGACGGTATCTTCCGCTACGATTTCTCCGGCACAAGGGAGCTCGCGCACTACGGCTACGGGGAACAGGGCAGCCGCCACATCCCGGTTGACAAGTTCATGTGCGTCTATGAGGATTCAAAGGGCGGGGTCTGGGCCGGAAGCTACGGCGAGGGCTTTCTCCGCTACGACAGACCGACCGACTCCTTCAGCCGCTACGACTCCGCCGGCGCACTTCCGAGCAGGATAGCCTATTCGATGGTCGAGGGGCAGGACGGCCGGATGTGGGTGGCCACGAGCAGGGGGATTGTTTCCTTCACGTACCCTTCGTCTGATTTCCGTACCTGGACCACCGCCGACGGGCTGCTCGACAATATGGTCGAGGGCCACACTGCACTGGTCACCGCCGACGGAACGATATATTTTTCATCGAATAACGGGCTCGTACGCTTCAATCCCGAGAGGTTCTTCTCCGTGAACCGCATTCCTCCGCTCGTGCTGACGGACTTCATGGTCAATGACATGACAGTGAGACCTGGCAACGGCTCTCCGATTTCGGAGAACATCGACCTGACCCGTGAGATTGTCCTTCAGCACAGCCAAAATTCGTTCGGTGCGGGTGTCTCTCTTCTCGGAATGGCCTCTCCTGCAAGTGCGGAATGCCTGTATATGCTTGAGGGATATGATGATGGTTGGCAGCATTTGGGGGGGGCAGGATATTTCCGCTACACCAATGTTCCCGCCGGCACATATACTCTGCGCGTAAAGGGAGTTGACGGCAACGGGATATGGAACGAGGCGCATCCTCCGCTTAAGATTGTGGTGAAGGAGGTGTTTTACAGAACAACAGCGGCATATATAGTCTATGTCCTGCTCTTCCTAATTCTGCTCGCTGTAATAATCCGCCTTTCGTACAGGATGGCGGTGAACCGGGAGAGGAAGTCACGGGAGAAAGAACGCATAGCGAGGGAGCAGGAACTTTTCCACGAGAAGATTTCGTTCTTCTACAACATTATCCATGAAATCAAGACTCCTCTGACCCTCATCCGCACCCCGCTCCAGAACATCATGTCCGCCGGAGACCTTGACGCCGGGCTGCGCGACGACCTCACCGTCATCGGGAACAATACCGACTACCTCGACCGTCTCGTGAAGGAACTGCTTGACTTCGTGCGGATTGAGGAGAACGGCTGGGTGCTGGAATACAGGAAGGTCGATGTCGTGGAGAAACTTGATTTCCTCAAGTTCAACTTTCAGGAGACCGTGCGGACGAAGAACATCGCGATAAGTTTTGAGCATTCGGGCCCTCATGCGGAGATATGGGTCGATGAGGCGGCTCTTCTGAAGATTCTGAACAACCTGCTGCACAATGCGGTGAAATATGCCGAGACCTACATCCGGATTTCGCTCGTGACGGACCCTGACGGCATCACGGTCTCCTTCCGCAACGACGGCCCGGCAATCCCTCCGGGGCGGCGCGAGGAAATCTTCAAGCCTTTCGTTCAGTACAGCGACGAGCGCCATCCATACTCCCAGAGCTTCGGCATAGGACTTCCGCTCGCCCGGAACCTCGCGCAGATGCACGGAGGTTCGCTGACCCTCGGCGACGAGCCGGGATGCACCGACTTCATCCTCAGGCTGCCTTACAACGCCGACAAGGCCTCGGCGCCGGAGACTGTCGGGCCTCAGCCGTCGCCTTCTGACGAAAGCGTCCAGGGGCAGCTCCGGATTCTGGTCGTGGAGGACAACGAGGACCTTTCGGCCTACCTCTCGCGCAAGCTGTCCGCGTCCTACCGCGTCGTGACGGCATCCTCGGCCGAGCAGGCGGTGACGCTGCTGGAACAGAACGACATCGACATCGTCCTCACGGACATCGCCCTCGGAGGAATGAGCGGAATAGAACTCTGCCGCAGGATTACCTCGGACTTCGCCACCTCGCACATCCCGGTGGTCATCCTTTCGGCGATTTCATCCGCCAAGGCGAAGATTGCCTGCATGGAGAGCGGCGCGAGCCTCTACATCGAGAAGCCTTTCAGCCTCGACTACCTGCTCGGTTCCCTTGAGGTCATTGCCAAGAAGAGGGATTCGCTCAAGACCGCGCACCTCTCCGGGCAGAGGGTGCGTCAGCAGGAGTTCGACATCACCACGGGCGACGAGGATTTCCTCGCGAAGATTGACAGCCTCATCATGGAAAACCTTTCCGACACCGAGTTCGGCAACGACGAACTTGCCGAGCGGCTGTGCCTGAGCAAATCTACCCTCATCCGCAAGACCAAGGGTCTCCTCGGGACCACCCCGAACGACTACATCCGCACAAAGCGTCTCAACATCGCCGCAGCCATGCTCTCCAAGGGCAGCTGCCGCATAAACGAGGTCTGCTACGCGGTCGGCTTCAACACTCCGTCCTATTTCACCAAGTGCTTCAAGCGCCAGTTCGGAATGCAGCCTGCGGAATATATGAAAGAGCGCTCTCAGGAAAGCCAAACCGCGTCCGGGTTGCAGGGAGTGTTGTAGAGAATGCTTCTATTGTTCTATCCGATTTGCTCCGAAATCGTGAATTTTGCATCTGTTCCCGTACGTGCGGCCGGGAACGGATTTTAAGGATAACACTAACCATAAAGATTATGATAGCATTAAAACGCAGTCTGGTCATTGCCATGTCCCTGCTTGTCGGCTCTGCCGCGCTCGCGCAGAACCATCTGATTAAGGGCCGCGTGACCGACGATTCTCAGGAACCGCTTGCGGGCGCCTCCGTGAGCGTGCTCAATTCGACAAGGGGAGAAATCACCGACATCGGCGGAAACTACGAAATCCGTGCGGCGGAAGGGGAGACACTCGTCTTCAGCTTCCTCGGCTTCGAGACGAAGAGCATCGTCATTGACAATCGGGCGGTGATAAATGTCACGCTCGCTCAGGAGACCAACGCCCTGAACGAGCTCGTCGTCGTCGGCTACGGCGTGCAGAAGAAGGTCAATGTGACCGGCGCGGTGGCTTCAGTCGATTACGCCGACGAGGTCAAGTCCCGTCCGGTGACTTCCACCGCCCAGGTGCTTCAGGGCGTGAGCCCCGGCGTGCAGGTCAGTCAGGCTTCCGGCCAGCCCGGCTCGGAGGACATCTCCATCCGCGTCAGGGGCATCGGGACTCTTAACGCTGCGAGCCCGCTCGTCATCGTTGACGGCTTCGAGGGCACGATTGCCAACGTGAACCCGGACGACATCCTCAGCGTGTCCATACTCAAGGACGCCGCCTCCTGCGCGATTTACGGAAACAGGGGAGCGAACGGAGTCGTGCTCGTCACCACCAAGACCGGAGGCGAGGGCGGAAAGGGCAGGTTCAGCATCTCCTACAACGGGATGATGGCCATCAACGAGCCTGCAAGCAAGTTCGAGGTCATCTCCAACTACGCCGACTATATGGCGATAATCAACGAGTCCGCCGAAAATATCGGGGCGACGGCTCCGTTCTCTCAGGCGATGATTGACCTGTGGAGGGAGAAGGAAAAGGACCCGAACGGAATCTCCGACTCCGGCTACCCGAACTATGTCGCCTATCCTAACACCGACTGGATGGACGCCATATATAAGAAGGGAATATATCATAAGCACAACATTTCCGCGAACGGTTCCGCCGGAGGCACGAAATATCTCATATCCATGTCATATATCGACAACCCCGGAGTCATCGACAACACCGGATCGAAGAAATTCCAGCTCCGCACGAACGTGTCTTCGCAGATTACGAAATGGCTCGAAATCGGGACGAAAATCTGGGGATATGAGTCGAACACCGAGGTCTGCGACACCTATTTCGGACTCATGTCCCGCGCCGTTCCGGGAATATATCCCTACTATGACGGGAAATACGGCTGGATGGAGAACCCGGAGCAGGCATCCGACTCCCGCAACAACCTCTACTTCTTCAACCGTATGGGCGGAGGCACCAAGACCCACTATGTGAACGCCATAGCCTTCGCGAACGTGAAGCTTCCGCTCGACATCCGCTACAACGCCTCGTTCAACTATTCCCGCACAGGCGCGGAGTCGCGCACTAACCGCAAGCTGCTCAACGCATTCTCTTTCCGTGAGGGCAAGGACGCATACATCTACGATAACCTCGACAACCTCAGCCTCACGCGCAAGTACCGTCAGGCCTACCGATGGACATTCCAGAACAATCTTTCGTGGGCCAGGACGTTCGCGAAGAAGCACGACGTTTCCGCGATGGTCGGATTCGAGGCCATGTATTCCAACGAAATCAACGAGGGACTCACGAAGAAACGCCTTGACAACGACCAGCTTACGGAGCTGAACAACGCGCTCGACGTTGATCCTAAGGACGTGACGGGAAGCCAGACTGACTTCGCCTCCGCCTCCGTTTTCGGGCGCGTGACCTACGCCTACGACAGCCGCTACCTCTTCGAGGCCAACCTCCGCTACGACGGTTCGTCGCGTTTCGCCCGCCAGTCGCGCTGGGGACTCTTCCCTTCGATTTCGGCTGGATGGCGCATCAGCGAGGAGCGGTTCATGAAGAACTCCGGCATCGACAACCTGAAGCTCCGCGCCTCATGGGGAAAGCTCGGAAACAACTCCATCGGCAACTATGACTGGCAATCGACCTACGCGACCGGCTACCAGTACTCCTACGGCAACAAGCTCACCTCCGGCATGGTCTCGACCCTCTCCAACGAGGCCCTTACATGGGAGACCACCACGTCGACCGACGTCGGACTTGAGCTCGGCGTTTTCGACAACCGTCTCAGCTTCGAGACCGACTTCTACAACAAGCTGACCGACGGCATCCTCTACAAGGCTCCGGTCTATGCTACAATCGGAAACAAGGGCGCTCCCTACCAGAACCTCTGCGAGGTGACCAACAGGGGAGTGGAGCTTGCGCTCGGCTGGAAGGACGACATCAAGGGATTCCACTACGGCATCAGGGGCAATTTTACCTACAACCACAATGAGGTTTCCAAGTACAAGGGGGCGCTTGAGGCCGGCTGGGTGACCGACGAGAACGGCCACAGGAGCTATGTCAGCAACATCGGCGACGTGACCACCACCGTTGACGGGGCGCGGCGCGTGATGGAGGGCAAGCTCATCAACGAGCACTATCTCCTGAACCTCTACTCCGGCGACGGCAGCCACTTCTTCGCCGACGGCTCGGTGAACCCGAACGGAGGCCCGGCGGACGGAATGATAAGGACTCCGGAGGATATGGCGTGGCTTGAGGCCATGGTCAGCGCCGGCAACACCTTCCTCCCGAACAAGACCATCGACAAGGCGGGAATATGGTACGGCGACTACATTTACGCCGACGTGAACGGGGACGGAGTCTATGGCGATGCCAACGACTACATGTTCCAGGGAACTTCCCAGACTCCTAAGTTCTACTACGGACTCCAGCTTGAACTGGGATGGAAGGGAATAGATTTCTCGATGCTCTGGAACGGCGCCGGCGGATCGGCGGCATACTGGAGATATGTCGGATTCAACGCATATTCCACAAGCTATAAGTTCACACTTCCCAAGAGGATAGCATACGACCACTATTTCTACGACCCGATGAACCCTGACGACCCGCGCACCAACATCACCTCGAAGCACGGACGTCTCACGATGAACTACGGTTCGGAGCAGAACGGCGCGAACGCATATTCCACCCTCTTTCTCTACAAGACGGACTATCTTCGTCTGAAGAACGTCACTCTCGGATACACCTTCCCTGAGAAATGGATGCGTAAGGCGCACATCTCCAGCCTGCGCGTATTCTTCAGCGGCGAGAATCTCCTCACGTTCACGGAATGGCCGGGAATGGACCCCGAGATAACGGACAAGATGAACTACTACGCGCTTCTGAGGCAGTACTCGTTCGGTCTGAGCATCAAATTCTAAAAAGAAAATACAATGAAGAATATATATAAATCTGCGATAATCCTGTCCGTTTCGCTTGCCGCAGCCGGCTGCAACGGATTCCTTGACAGGTTCCCCTATGACGAGGTCAGCTCGAAGGCGGTCTATTCGTCGGCCACTCTCGCCGAAGATGCAGTGGTTGGGGCCTACAGCAACCTTCTCGCCGGCTACATTTCCTCCGACGGCCTGAACTGGGACGCGCTTTCCTCGTGCATCGACCCGGCCGAGGAGTCCTATTCCCTCCGATATCCTTTCCTCACCGGAAAGATTCAGTCGAACGGCTCGATGTTCAGCGACCAGTGGAAGCGCTTCTACGAGGGCATCAACCGTGCTAACGACGTCATCAACAACATCGGCGGAACCGATGCTCTGTCACAGGAGATACGCGAGCGCCGCATCGCCGAGTGCAAGTTCCTCCGGGCGTTCTATTATTATCGTCTGAACTGCCTGTGGCGCGGCGTGCCGGTCTATCTTGAGAACCTCGCCCCTTCTGAATATACCCGAGGGCGCAAGAGCGAGGAGTTTGTATGGCAGACGATACTCGACGACCTGAATGCGGTGATTGCCTGCGAGGACATTCCGGACAAGTACAAGGCCGCCGACAGCAACTACGGGCGCATCACCAAGGGCGCGGCCTACGCCCTGCGCGGAAAGGTCTATATGTGGAAGAAGATGTGGGCCGAGGCCGAGGCGGACTTCCTGAAGGTCGGCGAGTGCGGCTACGGGCTCTTCACCGCCGGCTCGTATGCGGACCTTTTCCTTGAGAAGAACGAAAAGTGCGACGAGATGGTCTTCACCGTCACGATGGAGGAGGTGAGCGACCACGGAAACACCTACAGCCGCAGCTACGGCAACTGGATGACCTGCGGAAACGGCAACAACAACTTCTACATGAACGCCGATTTCGTCGAGTCCTATCAGTGGGCGAACGGAAAGCCTTTCTCCTATGACGACGTGATTCCCGGCTATTCATCCATGTCACCGAAGGAGCGCAGCGTCTATTTCCTCCGGAACAACATCACGGAGAACGAGTCTCTGACGATGAGCGCTTATGGGGCGGATATGTCGAAATATGACGTCTCCGGCAACGAGGCGAGGATTCAGACGGCGTTCACCGGACGTGACCCGCGCCTTGCCGCGACGGTCATAACCCCGTACTCCGACTATCTCGGCGGATTCGCCTCCGGCGCGGCGCAGAACTACCAGATTCGCTGGCCGTACCGCAGCGAGAACGCCCCGTCGTTCGACCTCCGCACTAGGGCTACCGGGGATATGCTCTACTGCATCCGCAAGTTCGTCGCCGTCGGGAAGGAATATGCCTACCCTCTCTACAACCCGGTCGATGTTCCTGTGATAAGGTATGCGGACATACTCCTCTGCCTTGCGGAGGCCGTGAACGCGCAGGGACGAACCTCCGAGGCGGCAGGCTATGTGAATCAGGTCCGCTCACGCGCCGGCGTGGCTCTTCTGAACTCCGGTCCGGACTGGCTGCGTGTTTCAGGACAGGAGGATATGCTCGGACGCATTCAGGACGAGAAGCACTGGGAACTTGCCTGCGAGGAGCAGCTCTATCTTGAGGAACTGCGCTGGGGCATCTGGAAGGACCGCAAGTTCGGAAACGGAGGCGGCCTGAAGCAGTGCTGGGGCGAGACTGTCTATAGCTACAGCTACGGCGGTGACGCCTTCCTCAAGTGGGCGGTGCCTTCGGCTGAGAAGGAGAAGAATCCTGCACTTTCTCAGAACGACGGCTGGTACTAAGCATTTGCGTATCTTTTTGGTCTAGATTCGATTTCATCGCCCTTTTCTGCGTTCGGCATAGCTCAAGCAAGCTTGGCTCTGCTCTCACTTATCGAAAAGATTCCTCTTTTCATCAGTCGTGTACGCCCGGTACACTCCTTCTTCAAAGAGAAATCTATCCTCAAAAATCTGATGCAAACACATCCTGGCTTTTCTTGGCGGTTTGCGTGGATTGAGCCTGATGAAAATGTTTTTTGTGTAATTGTTTGATTATTAAGAAAATGATTGAATGTATATGGTGAGAAAAATTTTTATTGTTATGGCTTTCGGGCTTATGCTGACGGCCAATTTGAATGCGCAGGATGCGGTCGCGGGGTCTTCGGACGCCGCTGCGGCATCCGCAGTTAATGAAGTTTCTTCCACTGTCAAGGCCTGGGAGGGGAAGATAACGATGCCGACCTATCTTCTGGACCCGGCTGAGCAGTCGCCGATCTTCGAGCGGGACTGGTCGTACCAGAGGG
>ERZ808240.5262-NODE-5262-length-10682-cov-2.962454_pt1 | contig 10682 bp, 10 predicted proteins | sample MGYA00521084_ERZ808240 | MGnify/ENA primary metagenome ERZ808240 (study PRJEB31516, sample SAMN03275571) | gut metagenome | biome: mammalia-associated habitat; material: feces | host: Papio cynocephalus | place: Kenya | collected 2012-08-06 ... | reverse complement strand
GCGTCAAAAAATCCTTTATCATATGTATAATCATCCAGCAGACGCAGAACAAGATTATTCTTCTTTGTCTGGTTCTTTGCATCTTTATTCAGCTTAATTGTATAAATGCGGTCATTCAGATTGCTGTCTTTGAACACTGCTTTTTGTGCAATCTCACTATTGCCATCACTACCTGCAGCTTTTTTTATTTCCTTTTTGAAATCTTCCCACTGGCCGGAAGTTCTGTAATAAGTCAGTCTTGACTCTGCCGCCAGATAGACCGTCTTCGCATTCTCCTCATTCTTGCGAAATTCAGCCTTCTTCCAATAATTTATAAAAAATGGTACTGCAATTGCCACTATAATTCCAAGAATTACAAGGACAACTACCAGCTCAACTAATGTAAATCCTTTTTTTCTCTTATTATTCATACCTATCATCCACTATCTATTCTATACTTACTCGTGAAGTAATTGCTTACATATAACATAGACACAATTTGTCATATTATGTCTATATTTTTATAAGTATAGCATAATCTGGAATATTATACAATAAATGTATTGACAAAAATAGGCACCATCTGGTGCCTATCGGGGATATTTTTCTATTTTACAATCCATTCGTCTTTTATTCTCCAAAGACCTGCCTGAACGCTGTGGACTCCGCTTGTATCACCGCATTCAATAGCCTTCTGATGGCGAAACAGGCGCTTCCAGCTTTCCTGGATTTTGGCTTTCTGCTCTGGGTAGAAGTTGCTGGTCATGACCTGGAATTCTGTCAGCCCAAGATTTTTAAGTTCTTCGGAAAATGCAGCTTCTTCCGGCTCATTTTCACCGATATAATGCATCTGCATAATTTTTGTCCAGTCAAACATATCAAACAGAACCGCTTCCCCTATCGGCACATCTAATACCAGAACATGTCCTTCTCCGGTCTGATCCACATTGTATAAATCCGTAAATGCCCAGTACGGATATTCCGCCCACTCGGGTTTCGGAACGACTTTTTCTGCTTCTTTTACAAACCAGCTATATGCATTTACAAATACCTCTGCGGATTCCTGATATTTTCTTCGCACATATTCTTCTTTTGAAAAGCATATGCCATCTCTTTTCAGTACCTGATATACGACATCTGTCTGAAAGGAATATAATCTTATCGTATTACATCTGTCAGCCATTCTCTTCTCAACTCCCACACATTTCCATATTTTGCATCGCTGCCCATAAGAATACTATCGTCAAATAAGCGGTTCCAACTCTCCTGGATTTCGCGTTTAATATGGGGATAAAACTGTGACATAACTGCCTTTGCATCGCTGATTCCATAGTCTTCCAGAAGTTTTCTATGCCGCTTTAAATCTTCCTCATCTGCAGGAATATATCCATAATTTAAAATGTGTCCCCATTTTGCAATGTTAATCGATGTGATGATAACCGGATCCAGTGACAACTCCAAAATCACGGTATTCTCGCTGTTCATCATCGTTCCCTCATTGGTAAATGATACCCACACCGGATACTCCACATCTGCCGGTTTGTTTGCCCGGTCCGGTCCATGCTTGACCAGCCAGTCGTAGGCTTCCAGTACAAGCGGTGCCTGCTCTTTTAAGTCCATCTTAATGTACTCTTTTTTTGCAATATAGCGGCCGGTCGTCTCCAGCTCTTTCAGGACATTTTCATGCTGCTTTGTCCAGACTGTGATGTTTGCCATGTGCATCCCCTCCTTTTTGTACATACCTCATTTATCATCTAAAAACCTCATCGAAAATGATGAGGCTTCCACACTATACTACCTCTATCTATAGTATAACAATTTTTCTATTAATGACAACCGGTTTTTCGCATGCTTTTTCATGAATTTACCCATTTTAATATTTCCAGAAACTATCTGCTTTTTCCAGGTTTTTCTTATAGATTCTTCCGGAAAATGCGAGATGTGGAAGTTCATAGAACTCGCAGTACTTCGGGCAGATTGGACGATATAACGGATCTGCAACTATGATATCTGAATCTTTCAATGCTTTCTCCATGTCTTCTTCTCCCAGAACCTGCTGACTTGTCTGAGACAGCAAATCTTCTGTCTCTTGTAACGGACATAATATTCGGACGATGACTGAATAGTTCTGTTCGATGGCTGCCGCAAGCGATTCCGCTGTAACTGATTCGCCAATCAGTGTAACTTTTTTGTTATCGTCACAGCTTTCTACTTGCTGATTTTCTTCACGCACTTTTTTATATGGATACCGTTCCTTCATCTCCAATGCTTTTACAACTTTTTCTGTAAATGTTCCGACCGGTGTTCCGACTACATATGGAATTCCGTATTCTTTTTCCAGATATTTTGCAGTGCGAAGTCCTACGGAAGACACAACAAGATTCGCCTCTGCTTCCAGTGCATGACTCAAAGTTTCAAGATCATCTCCCATTGCCCAGGTTGATAATACCTTCCAGCCACATTTTCCCAGATTTTCTTTCATGTATCTGGCACGGCTGTACGCCCCAAAGTCAAGAGGCGTAACCCCCAGAAGATTGACAGTATGAGACTGTTTTTTTATTCCTTCTTCCGGCAGCTTTACAAACCGCTTTGCGATCTGCTCCAGGGCGATTCCGGCACCATATACATAATCATGCATACCATTGGTCGGTACGGAAAATGCCGGGATTCCCAATTCTTGTTCCAATACTTCTGCCAGTGCCGGAAAATCTGTTCCGTTCATATATGGGATTGGTGAACCTGCAAGTGCAATGAACTTCGGCTTTAATTCCCGTGCCGTGTCCATAATATCGTTCAGAAATTTCTCATCATTTCCCATAATCGCATCGATTTCCGTAAGTCCCGAGATATAAATCAGGCTGTCCTGATCGTACCAGCGGATTTCATCGTGAGTATTGTAGGTGGAATTGCACCCGGACGGATCGTGCATGACAGTCATTCCGCCCAGTTCATAAAGCGCCGAGCAGACTCCGGATACATCTGCTGTGTAAATCGGTATGATTTTATATGTCTGTCTCATATGCAGCTTTCACACCCCCATCCTTTTCGTACGACCAGATCTTCTACTTCTTTTTCTTCGTTGTAAGCTTCTATCATGAGATCTGCAAATTTTTGTATTCCATCAAAGCCATACAGACCGGCTCCTTCGACCACATTTACAAAATATGGGCTCTGGGTGAACCAGGCCGCTTTCTGCCCCAGTGCCAGTACTTTTCCTTCGTGTTTTCTTGGAAGGACACGCATTTTCGCCTGAATGGTCGCACGCAGTTCCAGTTCAGGGGCATGTTCTTTTAACCAGTAAAATTCCTGTTCTTCTTCCGCACTTATGCCGTCCAGATAGACCGCTTCCACATGAAATCCATGCTCCAGAAGATACTTTGCCAGTCCGAGTGGTCTCGGGTGCATCAGATAATCAATCACAACCGGAGTATCTCCAACAACTTCCCGAACCTTTGCAATGGCTTTCTCGCAAGCCTCCATCTCTTTCTCGTAATAAGAGTCTTTTTGTGCATCTGCCATAACATTCTCTATCACCTTTGACAGTGTCTTTGCCAGTGTCTTCATCTGCCGTTTTATTTCTTCATAATCAAAGCTTGCCGGCATATAAATATGCTCTCGTCCCAGTCTCTTTGCCTGAACCTGTGTGCCATATTTTGCAGTCGGAAAGATGGAAAGAAAAATCTCTGCTTCACCTAATTTTTCATATTCTTCCCAGGTGTCACAGGTCGTAATTTCCCGAATTTTACAGCCGCATTTTTTCAAAAAGCGCTTGATATCTGAACTTTCATCTAACGGGAAATTATGCCCCAGCAATGTAACGGTATACGGGTCTGCTTCCTGTTCCTTTAATGGATCATACATGGCTTTCCGAAGTTTCTGATCCGGTGTCAGACCATGTTTTTGCATAATGGGATCCATATAGCAACGAACAAATGCTATCTCTGGAAAACGCCTTTCCAGTTCCTCGTAGACCATCTTCAGGTCGCAGCCAAGGAAGTGGTGGAGGCACACGGTAAATAACAGGACTGCCTTTGGCTTCTGATCCAGTTTATTCAATACATCTGTAACTCCTTCGATTGTGACATCTTCCAGATTCCCGTTCAATAGGTCATCTTCTTCAATAATCACATAAGAAAAGCGGTCTGCCGCATTCATCTCTGCCGCCGTCAATACGACTCCACGCATGCAGTTATCCGCACAGACATATATCTGGATTGCCTCCGGCATCAGCATACCGGTATGCACAATATTCCAGTTCCCGTGAACCGGAGAATTGAATTCCAATCCCGGTCGGAACGGGGCCGGATAAGATGCATCCCTGATTTTTACAATGGCCCCTTTCGGATCAACCAGTTCCTTCTGTGCCCCGATATCTCCCACTCGTTTTAACATGTTTTTTCCCCTTCACATACATTTAAAATCTGTTCTGTCAGTGTACGGTATTCCTCTGCCATCTCGCTGTTCGGGTAGCACTCCATCAGTGTCTTGCCCTGCTCCTCTGCTTTCATAACAAGCTCGCTTCTAGAGAGGTACCCAATAGTACCACTATGAAAATCTTCCGCTAATTCCCGGACTTTTTCCTCTTCTCTTGGTACATTTCTCCGATTCAGGATAAATCCTCCAAGTTTTGCATAGCCCCGGTTCTGGAATCGTTCCAGTGCCATGGCAATATTGGCTCCGGCGTGAATAGACATATTTTCCCCAGACGTAACGATAAATACATAATCAGCATACCCGCTTCGCATAGGCATAGAAAAGCCGCCACACACCACATCACCAAGTACATCGTATAAAACTACATCTGGTTTGTAGACATCATACGCTCCGGTTTCTTTTAACTTTTCCAGAGCTGTAATAATTCCACGTCCGGCACAGCCAAGTCCCGGAGTCGGACCGCCTGACTCTACGCAGACGACTCCCTTATATCCGACTCTTGTAATCTCTTCTAACGTTACATTTCCTTTTTTCTCATTATAGACATCCAGCACTGCCGGCAACGGTTCATCACTTCGCAGTGCAATGGTAGAATCCGCCTTTGGATCACAACCGATCTGCATCACAGACAGACCTTTTTCTGCCAGTGCAACGGCAATATTGGAAACTGTTGTAGATTTTCCGATGCCGCCTTTTCCGTAAACTGCAATTTTTAGCATGACATTTCCTCCGGTTTCGTAATCACATTGGAGTAAGCTGTTTTTGCAGACACACCTTTTAAGCGCCCGATTTTTCCAGAGAGGGCACTGATAACATCCTGTGGTGCATCAATGGCAATGCTGATAATATGAATCCCCTTTGCGCGATACGGAATTCCCATTCTTCCGATGATATATTTTCCCGCTTCGTGCAGATATTGATTCAACTGTTCCGTCGCCTCCGGATTCTCTACAATAATGGAAATCACAGCAACTCTTGTCTCCATGTTATCTCTCCTTTTTCCACCGAGTTTACTCTTTTTATTACGCTCTACTTCTTTATAATCATTCTTATGTTCTTTATTACTTTTATGTCTGCAATCCATATGCGGTTAGCAGATTCTAGGCAACAATTCTCCGCCCGGCTGTGGCAATAATGCCTGCGTTCCAATTTCAGTCATCATGACAACCTTTCCAGGCTGTTCTTCTGTAATTTCACCAATGATTGCCGCATTTTTAGAATATGGGCACTGGTGTAATGTCTCTACAATCTTTGCTGCTTCTTCTTTCGGTGCTATGATGACCATAGTTCCTTCACAGGCCAGATAAAGAGGTTCCAGTCCAAGCATGCCGCAGACACCTTTCACTTCCGGCTGCACCGGAATATCAGCACTGTTAAGCTTTACTCCTACCTGACTTTGTTCTGCGATTTCATACAATACAGTTCCCACACCGCCACGGGTCGCATCTCGGATGACATGCAGATCATGTGTCGTATTCATCACAGCTTCTACCGTCTTCCAGAGTGGTGCACAGTCACTCTTTATGTCTGCCTCAATTCCAAAATCTTCTCTTTCCAGCAGAATTGTGCAGCCATGTCGCCCGATATCGCCGGTCACAATAATGGCATCTCCTGGTTTTGCAAGCTCTCCGCCTACCTGTACGCCATCTTCGATTTGTCCCATACCGGTCGTTGTGATAAATACACCGTCTACCTGACCTTTTCCTGCAACCTTTGTATCTCCGGACACAATATGGACTCCGGCTTCTTTTGCGGTCTTTTCCATCGCTGCTGCAATCTCATCGAGTTTCTCCATCGGGAAACCTTCCTCAATGACAAAGGCACATGTCAGATACAATGGCTTCGCTCCCATACATGCCAGATCATTGACCGTACCGCAGATAGATAATTTTCCAATATTTCCTCCCGGGAAAAATGCCGGGGATACGATAAATCCATCGGTGGACACTGCCATTTTCCCAACCGGCGGTGCAAGCACTGCTGCATCATCTGCAGTCAAATCCGGATTTGCAAAATGTGCTGCAAAAATATGGTCAATCAGCTCTGATGTCTGACGTCCCCCCGCACCGTGTGCCATTGTGACCGTCTGGTTTTTTATTTCGTTACTCATGATATTCACTCCCAATTATTTTTTAAACTATTCATTTCACCAGATATCGCGTATCTTCCATTCACATATCTGCTTCTAATTCTCATTTCCGCCATACATAAAATAAGCAGAACATGCGCCTTCTCCGGACACCATGCAGGCTCCGACCGGATGCTGCGGTGTACAGACTTTGCCAAACACTTTACAATCTGAAGGTTTGCATTTTCCCTGAAGAACATCTCCACAGCGGCATGCAGGGTTCGCTTTTCCATGAATCGGCGGAATCTGGTACTTCTTTCTTGCATCAAATTCACTCCACGCTTCACGAAGCTGCATACCAGAGCCTGGAATAATTCCAAGTCCACGCCACTCGCTGTCACAAGGCTCCATAAATTTTTCTACCAATTCCTGTGCCTGTGGACTTCCTTCCTCCGTCACAACTCTTGGATAGCAATTTACAAAAAATGGTTTTCCTTCCTGGAATTTCTTCAGTGCAACTGCCAGGGCTGTCAGAAGTTCTTTTGCCGTAAATCCTGCAACTACACCACTGACTCCTTCCTTCGTCAGATTTTCACACAGCTTTGTACCGGTGATTGCATTGACATGACCCGGATATAAGAAAATATCCGCACTTCCTTTTAATGCTTCATATGCCTGTGGCATCGTCTTATTCGCAGTTAAGATGGAATAATTATGTAATCCTTCCTCACTCGCCTTTTTCACAGAAAGACAGGCAGACGGTGTCGTCGTCTCAAATCCGACAGATAAAAATGTGACCTGCTCCTGTGGGTGTTCTTTTGCGTAAGTTTCCGCATCTGCCGGAGAATATACAATGTGAATTTTTGCACCTTTTTCTCTTGCTCCCGCAAGGCTCATCTCTGTTCCCGGAACTCGTACCAGATCCCCAAATGTACAGATTGTTACGTGTTTTTCCAGGGCAAGATAAATGGTCTCATCAATAAATCCGACCTGGGTTACACAGACCGGACAGCCTGGTCCTGAAATCAGTTCCACCTGGTCCGGAAGGAGCTTTCGGATACCAAGACGGAAAATCTCATGGGTATGGGTTCCACAGACTTCCATGATCCGCACCGGCGGACCATCGTAACCTTCAATGATCTCTCTGGCTGTTTGCTTCTTTTCTTCCATTACAACAGTTCCTCCATCAGCTGATCTGTCTCACTATCATCTTCCTCGGTAATCTTTGCAATAGCGACTCCTGCATGAACCATCACATAATCGCCTGGCTCCAGTTCATTCAGAAGTTCTGCTGAAACTTCACGTTTCGCACCTCCGGCATCTACTACTGCCATACCTTCATTAATTCGTACTACCTTTGCTGATAATCCAACACACATCTTTATTTCCTCCCATAATTCAAATATTCCATACCATAGACTGCCTGTCCAAGACCAATTCCTCCGTCATTTGCAGGAATCAGATGATGTCTGTACACCTGAAATCCACGGTCAAGGAGCTGATTTTCTACCAGTTCCAATAACAGCCGGTTCTGAAATACGCCACCACTTAAAGCAGCCTGATTACAGTCTTTTTCAGCCCGTACATTTTCACATGCCATACAGATCTGCTCTGCCAGCATTCGGTGAAAATCATAGGCCAGTTTTCCGGTATCTTCGCCGCGCCTTCGCCCTTCAATCATCTGACGGACAATCTCATTTGTCTGTAATAACAGCCGTCCGTCTTCTGATACAGGCAAAGCCACATGTTCTGCCATATCTATTTTTTCTGACGCATGTGCTTTCTGCCATGTCTCCCCTGCAAATTCCAGCGCCATAGAAGCCTCTCCTTCAAATGTAGACTTTTTCCGGATTCCCAGAATTGCACTTACAGCATCAAACAGTCTTCCTGCGCTTGTAGATTCAATGGCATTCAAGTGTCTCTCTGACATCGCCAGAATCACATTTGCTTCGGCTTCTGTACATAAATCCAAATCCTCTATGATTTTCTTTGCCTGTTCCCGGTTTTCTGACAATTCTCCGATTATCGAAACCGCAATCCGGAATCCTTCTTTCGAAGCAATATCTCCACCTACATGCCAGAATGGCTCGATACTTCCCATTCGCTCAAAATCTTTATAATCTGCATAGAGGATTTCTCCACCCCAGATTGTTCCGTCACTGCCATATCCGGTACCGTCAAAAGAGACGCCAATCAACGGGCTTTCACAATCATTTTCCGCCATACAGGATAAAATATGCGCATAATGATGCTGTACCTGTAACAGCGGAAGGTTCATTTCTTCCGCAACCATTGTAGAATTGTACTTCGGGTGCAGATCACAGACGACAAGCTCTGGTTCCACTTCCAGTAATGTAGTAAGTCTGGCGATTGTCTCACGCAATGCTTTCACTGTCCGCAGATCTTCCAGGTCTCCCACATAAGGTGCCGGATAAAACCGGTCATCGTGGCCGACGCAAAATGCATTTTTCAGCTCACCACCTACCGCCAGCACCTGTCCTTTCCAGGACTTTGACAACATATACGGAAGTGGAGCGTATCCTCTGGATCTGCGCACCATATATGGCTCACCGTGATAAAAATCCATGACAGAATCGTCTGCCCGGATACGGATTTTCCGGTCATGTGAGAGAATACAGTCACACAAATGTGACAGTTCCTCTTCCGCCTCCCTGTCATCTCGGCAAATCGGCGCCCCGGAAATATTTCCACTGGTCATTACGAGAAAATCCGGCATCTGAATGTCATCATCATACCGGAATAACAGCAATTGAACTGGTGCATATGGAAGCATCATGCCTACTTTCGGATTGCCCGGTGCCACTGAACCGGCAAGTTTATTATTCTTTCCGGATACCTCCCCGTTATCCTCACTATTTTCCTTTTTATCTAATAAGAGAATCGGTTTCTGATGTCCGGTCAGAATCTTCTCCTGATTTTCATGAAGCACACACGCCCGGCGCACAGCCTTTTCATCTCTCGCCATCACTGCAAATGGTTTTACCGGACGTCTTTTTCTTGTTCGCAAAAGTTCCACCGCCGATTCATTTGTCGCGTCACAGCACAGATGAAAACCTCCGATTCCTTTCACCGCCACAATTCCGCCTTCTGCAATTACGCGTCTCACATAAGTAATCGCTTCTTTTCCTCGTTCCTTTCGCCCCACGAGATATACCTGTGGACCACAGTTGTTGCAGCAGACCGGCTGTGCATCAAAGCGCCGGTCTTCCGGGTCATGATATTCTTTCTCGCAGTCCGGGCACATCGGAAATTCTTTCATACTGGTACGCTCTCTGTCATACGGAAGCGCATCCAGAATGGTAAGTCTCGGACCGCAACATGTGCAATTGATAAACGGGTGCAGATATCTCCGATTCCCCGGTTGGAACATTTCTGCTTTACACTCATCACAGATAGCAATATCCGGAGAGACAAAGATTTCACCTTTTGTCTTTTCACTCTCAATGATCTGAAAATCTTTATATACCTTTGGATTTTCTACTTCTTCTGTGATGATTTTCAGTATCGCTGCCCGCTTTGGAGACTGCTCCTGAATCATCTGGATAAACTGCCCGACCTGATGTTTTTCTGCCTGCGCATAAATCTCTACATAAGGACCTTTGTTGCTGACACTTCCACAGATTCCACAAGTTGCGGCATGACGGCTTACCGTCGGACGGAAACCAACACCTTGCACGATTCCGTAGACCCGGATTCTCCTGGTCACTTTTTCTCCCATGCCCTTACGCCTCCTGCTCCTTTGTTTCCTCACGCAGTTTCCCTGACACTGCAAAATGCGTGGCATTTACAAAAATTTTGTCTGCTTTTAGGGAATCCTTAACCTCTGTTTTCTTATAAGCGTTTTCTGTCATACGCTTCATCATCGGATCTGCAAATACAATATCATAATTTTCTTTCTGGACAAGTTCCATATAATCATCTTCTTCTCTAAGGGAAATGTCCCCCACTTCAGAAAGCTCTGGCTTCATCATGAACCAGCTTGCCACTGTAATCTCGGTATCATGACAAATACATCTGCGTCGGATTTCCGCACGGATTGCATTTCCAATGACCTGCTGATGGACAATCAAAATCTTCTTTCCTTGATAATCAAGTTCCGGTACCAGTTCCTCGACTATCGGATATCCCACCTCATATGGAGTTCCAAAGATCTGTTCCAGATATTTCGCTGTTTTATGGA
>ERZ808240.5260-NODE-5260-length-10683-cov-4.052879_pt1 | contig 10683 bp, 9 predicted proteins | sample MGYA00521084_ERZ808240 | MGnify/ENA primary metagenome ERZ808240 (study PRJEB31516, sample SAMN03275571) | gut metagenome | biome: mammalia-associated habitat; material: feces | host: Papio cynocephalus | place: Kenya | collected 2012-08-06 ... | reverse complement strand
TTCTCATATATGATGTCGTCCGTATGTTAACCGAATGTGTGCTAAACAGTAATATACTATAAAATTATTATGAAAACTCACTTTACCAGTGGAACTATATCCAGATTTCGTGTAATATTAATATATTACAGTGCAGTAATATCTGTATTGTATTGTTAAATGTATTTAATAAGGTTAACAGTAGAATAAGAAATGCTGTTGTGTAGGAATGAGGAAATATATAAAATGAAGCAGCTAAGTCATAACAAGAACAAAAATAAAAGAAAACATGCAGCTATATTACTTGGAATATGTCTTCTTGGTGGGGCACTGGCGGGATGTGGTTTCGTAGCTAATCCAATGCAGTATATGAAGGATGCAGATGAGGAGCTGGTGGCAGCAGAGCAGAATACTGATGAAAGTACGTCTGATGATAATTCGTCTGCTGGTGCAGGTGGAGATAGCAGCAGTAAAACAGAGCAGGTGACAGATAATAAGATTATAGTTATAGGCACATATGGAAGTATAAGTGATATGATTAATGCTGATGATTATAAATCACAGGCTGATATAGAGTGTATACAGGAAACAAGGGATTTTGATGATACTTCGGATATGCTTGCTATTGTAAAAAAAGTACAGGAGAATTGTAACACAGATGCAGAATCGGTGATTGTGTCAGTAAGAAGCCGTGTATATGAACAGATGGCATATCTTTTACAGCATACCATCAATACTTCAAGGAAAATACTGCTCATAAGAGAGGATGCTAAAAATATCGATTATAAGGCAACATTTGCAGAAGCTCTTAATGCAGCTGTAAATGATAATGATATTGCAGGAAATTTAGTTGCGGGCACAACAGATAATAGCAGCAGTAATTATATGATTATAAGCGGGCTTACAGACATTGATGTCATAGATATATCTGGTATTAATTCGCTTCCTTATGTCAATATTGTTTATGATTATGCCGGTAATGATGCTTATACAGCAGAAAAAGTATTTAATACAAGCGAGGGTGTTGTTGTTGTAACAGAAAACAGTGATGGCAGTCTTTCACCAGCTATGTCACAGCTTGTAAAGGATGCAGCAGCCTCTATTCCTGTCGTTATATTGTGCAGTAGTGGATATGATGCAGCAGATATGGCTCAGGAAGAGTATGACAGCTGTATAGCAGCTTCCAATATGAGCGCAGAGCAGGCTCGTATCATGTCGATGTTGTGTCTTACACATAGTAAAAATATAAGTGACTGGAAGGTATATTTTACGCATAAAAGTTTGTAATCAGAATATTAAAAGTTATAAAGCCTGAAAGTGATATTAAATATTTATACAAGGGATACATAAGGGAGTGTGTATGGAATTATACAAGTGATATATATGGGAATATACATAAGTTGTATATGAAAATATATACAAAGTATTCGTTGAATAATGACTGGTTTTATGGTATTATATACAAAATGTGTTGTAATGTGTGGTACAATCAGACATTTATGTGCATCAGGAAGTGGTAAGCGTGCTCTTATGCATATATTATACATTACACGGTTTAGAAAGGAACAGTTAATTATGGATCAGACAAAGATACAGGATATTGTAAGACATATCACAAAGGACGAAGATTATGGAGTTGATATGATGAAAAAACTTGCATTATCTGATGCAGTTGAAGTTATGACACAGATGCTTCCAACTTTGAAAAAAAGAGCAAAAGAGCAGGGAAAGTCTAATGACCTTGCGTATTTTAACAGGATAGATGATATATATGCAAAGGTTATGGCTGATAAGCTAAGAAATGAAGAACACCTGTGGGTTGTTTACTGCAATACAACAGCATATCCTTATATGATAGATGATGATATTATGGTTCTTTATAATAATAAGAATGCTTCAATGCTTGAAAAGAAGCTTAAGCTTTCTGGGTATGAAGTATCAGTTGGCGTTGAGAACAAGGAACAGTTTGGAATGGAACTTTGTCATATGTACAGGAATGGATATAAGAACATAAGACTTACAGATGGTGACAAGAACTTATATGTTATTCCAAGGGAAGTGTTTGGTACATACGAAGATTTCTTCAGGGAAGATTATGTTACCAATCCAGGTCTTCAGAATGCGATGATATCTTATTTTCAGGAATTCAGAAAGAATACAGATAAGGATTCCATATCACAGCTTCTTGATAAGAGAGAGAATCAGATGTTAAGGGTTATGGTTAATTCAGAATTTATGGTTCCATGTGTTAAGGAGGAAACAGAGGAAGAAGTATCTATAGCACATCATTTTATAGATGTAACAGACCAGGTAAGCCATAAAGATGGAGAACAGGTTATAGCTATACCGGCATTTACAGATGGTTTTGAGATGGATAAGTGTTATAAGGGACAGTATGAGAATATGCTTTATTCATATAAAGAACTTGTAGCGGCAATAGAGGAATTGGGCGCTTCAGGTGCAATATTCAACCCACTTGGCGTAAGTTACTATATCCCACTTGAGACACTTAAGAAAATAGAAAAAGATTTTAGCAGATAAAAGCCTGGAAGTATCAGGTAAACAATTGGTGCTATATGTATTTGAATGATATAATTGTTATTAAACAACTACAGTAAATACATATAGTACCTTTTTACATTAAAGAGGATCTATCTAATGAATTTATCAAATGGATTAAATAATGATTTTTCACTTCTATAAAAATGTTTTGTAAAAGTGTTGGCAAAAACGGATTTTTGTTGTAAACTATTACTTGGATTAGAGATATATATGCATATATCAGTTTAAAAAATATATTAGTTTTATTATTGTCAGGAATATTACAATTATGGAGGTTATTTATGTGGGTAGCAGATTTACAGAATGGTAATTACAGAAATCCAGTTCTTTATGCGGATTATTCAGATCCCGATGCGATAAGAGTAGGGGAAGATTATTTCATGGTGGCATCAAGCTTTTCTAATTCACCAGCACTTCCTATACTTCATTCAAAAGATCTTGTGAATTGGAAGGTTATTAACTATTGTTTGAAGCACATACCAGAATTCAGATATAATAATCCTATTCATGGCTGTGGTGTGTGGGCACCATCTATCAGATATCATGAAGGTACATATTATGTATGTTTTCCTATGCCAGATGAAGGAATATATATGACAACAACAAAGGATCCATGGGGGGAATGGAGTGAGCCTGTTAATATAAGACCAGGTGCCGGATGGATAGATCCATGTCCATTCTGGGATGATGATGGCAAAGCTTATCTGGTTGCTGGTGTTGCAAGAAGCCGTATAGGTTACAAGAGTGTTCTTCATATTGTCAGAATGCAGCCAGATGGTATGGGCATATTTGGCGATGAGGTTAAGATATTTGATGGTAATGAAAATGATCAGGTGACTATAGAAGGTCCTAAGATGTATAAGCGTAATGGTTATTATTATATTTTTGCACCAGCAGGTGGTGTAAAAACTGGGTGGCAGACAATTTTACGTTCAAATAATCCATTCGGGCCATATGAATATAAGGTCGTTTTAAGACAGGGTGATTCACCAGTTAATGGTCCTCATCAGGGAGCATGGGTAGACACAGTTACAGGTGAGGATTGGTTCTTACATTTCCAGGATGTATATGCAGCAGGAAGAATCACACATTTGCAGCCAATGCACTGGGAAAATGACTGGCCAATAATCGGCGTTAATAAAGATGGCAATGACTACGGAGAGCCTGTAATGGAATATAGAAAGCCAGATATAGGAAAAACAGCAGAAGAACTTGCCGATAAGACGAAATATCCTATATGCGAGCCGGATACTACAGATGAATTTGAAACTAAGAATATGATGCTGCAGTGGCAGTGGAATGCTAATTATGATGATAACTGGTTTGAAACAAAGACAGATGTATATGGCAATAAGTCAGAGAATGGTTCTTATATAAAACTTAATGCAGTTCCTACAACTTACGCAAGACCAGTTGGTGATTACCGTAATCTTCTTCTTCAGAAGTGGCCGGCACCAGAGTTTACATGTGTTACCAAAATGAGTCTTAATGGACTTAAAGATGGTGATTATGCAGGCATAGTATCACTTGGTGTTGATTATGCAGCATTAGGTATAGCTAAGAGGGATGGTGCTTACTTTATAAGAACTGTCATTGGCAAGCAGAATTTTGATTGTGAAGCTGTGTATACACAGGAAAATGTTGATGATAAGGTTATCGCATCTGATAGATTTGCTGATGATACTCAGACTATTTACTTAAGATATACAGTTAAGAGAACAGGCTTAAAGGAGACCTCAGAGATGAAGTTGTCAGTTAAGAATGTACCTGTTGAAGAAGCAACCCTTGAGATAAGTTTTGATGGCAGGAATTATGAAAATGCTGTAAGTTATACAGCCAAAGCAGGACGTTGGGTTGGTGTCAAGAATGGTATGTTTGTAAGCCATGATAATACAGTAAAGAATGAAGAAACAGGATTTATTACTGTTGATTATATAAGATATTCTGAAATATAAGATGAAATAATTATATAAAACAAAACATAGAACGGGCTGTCACAATAAGAATGATATAATAAGTATAGATGGGTATATAGATATAGCCCCAATTACTGATATAGCTGGAAGAGCTGTTAATTATTCTATACATAATATAAATATTTTTATTGTGGCAGCCTTTGTGTTATCAGTCAGTATTGTTGTGTGTTTTATTTCCCAGTTAATGATGTTAGAGTTTTGCCATAAGGTAATATCTGTAAAATATAATTACAAGAAAGCTTAAATACAATTTAATAAAATACGTGATCTCCAATAATGGTTCCACCTTTATCAACAGCACTATTATACATGTGAAAATACAGGGCATTGATAGTTATATGACCATCAAGCACTTCTTTAGCAGCTCTTGTACACTCTGCGTTAGCGCCTCTTGCAAGTACTATTGCAAAACGTCCACTTGCCACAGGACTAAACTGTGAAGGTGCATATAAAACAGCCTGTAATGTGTTGCCAAATCTAGGACTGTTAATTCTGTTTACTATAACACTTCCAACAGCAAGTTTTCCTTCGTAGGATTGATTACCAGCTTCGCATTCTATTATGGCTGCCATCATTGCAAGGTCGCTGGAATCATAGCTGACAGGAATATTGTTTATGGTTTCATCAGCCTCTGTAAGTTTCCTGATTTCCTCAAGCTGTCGGGCTGTTTCTTCCTCTTCAAGTTTCTTTTCGTACTCAATAGCCAGAGCTTCAGCGTTTTTAATACTTTCTGAGTTGGCATCAATTTTAGATTGTTTGGCAGCAATAAGACTTTTAATATTGTCTGACTGCGAAACAGACTGTTGCTTAAGAGATACAAGCTCTGTCATATCGTTATTAAGGCTTGTCTTATTAATATTGAGTGATGTTATAAGATTATTAAGATTAGCCAGCATAGTGCGGTCATAGTCAGATATCTGTCTGGCGTAATCAGCTTTCCTAAGAAGATCCGCCATGTCTGCAGAATTCATAAGTACATCCATGAAACTGTAATCATTGCTTTCATACATATATTGAATACGAAGCTTCATGGAATTGTATTGTTTCTGTTTTTCAGCTTCCATGTCTGATATGTCCTGGTTAAGGTCATCAATTTCCTGCTGCTTTGAAGCTATCCTTTCAGTTATTGAATTAAGGGTCTGGCTGTATGTATCAAGCTGGCTGTTAAGGTCATCAAGTTCAGTTGAAAGTGAAGCCTGTTCCTTTTTTAGGTTATCAAGCTGACGGTTATTCTCATCATAGTCCGACTGCGTGTCAGCATAGCTTATTAGAGAAATGCTGTTGAATGATATAATCAGGGATAATGCTGTTATAACAGCGCCAATATATTTTGTAATTGTGTTTAAATATTTTAATTGCATATAGAAAACTCACTTTCATATAGAATAGATTATATTATGTCGTGAACTTCTTTAGTATGATAAAAATTATATCATATCTTTGGAGTTTGAAAAGGGGAAAAGAAAGAATGATATTAAAACATATAAAACACAAGAAAAACATTTTCTAAGGAATTATATAGATATGGATAAGTTGCAGGCGGTTATGGAATTGTATATAATATATTACATAATATGATGTTGGATGCAGCATGAATCAGGAAGAACCATCTTGCAAACACGACTGATTTTAGACTTTAGGCACTTATAAAGAAACTAACAGAAAGAGAGAACTATGAAGTACACGATAGACACACATACACACACTTTGGTAAGCGGACATGCATATAATACAATAGATGAGATGGCAGCATATGCAGCCAGAACAGGGGTAACACATCTTGCTATAACTGACCACGCACCCAAGATGCCAGGAAGTGCAGGAATATTATATTTTTCTAATATGAAGATAATTCCAAGAGTGAAAAACGGAGTGAAAATATATATGGGATGTGAAGCCAACATAATGGATTATGATGGCAACATAGACCTTAAGGAATATGGACTTAAGGGGTGTGATGTTGTGATAGCGAGTCTTCATATACCATGTATAAAGCCGGGGAGTATAGAACAGAATACTAATGCATTAGTTAAGGTTATGGATAATCCTTATGTTAATATCATAGGGCATCCTGATGATTCAAGATATCCGGTGGATTATGAAATACTTGTAAAAGCAGCCAAAGAAAAACATGTTCTCCTGGAATTAAATAATACATCCTTGAATCCTGATGGACCAAGGCAGGGGGCATATGAGAATGATATTAAAATGCTTACATTATGTAAACAGCTTGGCGTTTGTATATCCATAGGCAGTGATGCACATATAAAGGAAAGTATATGTGGTTTTGATAGAGCATATGAGGTTCTTGAGAAGACTGATTTCCCAGAAGAACTTATTGTAAATAGCGATTACAGATTATATGAGAAGTATATAGGCTGCAGAGATAAGTGATGATTTAAAATATTATAAATATTTTCATAAATGTATTTACTGTAAAACTTTACTGTGTTAAACTGTTAAAACAAGCTGTAATATGAATTGATATATTTATTACATATTGATGTTTTAGTCTGAAAAACATAATTTTTGACACAAACTCGTTATGCGCAGAAAATAGCACAGGAATGGAGATAAATATGAACGATAAATTAAAATCAAAGGAAGTAGAACAACTTTTTAAAGCTATACTTAGTCTTAATGATGTTAAAGAATGTTATGATTTTTTTGAAGATGTATGTACAATTAACGAATTATTGTCTCTGGCACAAAGATTCGAAGTTGCAAGAATGCTGAGGGAACAGAAGACATATCTTGAGATAGCAGAAAAGACAGGAGCTTCAACAGCTACTATAAGCAGAGTTAACAGATCACTTAATTATGGCAATGACGGATATGACAGAGTGTTTAAGAGATTGGGAATCAATATAGATAAAGAGGAAGCATAGGAAATCTGAATCGTATACATAATATGTTGATTGTTAAATAGAGTATAAGATATATTGATTAATATGTGTTAAATGAATTATAAGATACATGGTTAAGATAGTGATACCAGACATAAGCAATTCTTTTATAAAGAATGTAGAGTAACTATATTCTTTGAGAAGCTGCTTATGTCTGGTATTTTTTATATAATATTTTAAGCTGCAGGTCAAAGAGGGACAAGTATAGTATATCCATATTAAAAAGATATAATTGCTAATATAATTTACTATATGTAATACTACGTCATCGGTAATAAAACTCTTGATATATAGTTTTCAATACTATATAATATGAGTTAGTATTGATGTTAAAAAGTAATTATCATTATCTGCATGGATATTAATGACAGATATGAACATATATACATCATATATGGCGGTGTATCTGCCAGATAAGTTGATAAAACAAGTAAGAAATCAGGAGTAACAGATTATGAATAAAAATAGTCAGGAATTTGTTGATGCATTATTAAAAAGACTCGTAAAGCTTAATTATATCAAGCCTGGAGATGTTCCCAATATAGACCTTTATATGGATCAGGTAACAACATTTATGGATGAACATCTGTCAGATGTTAAAAGACACGAAGATGACAAGATACTTACCAAAACAATGATTAATAATTATACCAAGAACAATCTGCTTCCACCCCCAGTAAAGAAAAAATATTCAAAGGAGCATATATACGTTTTAACATTTATATACTATCTTAAGAATATATTATCGATAAGTGATATCCAGAAGCTTCTTAATCCGCTCACAGATAAGTTCTTTAATACGGATGAAGTTCCAGATTTAGATACAATATATAAGGAAATATACGATATGGAGAAACTCCAGTTAGATGCACTTTCCAAAGATGTATTAGGAAAAACAGAATTGGCAAAAGATGCATTTAAGGATGTGGAGAATGAGGAAGACAGGGATTTTCTACAGCTTTTTATGCTTGTATGTCTGTTAAGCTTTGATGTATATATGAAGAAAAATATAATAGAAAGCCTTATAGATGATTATACAGGCAATAGTACTTCTGGTGCGGATAAAACAAGGACAAAAGAAGAGATAAAAGAAGAAAAAAGAGAAGCAAAGGAAGAAGCAAAAGAAGCAAAGCGTGCTGCAAAGCAGAAAAAACAGTAACAATATAAATATAATGCATCATATAATAAAACAGTTAGTAAATAATATATTAACTGCTAAAATATATATAAAAAGCTGTTAAATATTTGAATTATCTGATAAATAATTATAAAGAGTAGTGACTTTTAATAATTGATATAGTATAATTATTATATTAGTTCTTTTAAGGAATTAAATAATCTATCATTGTTAAAGAATGGGAGGATATTATGGGTATTTTAACAAGATTTAAGGACATTATGAGTGCAAATATTAATTCACTTTTAGATAAGTGTGAAGATCCAGAGAAGATGATTGATCAGTATATGAGAAATCTTGAGAGTGATCTTGGAAAAGTTAAGGCAGAAACAGCTTCTGTTATGGCTGAAGAAACAAGAGCCAGAAGAGAACTTGATGAATGTACAGAGCAGATTAATAAGATGCAGACATATGCTGAAAAGGCACTTAGAGCTGGTAACGAAGCGGATGCAAGATCTTTCCTTGAAAAGAAACAGCAGCTTACAACAACACAGGCAGCACTTACACAGGCTTATAATGTGGCAGCAGATAATGCTGCAAAGATGCGTCAGATGCATGATAAGCTTGTTAAGGATATATCCGATCTTGAAGCAAGAAGAGCGGCGATAAAGGCGACTGTTAAGGCAGCTAAGGCACAGGAACGTATCAACAAGGTTGGTTCAAGTGTTGTAGGTGCAAGCAATAGTATGGAAGCATTTAACCGTATGGAAGCTAAAGCTAACAAGATGCTTGATGAGGCTAATGCCATGGCAGAACTTAACGCATCAGCAGAAGATTCAAGCATTGATAATCTTGCAGCTAAGTATGATGCAGAACCAGCTAACACAGCAGTTGATGATGAACTTGCAGCACTTAAGGCACAGATGGGTATTCAGTAAGTTCCAATCAGCATTTAATGATAGCAGCGTTTAATAATAACAGCAATTAATGATAACAACAATTATTATAATTGGGAGGAAACTATGGGTTTATTCAAAAGTCAGTTTTCCAACGTAGTAGAATGGGAAGAGTATAGAGATGATTGTATATTCTGGAAGTGGACTAACAAAGAGATAAAGAAGGGAAGCCGTCTTATAATCCGTCCAGGGCAGGATGCAATCTTTTTATACAATGGTAGTATAGAAGGTATATTTAAAGAAGAGGGAGAGTTTGATATAGATTCACAGATTATACCATTTTTATCAACACTTAAAGGTTTTAAGTTTGGATTTAACAGTGGTATGAGAGCAGAGGTTCTTTTTGTTAACACCAAGGAATTCAATGTTAACTGGGGAACCAAGAATCCTATATCTCTTCCATATTCTGGTCTGCCAGGGGGCATGCCTATAAGAGCATTCGGAAACTTTGCATTTAAGGTGTCAGATTATGTATGTCTTATAGATAAGGTAGCTGGTATTAAGCAGATGTATACGGTAGATGATGTTAAAGAAAGAGTTGTAGCCGTATTAGACCAGCTTCTTATGAAGTGGATATCCAAAGAAGGAAAGGATATGTTTAATCTTCAGGCAAATGCTTTCGAGATAGCATCAGGTATCAAGGAAGACCTTGATATGCAGATAAGCAAGCTCGGAATAGAGATAACTGACTTTAATATAGCAAGTTTCTCATATCCGGAAGAGATAACAAAGATGCAGAATAAAGCAGCATCACAGTCTATGGTATCTGATATGGGCAAGTATGGTCAGATGGCTATGGCTGATAACATAGGCAAAGGTGGAAGTAATATTGCCGGAGATATGATGAGTGTACAGATGGGCATGGCAATGGGACAACAGATGATGAACAATATCAATAATAACCAGTCATCATCCGGTACAGGTAGTGGTACATACAAGTTCTGTCCTAACTGTGGAACACCTGTGAATGGTGCCAAGTTCTGTAGTAATTGTGGAACGAAGTTGTCATAATAAATTGCTGTTTAACACACATTCGGTTAATGTACGGACGACATCATATATGAGAAAAGCAGGTGCGCATACATAGGCGATGCCAGAAGCTTCACTTGGATATTTCTAAGACTTTTCATGTAGGTAGTGGCATCTGCCGCTACCGTTCGATACGGGACATCCTTGTCCCATATCTC
>ERZ808240.5258-NODE-5258-length-10686-cov-54.896717_pt1 | contig 10686 bp, 8 predicted proteins | sample MGYA00521084_ERZ808240 | MGnify/ENA primary metagenome ERZ808240 (study PRJEB31516, sample SAMN03275571) | gut metagenome | biome: mammalia-associated habitat; material: feces | host: Papio cynocephalus | place: Kenya | collected 2012-08-06 ... | reverse complement strand
TCATGGCATCGGCAGAATAGAAGAGCATCTGCGAATCGAAGATGTCGTTGTTCTTGTAGGATGAACCGAACACACCGAAGTCACCCGTCAGCTTATCATTAAAAGCCTTCTGGGTGACATCTATCTTTGCCACCAGATTGCGATAGCCCTTGCTACGGATGATGGTGTTATGGTCGATATAGCCGAAGGAAGCTCGATAGTTGCTCTGAGGGGTTCCACCGCTGAACGCCAAATAATGGTTTTGGATATTGCCTGTTCGGGTAATCGCCTTGTGGAAGTCGGTATCATATCCCTTGTTGTTATATTCCAAGCCATACTTCTGGGCGGCGGCAATATATTCGGCAGCATTCAGCATCTCCATGCTCTTATACATCGCATCGATGCCATAATTGCCTTCGTAAGAAATCTGAAATCCCTTGCCCGTGCCCTTCTTGGTCTTCACCTGGATGACACCTGAAGCACCACGAGAACCATAGAGGGCGGTCTCGCTGGCATTCTTCAAAACGGTAAAACTCTCGATGTCAGCAGGATAGATGGTGGCAAGCGTAGCCACATCACTGGTTACGCCGTCGATGATGACCAAAGGGTCGTTGCCTCCCATGATAGAAGTGGTACCACGCACTCTGACGCTATTGAGCATGGCGATGCGGTCAAGACCATTGGTGGTGACATTCACACCCGCCGTCTGTCCGCTCAAGGCATCGAGGGCGTTATTGAGCACACCTTTCTTCAGGAGTTCAGGTTCCACCACACTCATCGAACCCGACAAGCGCAGGGAGTCCAAGGCATCTTGATTGAGATGGCTTGGAGCTGTTTGAGCGCAAAGGCTTTGGGATACCATCAGCATCGCACCCACCGCATATATGATCGTTTTCGAGTTTTGTTCCATAACTATTTCCGTGTTAGTTTAGGTTCATGTCTATTTCGAATGCAAATATAATAAAAAAGGCTGATACCTGTACAGAAACTTTCAAAAAAGTTATGAAAATTTTGCAGTGTCAATAAAAAGCTGTACCTTTGCACTCAGTTAGCAGAGCGCTAACGAAGGGGTGCTACCTCCGAAGTCGAGAAAGAGACTGAGGATGGATGCTGAGAACATACCCATTGAACCTGGAACGGGTAATGCCGCTTAGGAACAAGGAGTAATGCCTACCGTGCCACCCGCATGATGGGCATTTGTTTTTTCACCACACCTCTTTTATTATATATACAGATTTTATAAATAAAAAGGTAAAACAAAATGAGAAAAGATTTTTTGTTTGCGACTGCACTTTTGATGGGCGTAGCGAATACAGCCTCAGCAGCCAATGACAAGTCAGGAGAACTTATCGACACATTGAAGACAAGACAGTTGCAGGAGGTTCAGGTAGTTTCCACCCGTGCAACCAAAAAGACACCTATGGCTTACACCAATATCAACAAGCAAGCCATCCAGAGCATCAACTATGGTAAGGATGTGCCTTATCTCTTGGCGCTCACTCCATCCGTCACTCTTACTTCAGACGCAGGTAACGGCATCGGTTACACCACTCTTCGTGTACGTGGTACCGACCCTAGCCGCATCAATATCACCGCCAACGGTATCCCTATGAACGACTCCGAGAGTAGCTCTCTCTACTGGGTTAACTTCGGCGACTTCGCTTCCAGCGCACAGAGCATTCAGATTCAGCGTGGTGTGGGTACCTCTACCAATGGTGCCGGTGCCTTCGGTGCCACTGTCAACATGCTGACCGACAACATCGGTGCCAAGCCATACGTAGGCATGGACTTCTCGGGCGGTAGCTACTATTCTCACAAGGAGACCGTTCGCTTCAGCACAGGTCTCATCAACGACCACTGGGGCATCCAGGGACGTTTGTCCAACATCGGCAGCAAGGGTTATCTCGACCGTGCTTCCACCAAACTGAACAGCTACTTCCTCCAGGCTGGCTACTTCAGCGACAACACCATGGTAAAGTTCATCACCTTCAATGGTCACGAGGAAACCTACCATGCCTGGAACTACACTTCCAAATATGAACAGAGCCTCTACGGTCGCCGCTACAACTCTTGTGGCGAATACTATACCGAGGATGGAAAGACGCTATATTACGATAACCAGACCGATGATTATCATTCACAGAACTATCAGTTGATTTGGAACCAGCGTCTCACCAATCTATGGAACCTCAACGCAGCCCTCCACTATACTCGTGGCGACGGTTTCTACGAGGAGTACAAGGTCAACAAGAACTTACAGGAATATGGTCTCTCTACAACCAAGTTCAAGACCGACTTGATTCGTCGCAAGCAGATGGGTAACGACTTCTATGGTGCCATTGCATCTGTCAACTTCGACAACAAGAGCAACCTCACTGCCAACATCGGTGGCGGCTGGAACAAGTATGATGGCGACCACTATGGCAACGTGCTCTGGGTCAAGCAGAATTCCGATGTAGAGGTTACCCCAAACTTCGAGTACTATCGCAACAACGCCAAGAAGGAAGACTTCAACATCTATGGCAAGGTGAACTACACCTTCGTGGATGGTCTGAGCGCATACGTTGACTTGCAGTACCGCAACGTTTGCTACAAGATGCAGAATCCATCAGACTATTACTTGGGCAAGGACTTCACTTCCGCTTACATCATCAACGAGAAGTTCAACTTCTTCAATCCTAAGTTTGGTTTGAACTACGACATCACCGACAACCACAAGGTATATGTATCTTACGCCATCTCCCACAAGGAGCCTGTGCGCAACAACTACGAGAACGACTTCGCTGCCGGCAACAAGATGCCAAAGGCTGAGCGCCTGAACGACTTGGAGGCTGGTTACCAGTTCCATAGCAGCAAGTTCTCTGCAGGTGCCAACTTCTACTACATGAACTACAAGGACCAGTTTGTGTTGACAGGCGAGTTGGATAACATCGGCGAGGCTGTGACCCGCAACCTCGACAAGAGTTATCGTCTCGGTGTTGAGTTGACAGCAGCATGGAAGCCAGTGGATTGGTTCCAGTGGGATGCCAACGCCACCTGGTCAAGAAACCGTGTGAAGGACATCGCCGTAACCTTGGAAGATGGCGAGACTACTTACACCATCGAAGGCGAGACCCCATTGAGCTTCTCTCCAGACTTCATCTTCAACAACATCTTCACCTTCCAATACGCTGGTTTCAAGGCTAGCATCCAGAGCCAATACATCAGCGACCAGTACTTGACCAACACAGGTTTCAAGACGATGGAGTGCAACGACAAGTGGAACGATGACTACGAGCCAGTGGGCAACACCACTTACGAGACCTTGATGTTGAAGCACCACTTCAACACCAACCTCGACCTGAGCTATCACTTCTCCTTGAAGAAGATTGGCATGAAGGACGCCACCATCGGCGTAACCCTCTACAACATCTTTGATGCGAAGTACGACAACAATGGTTGGGCTGCTCCACAGTATCGCGTAGTTGACGGCAAGTTGACAGCAGTGAACACCTGGGGCAACCGCGACTACCAGGCTGCTGGTTTCGCACCATCAGCTCCATTCAACTGGATGGCTCATCTGTCAATCAATTTCTAAGTTTATGGCATTAGATATCATCACTACGGTACTCGGCTTGATTTACATCTTGCTCGAGTACCGTGCAAGTATTTATCTCTGGTTGGTAGGTATCCTGATGCCTGCCCTCGACATCATGCTCTATTGGCAACATGGGCTTTACGGCGATGCGGGAATGGCGGTTTACTACACCCTGGCAGCTATCTATGGTTTTGCCATTTGGAAGTTTGGCAAGAAGCACGACCAGGAAGGAAAGAGAGAGATGCCCATCACCCACATGCGGAAGAAGCTCTACCTACCTACCCTCGTCTTCTTCCTTGCAGCTTGGGGCATCACCTATTATGTATTGGTGACTTTCACCAACTCCACCGTACCAGTATTGGATGGCTTTACCAATGCCTTGAGCTTCGTAGGTCTGTGGGCATTGGCTCGCAAGTACATCGAGCAATGGTTCTTCTGGATTATCGTCGATGCCGTCTGCTGTTATCTCTACGTAGGCAAGGGCATCCCTTTCAAGGCAGGACTCTATGGTCTCTACGTCATCATCGCCATCGCTGGATATTGGAAATGGAAAAAGATGATGAAAAAAGAAGAAATATAAAGAAAATAGAAATCGAATAAAAAAATAGAAAAGTTGAATAAAGAAAAAGGAAGTCGAACCAAACAAACAGTCGACTTCCTTTTTTATTTCATTTATATAAACTGAACCACTATGCCAAGGTTCATGCATATCCTATAATTATTTCTTCAGCTTAAAAGCATTTTCAATGCTCACCAGTTCATCACAGAAATCTTGGTCTATCTTTAAGCGTTCCTCTACTTTTGAACAACTGTGGATAACTGTGCTATGATCGCGATTACCAACGAGTTTACCGATTCTAGAAGCAGGCATCTTGGTATATTTCTGAGCCAAATACATGGTTACCTGTCTCGCCACCACATAGTCACGTTTACGACTCTTGCTATTCACGGCTGTCACCGTTACATTATAATGGTTGCACACCGTCTCAACGATGTCATCGATGGTGAGAGGCTTGTCATCCACCTTCACGGCACGCTTGATAACACGTTCAGCCAAACGAATATCGATATTGCTATTATATACTATGCTATAAGCCAACAAACCATTGATGGCACCCTGCAAGTCACGCACACTTCCATTGCAAGTTTGGGCTATGAAAGCGACTACATCCTGAGGAATTTTCAATCCGTCGCGACGTATCTTGTTGCTCAAGATGTCAACGCACAACTGGATGTTAGGTTTCTCCAATTCACATACCAATCCGCATGAGAAACGGGTGAGCAAACGATCAGGCATATCCTTGAGGTCAACAGGCGGGCGGTCACTTGCCAAGATGATTCGCTTTCCATTACGAAAGAGATGATTGAAGATATGGAAGAAAGTGTTCAAGGTCTTCGCCTTGCCTGCCCATTCCTGTATATCATCCACAATCAACATATCGATAGACTGATAGAAATTGATGAAATCGTTGCTTGCGTTATGGAGCACAGCATCTGTGTATTGGGTCTGGAACAGACGAGCACTAACATAAAGTACACGTTTCTGTGGATACATCTGCTTTGCCTTCATCCCAATGGCATTCACCAAATGGGTCTTACCGCTACCCGAGGGACCATAAATGAACATCGGGTTAAACTGTGTGGTATTGGGATGCTCCGCAATGGAAAGTCCCACCGAACGAGGCAACTTGTTGCTTTCGCCTTCCATATAATTATTGAAAGTGAGTTTTGGGTCTAGTTGCGTATCGATGTCCTCCATCTGAGGCTCACTATTAGCTGGTTGCTGAACCGATCGGGTACGCACCTGCTCTGCCGCAGCTTCATCAGCCGGGTCAGTCTCGATGTCTTGAGAAAGCCTGTGTTCCTTGTCGGTTACCACGCGATAAGTGAGGCGAATTCCCTCACCAAAATTGCGATGCAACACCTTGCTTAACAAGTCAACAAAGTTCTGCTCCAAGTATTCGTAGACGAATGGACTTGGAACCTGCACCAACAAAGTCTTTGTCGAAGGCTTGTACGATTCAAAGACTATTGGTTTGAACCACGTGTTATATTGCTGCTCCGTCACATTGTCTTTTATGAGCAAAAGGCTATTGTCCCAGAGAGCTTTTGGACTTGCTAACATTGAGAATATCTATTAAAATTCTTGTTCTTAATTATGTTGAGGCATCTAAAGATGCGAAATCATGTGCAAAGTTACAAAAAAATATGGAGAGTTGCAAATCGCTGAATTTAGAATATTTTAATACATTACCGATAACATCTTGATAACTAGACGAATAGAGCGCAACCTTGAAATCACCTTATAAATAAAGTGAAACATTTATGTAACAACCCCGAAACTACTATCAAACAAATAGTTTAGTAGCAGTTTCGGGGCGTGAAACATTCAGGTTATTATTTAGACTATTTTTAATTAACCTAATCTCGTATTTACTTGTCTTTCTTACCAAATACAGAGAAATGTACATAGCGCTTAGGATGCGACTTCAAGTCAATCATCAGTGAGTCGGCATGGCTCATGGTAGAAGTCATGTTGTCGTAAAGCTTGGTGTCGTTCATCAACAATCCGAGACTTCCCTTGTTGCTATTCAATTTTTCTGTAAACTGGTGAGCACTCTCCAAGGTTTGGTTCACTCTATCCAATGTTCCCTGTACATCGAGATTGGCGAGGTTAGAAGTCAAACGATGGGTATTGTCAAGTACACCGTTTGCCTTTCCTATCATTCCCGGAACCTGCTTGTTCAAGCCTGCCATCAGTGTATTCAATTCACGTGTAGAGACGGTGAGATTGTCTGTGATAGTCTTGGCATTGTGCAAGGTAGCAGCCAGGGCTGGGTCTGCCAAGAGCGCATTGACACTGGAGAGGATGGAATCAATCTTAGGCAACATCTTCTCTATGACAGGCACCAATTCGCCTGCCTTACCCATAATGCCGGCATTCACAGCACCAGGAATGACACCTCCTGGCTCGATGCGAGCACGAGGATTGTTGGCCAAGAGCAAATTCACCTGCAAGTTGCCCATTAGGTCTTTCACAATCTCAGCCTGGCTACCCTCAGGTATTCTCAAGTCCTTGGTGATGTCCACCTTCACCTTGATAGGGCCGTTCTTGGCATAATCATAGTCAATGCCATCCACGGTTCCCACCTTGTATCCATCGGCATAGATAGGCGTTGAGGCTCCCAAACCCTGGATGTCATCAAACGTCATGTAATAAGCGTTGTTGGTAGAAAACAGATTGATGCCTTTCAGAAAGTTGATTCCGAAATACATAACCAAAATGCCCACTATAGCAACAAGCGCTATCTTGATTTCCTTTGTCAATTTCATGTCTATCTATTTTTATTCTGCTTAAATTCTCTTATAGCTTGGTTCACGTCATACTTCTGCCCATTCTTAAAGGCGATGATGAATGCCTCTGGGAATTTCTCGCTGAGGCTCTTTCGCAAGCGATAGATTTCATTGTAATTAGTCGAAGCTCCCATCGTATACTTCACCATGCCTCCTTCCTGGAAGCTGTCGTAATCAGTTTCTCCCTTGAAATGAGCATCGCCCTTGCGCAACGTCCTGCTGCTCACGAATATCTGAAGCTTGAAAACTGGCGCACTCTTAACCTCGGATTTCACCGCCACAGGCTTTGCCTCGGTCTTCACAGGCAGTGGTTGCCTACGTGGGGCAACGGTTCTCGTGCTTGGCTCAGCAGCCACTGGCTTTCTATCAGTTTGGCGATAAGTATCTGGCACGATTTTTGGAACATCCACTTCGTCGGAAGTGGTTGCTTTGTAAGGTACCGACACTGTCTTGTCATATTTATTCTTATATTGGGCGAAGCCTTCATATATCGCCTTGGCGATGTCGTCTACTCTACCATCATTATTGAGCAAGCTCTCCTCATCGGGGGTTGTGATGAATCCCAGCTCTATCAGACAACTAGGCATCGAGGTTTCTCTGAGGACGAGGAAACCTGCCTGATGCACCCCCTTGTCGGGACGATTGGCATCATCGCACACTTTCCGTTGTATCATGCGAGCCAGCTCTACACTGCGTTCCATATTCTTGCCCTGTATAAACTCGAAGATAATGTAGCTTTCAGACGACTTGGGATCGAACCCCTGATAAGTCTGTTGATAACCTTTCTCCATCGAGATAACCGAGTTTTCTCGCATAGCCACATCCAAATTGTCCTTGGCGCGGTGCATACCGAGCGTGTAAGTTTCAAAGCCTCGGGCTATCTTACCTGCTGGCAGTGCATTGGTATGCACCGAGATGAACAGGTCGGCATTCGCACGATTGGCGATGTTGGCACGCTCATGAAGCGGAATGAAGACATCTGTCTTTCGAGTGTAAATCACCCTCACGTCTGGCATATTGCGCTCCACATACTTACCAAACTGCAGTGCCACAGCCAAATTGATGTTCTTCTCCTTCGAGGTAGCGCCAAGCGCACCTGCATCATGCCCTCCATGACCAGCATCTATAACGAGTGTGAACCGCTTGTTGGCACCAAACGAAGTCAGTACCAACATGCACAACATGGTCAATATGAGGCTTATTTTCTTACACATACTTTCTGATGATTTTGCAAAATTAATGAATTTGCAGCAGAAAACCTACATCTACTTTAAAGTTTTATCATTTATTAAGTGAACTTCCACGCCTGCGCCATCACAATCGGCACCGATTGGAGGGTTCTGCTTGACCACTTTCAGGTGGATTTCTTCAATTTCGGGGAATTGATGAAAGAGGCTTTCCCCGATGCGACCAGCCACTCGCTCCAGCAACAGGCTTGGCTCCCTCATCTCGCGTGCCACTACTTGATACACTTCGGCATAGTTGAGTGTATCAGCAACATCGTCGCTTGACATTGCCTTGCTGAAATCGTACTTGATATGGAGGTTCACCACATAGTCGTTGCCGGTCAATCTCTCCTGCGTCAACACACCATGGAAGGCATGGAAACGCAAGTTATCCAGATTCACATAGCTACTACTCACCTTCATTCTCTGTATCCTTGATAGCCAATGAGCCCTCAGGCAAATATCTCTTGAGAGCTTTTACCACGCCTTTTTTCCAAGTGTTGATGCTCTCAGAGGTGAGTTGTAACTGATTGACGAGCTTGATAACGTGCTCTATCGGCATGCGATAACGCAACACGCCGGAAATCAACTTGGCATAGTTCCAATACTCAGGGTTGAATTTCTCGCTTAATCCTTCCACGGTTATCTTGTAACCACGCTTGTTGACAAACTGGAAATCATATCTCTTCTGTCCCTCGCCCAACACGGTCTTCACAATCTTACCATTGGTCACAGACTTAGGCAGCATGATTCCTTCGTCCTCATCCTGCAAGCCTGTGAATATTTCATAAGGATGACCATTGAGCAAGCCGACCAATGCCACCCATTTCTCCTTATTATTCTGAAAGCGAACCACGTCACAGTCCAATTCCCTTGGGCGCACCTCTACCACCTCGGGTGAGAAGTAAGGAACATGAGCCTCGGCAGCGACATCACCAATCAGCTTGTCGTGCAATTTGCCCCAGTCGGCATTCTGGGCATCAAAGTACTTGTGAAGCTCCGCCAAGTTGCCGTTCAATTCATCAAGGAGAGCCTTGCTAGCCTCCTCAAAAGTCATATTTTCTATATTCTTCATATCAAACGTTTAATATTTAGGTGCAAAATTAAACTTTTATTTCTAAAAAATCAAACGTTTAGGCATATATTTCAAAAAAAGTAGCAACAAATAGCCCTTTTTGAAAAACTTTGCGTAACTTTGCATAAAAAACAAGCAATATATGGAATCGATTAAGAACAGAACATCCATTCGCAAATATGCGAACCGAGAAGTTTCCGACGAACTGCTTTACAGTCTCATCGAGGAAGCTGAACGCACCCCGACCATGGGCAATTTACAGCTCTATAGTGTAGTGATAACCCGAAGCGAGGAAGGCAAAAAGGCCTTGGCTCCCGCTCACTTCAACCAACCAATGGTGACCAGTGCCCCTGTGGTGCTCACCATCTGTGCCGACTATAGCCGCACCACCATCTGGGCGGAGAACCGCAAAGCACACCCTGGCTATGACAACATTCTCTCGTTCATGAACGCAGCCACCGATGCCCTTCTCTTCACTCAGACTTTTACAAACCTGGCAGAAGAAGCCGGTCTTGGCACCTGTTTCCTCGGAACGACGGTATATATGCCAAAGATGATAATCGACACTCTCAAGTTACCTAAGCTTGTAATGCCTGTAGCCACTCTCACCATCGGCTGGCCAGACGAGCACCCAGCCAAGAGCGACCGCTTACCATTGCGCAGTATCGTGCACAAGGAACATTTCGAGGCATACACCCCAGCAAAAATAGATGATTTCTATGCCGAGAAAGAAGCCCTCAAAGAAAACAAGGAGTTCGTGCGAATTAACAACGTAGAGACCCTTGCCCAGGTCTTCACCGACATCCGATACACCAAGAAGGATTGCGAAGCGATGAGCAAAGATTTCCTTGAAGCTCTCAAACAGCAGGGTTTTCTTGACTAAGAGCCACTCGCCAGCCATTCTTGTAGCTTGCAGAAAGCACATCTAATGGTTAATGAATGTACACAGGGCGGACGCATCAAAATGCGTCCGCCCTGCAGCTGTTTGAAGACATATAAATGAGTATTCTTACAACAATAAACCTACATCTTGCACCCATAAGAACGTACAAGCATCATCGTTTGATACATATAATAAGCGTGACATCAAAGATCAATGTGCTGTAGGCTGAGAACACCCATAATAGAATAAAGAAATCCCATTCCTTCAATAAACAAGGAATGGGATTTCTTATTTCAAGCCTAAAACTATTCTACTACGATTGGCTTGTACTTAGGTACCAATGCTTTCATGATGCACCAACCTACAAGGTAAGCCACACTACAGATGCAGAACACAATCATGTAAGCACCTGGCTTGCCATCGAAGCCCATGAACGAGAAGGCAGAACCCTGTCCCTCAGCGTATGTGAAGAGCATACCAGAACCCTTGTTGATGAGGAAGGAGCCTACGCCTCCTGCCATCGCACCAATACCTGTAATGGTGGCAACGGTTGACTTAGGGAACATATCACCAATGGTGGAATATAAGTTGG
>ERZ808240.5257-NODE-5257-length-10687-cov-32.114278_pt1 | contig 10687 bp, 9 predicted proteins | sample MGYA00521084_ERZ808240 | MGnify/ENA primary metagenome ERZ808240 (study PRJEB31516, sample SAMN03275571) | gut metagenome | biome: mammalia-associated habitat; material: feces | host: Papio cynocephalus | place: Kenya | collected 2012-08-06 ... | reverse complement strand
CCGAGTATGGCCTTGGCAGCGGCGCGTACGTCATTGCCGGCATTATGTCCCTTTGCAACGAGGTCGGCTGAGTACATCACGAGAAGCTGTGGCTTGCCGTCGAACTCATAGGCCGCGAGAACGGCGAGGTTCTCCGCCTCCTTCTGGAGCATGAACGCGGCGTTCTTGAGCATCGCGGGGTCGTCGCTCTTGCGCAGAACCACGGTGCGGATGCCGTTGATGTCCTTCGCCTCGTCGAGAAGCACCTGCTTGAACGCGGCGGCCTTCTCCTTGGCCACGTTCTCGATTTCCTTCCTGAAGCCGTCGTTCTCGTCGATGAGCTTCCTTATCGCGAGCGCGAGGTCAGGGGCGTTGTTGAACAGTGCCCTTGCGCTGCGCAGGGTGTTCTCCATCATGTCGACGATGTTCTCCGCAGCGAGTCCGGTCCGTGCCTCGATTCTTCTGATTCCGGCAGCGATTGCGCTTTCGGAGACAATCTTGAAGAAGCCGATGTTGCCGGTCGCCGAGGTGTGGCATCCGCCGCAGAGTTCAACAGAATCTCCGAAGCGAACGATGCGGACGCGGTCTCCGTATTTCTCTCCGAACAGCGCCATCGCTCCCATGGCCTTCGCGTCCTCCATAGTTCCGTTCCTCTTCTCGATGAGAGGGAAGTTGCAGCGAATCAGCTCATTGACCCTCTTCTCAACCTTGTCGATCTGCTCGTCGCTCATCTTCTCGAAATGCGAGAAGTCGAAGCGGAAATAGTCCGGAGTCACGAACGAGCCTTTCTGCTCGACGTGCGTTCCGAGAATCTCGCGGAGCGCCTGATGGAGAAGATGCGTACAGCTGTGGTTGTTCTCGATGCAGTGCCTGCGCGCGGCATCGACCACGAGGCGGAAGCTGCCGGTGCAGTCTGAAGGAAGTTTCTCCGCAATGTGAATCGTGAGGTTATTCTCCTTCACCGTATCGAGAATTTTTATCCTCTCTCCGTCTTCCGACTCGATGTATCCGGTGTCGCCTACCTGTCCGCCCATCTCGCCGTAGAAAGGAGTGCGGTCGAACACGAGCTGAATCATCTCCCTGTTCTTCTGTTTCACTGTCCTGTGGCGCGTGAGCCTTGCCCCGTCAATCTCCGTGAAATCGTAGCCGAGGAACTCTACGTTGTCGCAGTGGTGGAACTCAACCCAGTCGCCGAACTCGTTCGCCGTGGCGTTGCGGGCCCTGTCCTTCTGTTTCTTGAGCTCAACCTCAAACCCTTCGAGGTCGATGGTATATCCCTTTTCAGACGCGATGAGCTCGCTCAGGTCAATCGGGAACCCGAAGGTGTCATAGAGCGTGAAAGCGTCCTCTCCCGTGATGACCTTTGTGTCGGAGCATTTCTCCATAATGCTGTCAATCAGCCTGATGCCCCTGTCGAGAGTGCGGAGGAAAGCAAGTTCCTCTTCCTTGATGACCTTCTCGATGAGAGTCTGCTGGAGGGCGATTTCAGGATAATGCTCTCCCATGTCGCTCACTAGTTGTTCCACCAGGCGACAGAGGAAAGGCTCGTTGAACCCGAGGAAAGTGTAGCCGTAGCGTACGGCGCGGCGAAGGATGCGGCGGATGACATAGCCTGCCTTCACGTTTGAAGGGAGCTGTCCGTCGGCGATGGCGAATGCGATCGCGCGGATGTGATCCGCGACTACCCTCATCGCGATGTCCGTATTCTCATCAGATCCGTATTTCTTACCTGAAAGTTCCTCGATCTTGTGGATCATCCCCGTGAACACGTCCGTGTCGTAGCTGCTCAGCTTGCCCTGAAGCGTCATGCAGAGACGCTCGAAGCCCATTCCCGTATCCACGTTCCTGTGAGGCAGGAGCTCAAGCGAGCCGTCTGCCTTGCGGTTGTACTGCATGAACACGAGGTTCCAGATTTCAATCACGAGATGGTGTCCCTTGTTCACGAGTTCGGCTCCCGGAACTGCCTTGCGCTCCTCGTCGCTTCTCAAATCCACATGAATCTCCGAGCATGGGCCGCACGGGCCGGTGTCTCCCATTTCCCAGAAGTTGTCATGCTTGTTGCCGAGCAGCACCCTGTCCGCAGGGAGGTGCGTGAGCCAGCGGTCGCGCGCCTCCGTGTCGAGCGATGTCCCGTCTTCCGCAGAACCCTCGAAGACCGTCGCGTAAAGCCTGTCCTTGTCAATCTTATAGACCTCCGTCAGAAGTTCCCAGGCCCAGTCGATAGCCTCGTTCTTGAAATAGTCCCCGAAGCTCCAGTTCCCCAGCATCTCGAACATCGTGTGGTGATAGGTGTCGTGTCCCACCTCCTCAAGGTCGTTGTGCTTCCCGCTGACTCTCAGACATTTCTGACTGTCCGTGGCGCGGGGGAACGGCGCGGGGCTGTTGCCGAGAAGCCAGTCCTTGAACTGGTTCATTCCGGCGTTTGTGAACATTAGGGTAGGGTCGTTCTTCACGACCATAGGCGCTGACGGCACGATTGTGTGCCCCTTTGAGGCAAAGAAGTCGAGATAGGCCTTGCGGATCTCTTTTGATGTCATCATAATATCTTCAGTCTTTTATTTCACACTTGCGTAAAGCGTTTTCCGAGATGCGTCCGTTGAGTTTGAACTCCTTCCCGGAAAACATTTTAACCTGCAAAAGTACAATAAATTTGGCAAAAAGCATTATATTTGCGGAATGTCGGGGTTCAAAAAATATGTTTTCAACTCGGAGACGCTCTCTTACGAAGTGGATAAAGGCTACGCTAAGAGGAGGGCTTTCCGTGTCGTTTCCCTGATTGCCCTGAGCAGCCTTATGGCGTTCTTCAACCTTTGGATTCTGACCGGAGTGCTGGACGTGGAACTGCCCAAGACAACGCTGCTCAAAAAGAAAAACGCAGCGCTGCTCTCGCAGGTCGAGGTGCTGGGGACGGGAATACGGGAATATGACGAGAGGCTCACCGCCCTCCAGATGCGGGACAACGACATCTACCGCACTGTGCTGGGAATGAGCCGCATAGCCCCCGAGGTGAGGAACGCCGGATTTTCCGGGGCGAACCGCTACCTATGGCTTGACGATTCCGACTACAACGCGGGATTCCGTGCGGCGGTCGTGCGCACTGACGTGCTCCTGAAGAAGGCCTACATCCAGTCCAAGTCCTACGACGAGGTGGAGCGTCTGGCGAAACAGGCGGGGAATATGGCCTCGTGCGTCCCGATAATACCGCCGATTAATCCGGACAGGAGAAAATATCACCTGTCGAGCCGCTTCGGACGGAGAATCGACCCGAAGTATCACCGTCCGGCCTTCCATCACGGACTGGATTTCGCGGCGAAGGTCGGCTACCCGGTCTATGCCACCGGAGACGGGGTCGTGGAATACGTAGGCCTCAGCATGTATGGCTACGGCAACCAGATAGTCATCGACCACGGCTTCGGCTACAAGACGCGCTATGCCCACCTTAGCTTCGTGAACGTCGCCGAGGGAATGAGGGTCAGGAGGGGGGAGAACATCGGCAATGTAGGGAACTCCGGCAAATCGACGGGCGCTCATCTCCATTATGAGGTGATATACAAGGGCCGTCCGACCAACCCGATGAACTATATGGACCTCGACATGACTACGGAGGAATATGCCACTATGGCCCAGGTCTCCGAGTCCGCCTCACGGCGTGTCGTAATACACCCAACACATAGAAACAGGAGGTAGAATATGGAGGATAAAAGGCGCTTGAGCGCCGTGCGAAGAACAACGATAAAATGAAAAAACGGTACGAATTTGACAAGGACAGCCTCAGCATGAGGAAGGAACGCCTGACTTTCAAGAAGTTCGGCGGCAGGTTCCTGTCGTTTGTCCTGCTCTCGCTCTCGCTGACAGTGGCGTTCTACCTCGTGTTCTCGCTCTGCTTCAACACAAAGACCGAGGCCGCCCTGAAGGAACAGAACCGGGCCTATGAGTCACAGCTTCCTGCCCTTCAGGAGAAGGCCGCAATGCTTTCCGCTGAAATACAGCGCCTTTCCGGGCGCGACAACCGGATTTACCGGGAGATTTTCCTCACCGATTCCCCGGAACTGGACCTGAGTTCATCGCTGGCCTTTCTGAGCGGTCTCGACACGGTTCCCGACACGGACATCGAGAAATACGCCGCGGTCAAGGCGGACACCCTCTGCGCGAAGGCTGCCCGCATCGAGGACAACATGAAGCGGGCGCTCGCGGCCGTCTCCGGGGAAGGGGCGGTCATCCCTCCGATGCACGCGCCGATAGAGCCTCTGTCCTACGCTCAGACCGGGGCTTCAGTCGGCGCCAAGATAAATCCCTACTACAAGGTCGAGACTCCTCACGCCGGTCTGGACATCATTTCCGAGGCCGACGTCCCGGTGCTTGCCGCCGCCGACGGAACGGTGACCGAGGTCGTGCGCTCGATGAAGGGGCAGGGCAATATGGTGGAAATCACCCATGACGGCGGCTACACGACGAGGTATGCCCACCTTGCCGCAATCAATGTCCGCAAGGGCGCGAGGGTTCGCCGTGCTGCGGTCATCGGCCGCGTCGGAATCTCCGGCAACGCCTACGCTCCTCACCTGCACTACGAAGTCCGGCGCGACACCGTGGTTCTTAACCCGGTGAACCATTTTTTCGCGTCCGTCGGCCCGGAGGAATATTTCAACATGATGATAGTCTCCACAAACACCAAACAGTCAATGGATTAACCTGTCATCTCGAGCAAAGCGAGAAATCTTTTAACAATAAGAGAAAATCTTTCAGATAATGGAAAAAATATGCTACACGATAGGCGAGGTTGCCAAAGAACTCAGGGAGAACACCTCCACCGTCAGGTTCTGGAGTGACTCGTTCCCTAAGTTCCTGCGTCCTCTGCGCAACGCCAAGGGCAACAGGATTTATAGGCCGGAGGACATCGGGACCCTGCGCCTGATTCAGTTCCTCCTCAAGACTGAGCGGCTGACCATCGAGGGAGCCGCGAAGCGCATGATTGAGGACAAGAAGGGCGCTGAGAGAAAGTTCCGTGTCGTGGAGTCGCTCCTGTCCATAAGGGAACAGCTGGTGGAGATTGCAAAGGGGATGTGACCTGCCTTGACGGGAAACGCAGCATTTAACGGGATATTACGACAGTGTCTATATATAAGGTATGGCGACAATGAATGACAACGAAAGACCGGTCCGCGTCCGCGACGTGATTGACGTGATTCGCGGCTTCGCGCCCGAAGGCGTGCAGGAGAGCTGGGACAACAGCGGGCTCAGCGTCGGGGACGAGAATGCGGAGGTGACGGGCGTGCTTGTGGGCTTCGACTGCACTCCGGAACTCGTCGATGAGGCGGCGGGATGCGGTGCGAACCTCATCGTGACGCACCATCCGCTGATATTCGGCGGACTGAAGAGGATAACTCCGGACGACTCTGTCGGGCTGGCCGTGATGAAGGCAATACGAGGGGGAATCTCGATTTATTCCGCCCACACGAGCGCAGACAAGGTCGTCGGGGGAGTCAGCTGGGCTATGGCGCGGAGGATGTCCCTTGAGGACGTCACGATTCTCGACCCCGACATGACGGTTTCCGTTCCGGGGAGGGAGTACGGGCTCGGGGCGGTCGGCAATCTTCCCGACCCGATGCCTGCGGAGGAAGCCGTGAAGGTCGTGAAGGAGGCATTCCGCGTTCCGGTGGTGAAGTCTTCGAGGCTGTGGCCGGGACTCGTGGTGAAGCGTGTGGCTGTCTGCGGCGGTTCGGGCTCGTCGCTGATTGCGAAGGCCCGCTCGGCGGGCGCACAGCTCTATCTCTGCGGCGACATATCATATCACCATTTCTTCACTCCCGAAGGCTTCGTCGTAATGGATGTGGGCCATTATGAGAGCGAAGTCGATATTGTTGAAATTTTATTTTCCTTGATTCGGAAAAATTTTCATACCTTTGCAGTTCGCGTTACGCGACTTGATTACACCAATCCGATATATTATTTCTAAGCGATATGGCTACAACAAAGAAAACTAAGAAAATCGAGACCCCGATTGACCGCCACGAGACTTTCGTGTCAATCCAGAAGAACTTCGCGGACTCGGACATCAGCGTCGAGGAGAAGCTGAAGGCTCTCTATGACCTCCAGCAGACCGACTGCGCCATTGACAGGATTGTCCAGCTCCGGGGCGAGCTTCCTATGGAGGTCGAGAGGCTTGAGAATGAGATTGCCGACCTTAAGGCCAAGTCCGCCCACATCTCGGCGATGATTGAGGAGTTCACGAGGGGCATTGCGGAGAACAAGCACAATATCGTGGAGTGCGATATGCAGATTGAGAAGTACCGTTCGCAGCTCGACAACATTTCCAACAGCCGCGAGTACGACTCCATCAATAAGGAGATAGAGAATCAGGACCTGCTCCGCCAGATTGCCGAGAAGAACATCGGCGAGGCGAAGGAGAGGATTGCCGACAAGAAGGCCGACCTTGAGGTCATCAAGGAGAGGATTTCCGTCCGCAACGACGACCTCGCCGCAAAGAAGGAGGAACTTGCCTCCATCGTGGAGTCCACCGCCAAGGACGAGGCCGCTCTTCAGGCAAGGAGGGAGGCCTGCGCTGCCAAGATTGACGCGAGGACGATGAGCGCATACGAGCGCATCCGCGAGAGCAGCCACAACCACCTCGCCGTGGTGGGGATTTACAACGGAAACTCATGCGGCGGATGTTTCAACACCATAGCTCCGCAGAAGCTGATTGACATCGCCTCCAACAAGAAGCTCATCATCTGCGAGTATTGCGGAAGGATTCTGGTGAACCCGGATTTTGAACAGTAGTATTTTACAGTTAAGACCTGCACAACATGGCTGAAGAGCGGAAACCGAGAACTGGCAGACGCAAGGCTTCAGACATCAATCTTGACAATTTAGGGCTTGAGATGGGAAACAAACCGCCTCAAGCTCTTGATGTCGAGGAGGCTGTCCTCGGAGCGCTGCTGATTGAACCGAACTGTGTCGATGAGGCTATGGGGGAACTGACCCCGGAGTGCTTCTATTCCAAGAAGAACAGGATGATTTTTGAGGCGATGACCGCTCTTGTGAACGAGCACGTCACGATTGATGTGATTTCCGTCTCGCAGAAGCTCAGGTTTCAGGAGAACTTCGACGCCGTCGGCGGAGCGCCGGCTCTTGTACAGCTTTCCATGAGGGTAGCCTCGGCGGCCAACATCGAGTACAACATCAAGGTACTCAAGGAGAAGAACATCCAGCGCGAGCTGATTACGGCCGCCTACAAGGTGCTCCAGAATGCCTACAAGGAGTCTGTCAATGTCGAGGACCTTATGGACATGGCTCAGACCGAGGTGTTCAAGGCCATCCAGAACAATGTAAAGAAGGAGGCTCAGCTCATCGGCAGCGCCATCAACGAGGCTATGGAGGCTCTCCAGAATGCCCAGGAACATCCGGGACTCAGCGGCGTGCCTTCCGGCTTTGCCTCTCTGGACCGGGTTACGCAGGGCTGGCAGCCTTCGGACCTCATCATCCTTGCGGCTCGTCCATCTGTCGGTAAGACGGCGTTCGTGCTGAATGTGGCGCGCAACGCTTCGGTGCAGTTCCATGTCCCTGTGGCTATTTTCTCCCTTGAGATGCCTACGATTCAGCTTGCAAAGCGTCTCATGACCTCCGAATCGCGCATTGACGCGGCGAAAATCAAGGGCGGCGTGCGGCTCGAACCCTATGAATGGACCCAGCTTGAGACTCAGCTCGCCGAGCTTGCCAAGGCTCCGCTCTACATAGACGACACCCCATCGCTTCCTGTCAACGAGTTCCGCTCCAAGGTGAAGCGGCTCGTGAACCAGAAGGGCGTGAAGCTGGTCATCGTCGATTACCTCCAGCTGATGCAGGGGCCTGCCGAACTGCGCGGAATGCGCGAGCAGGAGGTGGCGGCAATCTCGCGAACCCTCAAGGCCACGGCCAAGGAGATGCAGATTCCCATCATAGCCCTTTCGCAGCTTTCCCGCCAGTCCGAGATGAGGGACGGAAGCCGGCGGCGACCTCAGTTGAGCGACCTGCGAGAGTCCGGCTCAATCGAGCAGGACGCGGATATGGTGCTTTTCATCCATCGTCTTGACTATCAGGGTATGGCGGCTTCGGCCGAGGAGGTGGGAATGACCCAGCTCATCATCGCCAAGCACCGTAACGGCGAAATCTGCGACATTCCTCTTCGCTTCCGCCACGAGGAGGTGCGCTTCGTCGATGAGAGCGACAGCACCTACAACCTTGCGGACAGCGTCGGCTCGGCGATGAACAGCGAGGCGGCTCCAGGCGGCTTCCCGCCGCAGACACCTTCCGGCGGCTACGCTCAGCAGGGAGGCTTCTCCGGTTCCGGGATGTCGGGCGGCTTTGACGGCGGTAACCCTTTTGACGGCGGAAGCGATTTCGGAATCTGACTCGAAGCGCTTGATGATGTTTGATTCCATGCACTTTATAATAGCGGAGAATACTCTTTGAGGGCGGCACTTCATATCTTCGGACTTTTTTTCCTCGCTTCGGCGGCTTTTCTGCCACTGCGGACTCCGGTGTCTTATGGGACTTGTCCCTCCGTGCCTGCGGAGGTTTCGGGTGCGTCTGACGCGACATTGACAAGCGTTTCTGACAGCAGTTCAGCTGCGGCGGGCCGCACGGGCTGCATTCCGGTGGGAAGTCTCGCGCAGGACAGCCTCGCCTTCAGGGCGGGGGAGACGATGTCCTTTGTGCTGCACTACAACTGGGGCATAATCAACTCAGATGTTGGCTCCGCGACGGTGAGGCTTGAAGAGGTCGATTTCAACGGAGTCCCTGCGTTCCATTGTGACGTCTCCGGTCGCACGACCCGGCTCTACGACCTCGTATTCCGTGTCCGCGAGCAGTTCGACTCATGGTTCACACGCGACGGTCTCCGCCCCCTCAAGTTCACCCGTGACACCCACGAGGGCAAGTACGACGCGCTCAACACCTACATCTATGACCGGGACCGCTCGGTAATCGTCGCGGACGTCTATTCCACGTCGAGCGGACAGCGCAGCCTTGAGCTTCCCCTAGACCGCTGCACCTACGACCTTCCGTCCCTCTTCTTCCTTGCGCGGAACATGAACATGGACGTCGTCACTCCGGAGGTCCGCTATCCGATGACCTTCGCCATCGACGACGACGTGTATAACGTCCATTTCATACTCCACGGGCGTGAGACCATCGACGTAAAGGGACTCGGACGCATAAACACGATAAAGTTCAGCGCAAGGCTTCTCGCGGGCGAGGTCTTCAGGAGCGACACCGACATGACGATATACATTTCCGACGACGCGAACAGGCTTCCGGTCTATTTCGAGGCCCCGCTTCTCGTCGGCAAGGCAACCGGGCGGATGACCTCATGCTCGAACCTGGCGCATCCCTTTTCGTCGATGGTGCGCAGAGCACGATGAATCAACAGACATTTGAATGAGGAAAAGTATGGACAGGAAAAAGGAAATATACCATGACGGCCGCATAGTGGAGATAACTCCGGACTTCACCTCCGTCGAGATAATCAGCTCTTCCGCGTGTTCGCAGTGCCATGCCAAGGGACTCTGCGGATTTTCGGAGGAGGAGAGCAAGGTCGTGATGCTTCCGACCGACCCCTACACGGAACGCAAGGTCGGCGACAGGGTCAACATCGCCCTCAGGCAGACGATGGGGTTGAAAGCCGTGTGGATATCTTATGTGATTCCTTTGATAATCTTAATGATTTTAGTGTTATCTTTGTCAGCCGTTATCGATAACGAGGCGCTGACGGGGCTTGCCGCGATTGCGAGCGTGGCTCTCTACTACTTGGTTATCTGGTTGTTACGGGACAAGTTGAGGAATGAATTTGTCTTTTACATAAAGGACTGATTCGTTTTTCCCTATGTGATAAGGAAAGTTTAAAGTTATATATATAATTTATGGTAAACACGATTATTTGGACCATTGCCGTCATCACCGCCCTCGGTCTGCTGCTTTCGGTCTCAATCTATCTTGTGGCGAAGAAGTTCAAGGTGGAGGAAGACCCGAGGATAGACGAGGTTGAGGCCGTGATGCCGGGCGCGAACTGCGGCGGCTGCGGGTTTGCAGGCTGCCGGGCGTTTGCAGCATCCTGTGTCGGGGCCGAGAACCTCGACAACAACTATTGTCCTGTCGGCGGGAACGAGACCATGAAGAAGGTCGCCGCCATTCTCGGAATGACCGTGGCGGAGAAGGCTCCCATGGTGGCAGTCGTCCGCTGCAACGGCTCATGCGTGAACCGTCCGAGGACTTCAATTTATGACGGGGCTCAGTCCTGCCGTGTGAAGGCGTCCCTCTACAGCGGAGACACCGGCTGCTCCTACGGCTGCCTCGGCTGCGGCGACTGCGTCGCCGCCTGCCAGTTCGACGCGATTCACATGAATCCGGAGACCGGCCTTCCGGAGGTTGATCAGGACAAGTGCACTGCCTGCGGCGCGTGTGCGAAGGCCTGCCCGAAAAGCATCATTGAGCTCCGTAACAAGGGACCGCGCAATATGCGCGTGTTCGTCTCATGCGTCAACAAGGACAAGGGCGCGGTCGCGCGCAAGGCCTGCAAGGCTGCCTGCATCGGCTGCGGAAAGTGCTTCAAGGTCTGCCCGCACGGGGCAATCACTGTTGAGAACAATCTCGCCTACATCGACTTCACCAAGTGCAGGCTGTGCCGCAAATGCGTCCTTGAGTGCCCTACGGGCGCCATCCATGACGTCAATTT
>ERZ808240.5254-NODE-5254-length-10689-cov-5.542975_pt1 | contig 10689 bp, 9 predicted proteins | sample MGYA00521084_ERZ808240 | MGnify/ENA primary metagenome ERZ808240 (study PRJEB31516, sample SAMN03275571) | gut metagenome | biome: mammalia-associated habitat; material: feces | host: Papio cynocephalus | place: Kenya | collected 2012-08-06 ... | reverse complement strand
CAACAGAAGGTTCTGCTATCGCAGTAGTATATGCAACAGTATTATCACTTATATACAAAGCATTTAAGATTAAGGATATTCCAAGAATCGTCCTTGAAGCAGCTAAGACAACAGGTATTATTACATTCATGATTGGTCTTTCATCTATTATGTCATGGGCTATGGCATTTACAGGAATTCCAGATATGATAGCTAAAGCAATACTTGGTCTTACAACTAATAAGTTCCTCATCTTACTTCTCATCAATGTATTATTACTTGTTGTAGGTACATTCATGGATGTAACACCAGCGATACTTATATTTACACCAATCCTTTTACCAATCTGTAAGTCACTTGGTATGGATCCAATCCACTTTGGTATATTACTTTGCTTCAACTTATCAATTGGTACAATAACACCTCCTGTTGGAACAATCCTCTTTACAGGCTGCCGTGTTGGTGGAACAACAATCGAGAGCGTTATAAAGACACTGCTTCCTTACTTTGGAGTAATCCTTATAGCACTGTTACTTATAACATATATCCCTCAGTTATCAATGTTCCTTCCACATATACTTGGATTAGTATAAGATTGAATAAGTAATATCTCATAAATAAATTGATTGTTTTATTATAAACTTGTTAAATAAATAATGCCGCAGGTCAGATATTAAAGCTGATTTGTGTGGATTAAATAATTGCATAATGGTACAAATGTGAAACCCTTCACATTTATATAAACTTTTTTCCTAATATTATACAAAGGGACACCATGGTGGCTGAAAAGCTGTTGTGGTGTCTTTTTGCATGTATATATGGAAATTATTCTGAGTGTATTCCGAATAATAGAAATAGTGAAGAAATAGCGAAGAAAAATAAAAATATTGAATTGGCATGTTGAATAATGTATATTTATGAAGTAAATATGCTAAGTTATTGTGTAATCTTAAATATTAAAATGACAAAAGCTGAAATATCGTTGCTTAAGATATTATATTTACATTTTATAAATCATGAAAACTATTAAAAACTCGAAAGAAGGAGGTACAGAATGGATATAAGTTATCTATTGTTATTACAGAATCTAAGAGAGCATACCGAAAGTTTTCTGGCACCTGTTATGGACTGGTTTACCAAAATGTCAATAAGTTTCTGGCCGCTTGCTGTTATGCTTATGATATACTGGGCATTTGACAGGAAAGCAGGGAGAAGAATGTTTGCAGGTATGTCGCTTGCGTATTTTATGAATGGTTTTTTGAAACTTACATGCTGTGTATACAGACCTTGGATAAGAGATGCAAGGATTATGCCTTATGGAGATTCCAAGGTTGCGGCAACTGGATATTCCTTTCCAAGCGGTCATTCAACAGCTGCAACAGCAAGATATGGAAGCATAGGAATGTGGTTTAGGAAAAGAAGTAAGCTCATAGCGGCAATTATGTTTGTAACTATTGCAATAACAATGTTTTCAAGAAACTATCTTGGAGTACATACACCACAGGATGTCCTTGTTGGATTTGCGGCTACAGTTGTCATGCTTATCCTTGGAAATGTTATTGAAAACTGGAGTGATAAGGATGCTAAGAAAAGAGATATAATTATATTAGTAGCAGGACTTGCATTAACAGTTGCTGCAATACTTTATTATGAGTTTAAGCCTTATCCACTTGATTATCTTTCAGATGGAAAACTTTTAGTAGATCCTAAGAAGATGATTCCAGATTCTTTTGAAGGTTTAGGTTTTGTGAGTGCATATGTTGTATGCAGGATATTCGAAAGAAAAGGTTTTAACTTTGATGAAGTTATGGATTGGAAAGAACGTTTCTTTATAGGTGTTCTTGCACTTATACCTCTTATGTGGTGGGACAGCCATGTAGTTAATATATGTGTTTCATTAGGAAGCAAAGTGGCTGGCAAGTATTTGTGGTCAGCTGGAATAATTGTATACACTATGATAGTTGTTCCTTTTATTATGAAAAAGGTGCATGAATCAGGAGTGTTAAACAAAGGAAAAACTGTTAAATCATAATTAGTTATATAACAGGATATACAAGATTATACCGCAGATCCAAGGCAAGCATGGATTTGCGGTTTTTAGTATTTTAGAAAGGTGTTATGTGTAAGCCTTGTGAATTGTTATATTGTATTTGACATTATAAAATCATGAGATTTTACATTAATTTAAGTTGACATAAGTAAAATCAGATTATAAAATAAAACCGCTAAAAGCGAAAGCTAATAAAATTAAAAGAGAGGTGACGGTAATGGACGGGCATGATAGTCCTCGAATAGGGAACAATGACATAGATTATAAGCCGACAAAGCTATTGTCTGCGTTTCTTAAAAGGGCGTGTGCAATAGTCTGTTAAAGTCGCATATTTTCTAATCTTAGTCATTGTTCTTGCCAGAATGAAAGGAGAATAATGATGAATAAGATTCTATCAAACGTAGTTATGCATAAGGATTATAGCAAAGATGTAGTAAGAATCCTTAAAAGCAACAAATCTGATGAAGTAATCCGTAAGAAGTTGTCAAAGTATCATGAGAATGATATAGCTGATGCAGTCAAGCTGCTTGATAAAGATACAAGAATCCGATTATATAAGATTCTTGGTATTGACTGGACAGCAGAAGTATTCTCATATCTGGAAGATACACCAGAGTATATAGAAGAATTATCAGTTGATGAAGCAGCAGATGTCCTTGAGAAGATGGATGCTGATGATGCCGTAGATATTCTTGATAATGTGTCAGAAGAAGAAAGACAGGCACTTATATCACATATGGAGAAGAATGCCAAGGATGATGTATGTCTGATTTATTCATATGCTGATGATGAGATTGGTAGCAAGATGACTACTAATTTTATATGTATAAGTAATAAGCTCACCATAAAGGAAGCTATGAAAGAGCTTGTCTCACAGGCAAAGGAAAATGATAATGTCAACACGATATATGTTGTGGATGGCAATAATAAATATTATGGTGCGATAGATTTAAAAGACCTTATCGTTGCAAGAGATTATCAGAACCTTGAGGACATAATAAGTACATCATATCCATATGTATATGCGCATGAGAAGATGAGCGAATGTATCGAAGACTTAAAGGATTACAGCGAAGATTCAATTCCAGTATTAAACAAAGAAAAAGAAATAATAGGTGCTATCACATCTTCTGATATTGTAGAGGCTGTTGATGAAGAGATGAGCGATGATTATGCAAAGCTAGCCGGTTTAACAGAGGAGAATGACCTTACAGAAGGTCTTTTTGACAGTATGAAAAAAAGACTTCCATGGCTTATATTATTATTGTTTTTAGGTATGGGAGTATCGTCAGTAGTAGGTATGTTTGAAAATGTTGTATCACAGCTTGCAATTATTGTCTGTTTCCAGTCACTTATTCTTGATATGGCTGGAAATGTTGGAACACAGTCACTTGCTGTTACAATCAGAGTACTTATGGATGAAGATATATCAGCTAAACAGAAGTTTGAGTTTGTATTAAAGGAGATGCGTATAGGTTTTGCCAATGGCCTTTTACTTGGTTCCCTCGCATTTATACTGCTTGGAATATACATAATAGTAGTCAAAGGCAAGACATGGATTTATGCATTTGAAATATCTGGCTGTGTAGGTGTTTCATTACTGCTTGCAATGCTGATATCAAGTCTCATAGGTGTACTTACACCAATGTTTTTCCATAAGATAAAGATAGATCCTGCTGTTGCATCAGGACCTCTTATAACAACCGTTAATGACCTTGTTGCAGTTGTTACATATTATGGACTGGCTGCAGTCGTACTTATTGGAATGCTTCATATAACGGGATAGTTAATTTTTAAAATAATGCATAACAGATTAATGGAAGATGCTGTATAATAAATAATGATGTCATGGTAAAATGATTTATCAGGTAAATGATAACGGCTTTCTGACAACAGCATTATAAAATAATAGATTGTAAAATAATGAAGGGAGTATGAAACATGAGTGACATATTAGAAGTTATTAAGACAAGAAGAAGTGTAAGAAAGTATAAAAGTGATATGGTTCCAGCTGCGGTTATAGATAAAATCATTGAAGCAGGGACATATGCGGCCACAGGCATGAACAGACAGTCACCTATTATACTGGCAGTTACTAATAAGGAATTGAGAGATAAGCTTTCTAAAATGAATGCAAGGTTTATGGGGAAGCCAGAAAACTTTGATCCGTTTTACGGCGCACCTGTTGTACTTGTTGTTCTTGCTGATAAGAGTATGCCTACATATATATATGATGGTACTTTGGTTATGGGTAATCTTATGCTTGAAGCACATTCGCTTGGAGTAGATAGCTGCTGGATACATAGAGCAAAAGAAGAGTTTGATAGTGAGGAAGGAAAAGAGATACTTAAGTCACTTGGAATAGAAGGTGATTATGAAGGAATCGGACATTGTATACTTGGATATGCAGATGGAGAAGAACCTCATTGCCAACCAAGAAAGGATAACTGGGTATACAGAGTGTAACTTTTAGTGTTTTCATAAAATTAAATATTTAATAGTTTTACAATTTGCATTTAACAGAGTAAAAGAAATTGAAGAATCAAAGAAACAGATAGAAATGGAGATTAAGATATATGGTTAAGCACGTTATATTATGGAAGTTAAAAGAAGAGCTTACAGCAGAAGAAAAGGAAAGTGTGAAAGCTGGTATAAAGGAAGGTCTTGAAGGACTTGCAGGAAAGATTCCTGGACTTGTAGAAGTAAAGGTTAATATTAATGGCCTACCAACATCAACAGTTGATGTTATGCTTGATACAACATTTACAGATGTTGATGCACTTAAGGCATATAGTACTAATCCGCTTCATGTAGCAGTAGCAGACGGAAAGGTCCGTCCATATACGGCTGTAAGGTCATGTCTTGATTATGAGGTATAAAATAGTGTTATATATAAATTTGCAAAATCTGCAAAAAAAGAATCTGCAAAAAAATAAGGTTACAGATTGACACAATTCATAACGATATGTTATTATTCATCTATATGAATATATTAAAAACTGGGAAAGAGACTTCTTTTCATGGAACCTGACAGGAAGGTGATGCCATCGACTGAAAGCATACACAGGGAATTGCTAAGAGGAACACTCTGGAGTTGAATATCCGAATTATATTATTGTTACTGTAGGGATTTAATCCTGATATATAGCAGCCTGACGTGATAGTTAAGGAAGCTGTTATATAAGGTAAAGATATATGTAGGTTATTACGTTGTACGCGTTAAGTACTTAAAGAGGAATGAAAAGGAACTTAATATTAAGATATAACATATAATACATATATTGTTATATTTGGTATGATTTAAGTGATATTCATTTAATGTGGGTGGTACCGCGGATAATTATGTATTATTCGTCCCGGAATACTAGAGATAGTATTCCGGGATTTTTTTATGTGTGGGTAACGATGAGAATGGATAATTATATAAGCACTCATCCAGACGAGTTTAACAAAAACCTGCACCACCCTCACAAAAAGAAACACATTAACAATATAAAGCAATTAGAAAGGAGCTATTATTAAGATGGCAAACATTTACAGAGATGTCACATTACAGAATGTAAGTGAAAACGACATTGGAAAGCAGATGAAGGTATCAGGATGGGTTGAGAACATCCGTGACCATGGTGGAGTTTCATTCATCGATTTAAGAGATATGTACGGAGTATTACAGGTAGTTATCCGTGAGCCAGAACTCTTAAAGGGTATCAAGAAGGAAGAGTGTATCAGTATTGATGGTATTATGGAACAGAGAGATGAGGAAACTTACAATCCTAAGATTCCATCAGGAACTATCGAGCTTGAAGCTAAGAAGATTACTGTGTTAGGACAGGTTTACCAACAGCTTCCATTTGAAATCCAGACATCTAAGGAAGTAAGAGAAGATGTAAGACTTAAGTACAGATACTTAGACTTAAGAAATCCTAAGGTTAAGGATAATATGGTATTCCGTTCAAAGGTTATCTCATTCCTTCGTCAGAAGATGACAGATATGGGATTCCTTGAAATCCAGACACCTATTCTCTGTGCTTCATCACCAGAAGGTGCAAGAGATTATATCGTTCCATCAAGAAAGTATAAGGGCAAGTTCTATGCACTTCCACAGGCACCACAGCAGTATAAGCAGCTTCTTATGGTATCTGGTTTTGATAAGTATTTCCAGATAGCTCCTTGTTTCAGGGATGAAGATGCAAGAGCTGACCGTTCACCAGGAGAATTCTACCAGCTTGACTTTGAGATGAGCTTTGCTACTCAGGAAGAAGTATTTGCAGTTGGTGAAGAGGTACTTACAGAAACATTTGCAAAGTTTGCACCAGAGGGTTCGGTTGTGACACAGGCTCCTTATCCAATCATAAGCTACAAGCAGGCTATGCTTGAATTCGGTTCAGATAAGCCAGACCTTAGAAACCCACTTAGAATTATAGATTTGTCTGATTTCTTCAATAAATGTACATTCAAGCCATTCCAGAATAAGACTGTAAGAGCTATCAATGTTCATGCAAAGCTTTCAAAGGGACAGCATGAAAAGCTTCTTAAGTTTGCTACAGGAATCGGTATGGGAGGACTTGGTTATCTTGAGGTTCTTGAAGATCTTTCATACAAGGGACCTATTGATAAGTTTATTCCAGAAGAACTTAAGGGCGAGATCAGGGAGCTTGCAGGACTTCAGGCAGGAGATACAATATTCTTTATCGCCGATAAGGAAGATAAGGCTGCATTCTTTGCAGGACAGATTCGTAACGAACTTGGTGCACGTCTTGATTTAATAGAGAAAAATGCATACAGATTCTGTTATGTTAATGATTTCCCTATGTTTGAAAGAGATCCTGAAACTAAGAAGATTGGTTTCACACATAATCCATTCTCTATGCCACAAGGTGGTCTTGAAGCACTTAACACTATGGATCCACTTGATATTCTTGCATACCAGTATGATATCGTATGTAATGGCGTTGAGTTATCTTCAGGTGCTGTACGTAACCACGATATGCAGATTATGGTTAAGGCATTTGAGATTGCAGGATATGATGAAGAAGTACTTAAGGCTAAGTTTGGAGCACTTTACAATGCATTCCAGTTTGGTGCACCACCACACGCTGGCATGGCACCTGGTGTTGACCGTATGATTATGCTTCTTAGAAATGAAGAGAATATCCGTGAAGTTATTCCATTCCCAATGAGTGGTACAGCTCAGGATCTTATGTGCGGCGCACCTAATGAAGTAACAGAACAGCAGTTAAGAGAAGTTCATATTAAGGTCAGAGACTAATGGAAAAAATCCATAAATCATAGATTTTTTCAGAAAGGTTTTGCGTAAAAGCGTAAACTTGTTTATAAGATGTAAGGTGATTTTAAGATTTTATTGGACGTTAGTATGACAGAAAGGAAGTTATGATATGGCTAATGTGATTAGTGATGAAACTATCGAATATGTGGGTATTCTTGCTAAGTTAGAGCTTTCTGATTCGGAAAAAGAAGCTGCTAAGAAGGATATGGCAAGTATGCTTGACTATATAGATAAGCTTGGCGAGCTTGATACAACAGGTGTTGAGCCTATGTCACACGTATTTCCTGTTAATAATGTTATGAGGGAAGATGTTGTTACTAATGGTGATGGAAGCAAGGCAACACTTGCCAATGCACCAGAAGCTAATGAATATGGATTTATTGTTCCTAAAACTGTTGAGTAATAAATTATGAAAGGAAAGCGTTATGAGTTTATTAGATTGTACAGCTGTTGAACTTGCGGCTAAGATTAAAGCTGGTGAAGTGACAGCGGTTGAAGCTATGCAGGCTGTTGTTGAACAGATTGAAAAGTCTGAAGCAGAGCTTAACTGCTACGTAACATTTGATAAAGAAAAAGCATTACAGGCAGCGGCTAAGGCTGATGAGGATATCAAAGCTGGAAAGCTTACAGGACCTTTAGCAGGTGTGCCTTTTGCCATTAAAGATAATATGTGTACAGAGGGCATGCTTACTACATGTTCTTCTAAAATACTTGGTAATTTCGTTCCAACATTCTCATCTGAGGCAGTTATAAGACTTCAGGAGGCTGGTGCAGTTATTATCGGTAAGACTAATATGGATGAGTTCGCTATGGGCTCAACAACAGAGACAAGTGCATTTGGTGTAACTAAGAACCCAAGAAATACAGAGCATGTTCCTGGTGGTTCATCAGGTGGTTCTGCTGCTGCAGTTGCGGCAAATGAGTGTTTTGCTGCACTCGGATCAGATACAGGTGGCTCAATAAGACAGCCTGCATCATACTGTGGAGTTGTAGGCATGAAGCCTACTTATGGTACTGTTTCCAGATATGGACTTATAGCTTATGGTTCATCACTTGACCAGATAGGACCATTATGTAAGGACGTAACAGATTGTGCTACTATTATGGAAGTTATTGCAGCAAAGGATGACAAGGATTCGACATCAGTAAAGAGAGATGACACAGCATTTACAAAGGCTTTGGTAGATGATGTCAAGGGGCTTAAGATAGGTATTCCAAGAGATTACTTTGGTGAAGGACTTGACTCTGAGGTAAAAGAGGCTGTTATGTCAGCAGCTAAGGTGCTTGAAGAGAAAGGTGCCATCGTTGAAGAATTCGACTTAAGCCTTGTTGAATATGCTATACCTACTTACTATACAATAGCTGCTGCTGAGGCAAGTTCTAACCTTGAAAGATTTGATGGAGTTAAATATGGTTATAGAACAAGTGAATATGAAGGTCTTCATAATATGTATAAGAAGACACGTTCAGAAGGCTTTGGACCAGAAGTTAAGAGAAGAATAATGCTTGGTTCATTCGTACTCAGCTCTGGTTATTATGATGCTTACTACTTAAAGGCATTAAGAGTAAAGGCTCTTATAAAGAAAGCGTTTGATGAAGCATTTGCAAAGTATGATGTTATACTTGGACCAGTTGCACCAACAACAGCACCTAAGATAGGTTCATCTTTGTCAGATCCTATCAAGATGTATCTTGGTGATATATATACAATATCAGTAAACCTTGCAGGTCTTCCAGGAATCAGTGTTCCTTGTGGAAAAGATTCAAAGGGACTTCCAATAGGCGTACAGCTTATAGGAGACTGCTTTAAGGAAAATAATATAATCCGTGCTGCATATGCATGTGAACAGGCACGTGGAAGATTTGAATAAAGAGGAGGTCAGGCAATGAAAGATTATGAAGTAGTTATCGGTCTTGAGGTTCACGTTGAACTTGCAACTAAGACTAAGATATTCTGTGGCTGCTCAACAGCATTTGGTGGAGCACCTAATACACATACATGCCCTGTTTGTACAGGTATGCCAGGCTCTCTTCCAGTTCTTAACAAGAAGGTAGTAGAGTACGCTATGGCAGTTGGCCTTGCAACTAACTGTTCTATAACAAGAGACTGTAAGTTCGACAGAAAGAATTATTTCTATCCTGATAATCCACAGAATTATCAGATATCACAGCTTTATCTTCCAATATGCCGTGATGGACATGTTGATGTTAAACTTGAAGATGGTACAGAAAAGTCTATAAGAATCCATGAGATTCATATGGAAGAGGATGCAGGTAAGCTCATACATGATGAGTGGGAAGATGTATCTTATGTTGATTATAACCGTTCTGGTGTGCCACTTATCGAAATAGTATCTGAACCAGATATGAGAAGTGCAGAAGAGGTTATTGCTTATCTTACTAAGTTAAGAAATACTATCCAGTATCTTGGAGCATCTGACTGTAAGTTACAGGAAGGTTCTATGAGAGCAGATGTAAACCTTTCAGTAAGAGAGAAAGGCAGTACAGAGTTTGGTACAAGAACAGAAACTAAGAATCTTAACTCATTTTCAGCTATACAGAGAGCAATTGAGGCTGAAACAGCAAGACAGATAGATATAATTGAAGCTGGCGGACAGGTTGTACAGGAAACAAGAAGATGGAATGATGATAAGGAATATTCATATGCTATGCGTTCTAAAGAGGATGCACAGGATTACAGGTATTTCCCAGATCCAGACCTTGTACCAATACACATCAGCGAAGAATGGCTTAATACAATTAAGGAAGCACAGCCAGAATTCAAGGATGAGAAAATGCTTCGTTATAAGGAAGAATTCGGCATTCCTGACTATGATATCAATATGATTACTGATTCAAAAAAGCTTGCTGATATATTTGAAGAGACAACGGCTATCTGCAACAAGCCTAAGAAGGTATCTAACTGGCTTATTACAGAGACTATGCGTATCTTAAAGGAAAAGAATATGGATCCAGAGGATATTACATTCTCTCCAAAGAGTCTTGCAAGAATAATTGAGCTTGCAGATGAGGGTTCTATCAACAGCAATGTTGCAAAGGAAATATTTGAGAAGATATTTGATGAAGACATTGATCCAGATAAATATATTGAAGAACATGGACTTAAGCAGGTTAACGATGAAGGTGCCCTTAAAGCAACTGTTGAAAAGGTTATAGCTGATAACCCACAGTCAGTAGCAGATTACAGAGCTGGTAAGGAAAAGGCTATCGGTTTCCTTGTAGGACAGACCATGAAAGCTATGCATGGTAAGGCTAATCCGGGGATGGTTAATAAGCTGCTTAAGGAGCTTTTGTAAAAAATTACTGTTTAGTGAAGTCAACGTAAGTTGACGAACGGACGATATAAGGAACT
>ERZ808240.5253-NODE-5253-length-10691-cov-24.377680_pt1 | contig 10691 bp, 9 predicted proteins | sample MGYA00521084_ERZ808240 | MGnify/ENA primary metagenome ERZ808240 (study PRJEB31516, sample SAMN03275571) | gut metagenome | biome: mammalia-associated habitat; material: feces | host: Papio cynocephalus | place: Kenya | collected 2012-08-06 ... | reverse complement strand
TGGTTTTCTTATGTTTTTGTAAATTTTAGCCCTTGAATTTCGCCCGGCCGAAATAAAGTATTATCTTTGCAAAAAAACAGGCATGACAAATATATCTCAACTTGCTACTCTTCGCGAGCGCGAGGATCATATAGAGTTCAAAGAGGCAAAGCATAATTATCCCTTTTCAGGTGGTAGTCGAAGTAATGTCAATGAACGTCGTAAATGCGTTCTTGGATATATTGTGGCTTTTGCGAATGAAAGAGGCGGCAGATTAGTCCTTGGTATGGCTGACAAACTGCCGCATGAAGTGGTGGGTACTGACTTTGCAAAGGATAAAGTTGGAGAATTGGAAGATGAGATTTATCGCCGTTTATACATTCGAGTCCACAGCAAGGAACTTTATGATGACAAAGGCAAACGAGTATTGGTGATTAATATACCTTCCAGGCCAATAGGCAAGGCTTTGCGTTTTGAAGGCGTTCCATTGATGCGCGTCGGTGAAAGCCTACGGGGAATGGATGATCAAGAATACTTCTCGATTCTTCAAGAACAGGATCCGGATTTCTCGGCTCGTATTTGCAAAGGACTTACTCTTGATGATTTATCTGATGAGGCAGTTACAAATATGCGACGTCTTATTCATGAAAAAAGGCGTAAGCCGGAGGTGTTGACAATCTCGCTCAATCAGCTTCTTTCCGATTTGAATCTCTTTAATGAAGAAGGCCTGACTTATGCCGCATTGATACTGCTAGGCAAACGTGAAGCTATTAAAGAGTATCTTCCTCAAAACAATATAATTGTCGAATATCGCGTATCTGAAAATCAGACACGTTACTCGGCACGGCAGGAATTTTGTGAACCACTTTTTACGGGTATAGACAAACTTTGGAATTACATCAATCAGGATGCGATTAATCCAATCATACACATTGATGCTTTTCCTCAAATTCTGGATGTCCCTTCTTATACAGAGGAAACTATTCGAGAAGCAATACTCAACAGCATCCAACATAGAAGTTTTCAGATGGGAGGGGATATAATGATAAAAATTTCTCCGGAGTCATTTGAGGTCTCCAATTCCGGAGGTTTCCCATATGGAGTCAATCAGGGAAATATACTGACAGTCAATAGTTCTCCTCGAAGCAGAAGATTAGCCGAAGTCATTGAGAAAGCCGGTATGGTCGAACGTTCCGGTCAAGGCGTAGATATAATGTATGAGAATTGCATCGTAGAGGGTCGCCCTATGCCGGACTATAGTCAGTCGGATGATTTTCAGGTAAATCTGAGGATTGAATCTCGAATAGAGAATCCACAGTTGCGAAATTTCCTTATTAATTTCAGAAATAATCGCAAACCGGAGCAGCAACTTAATGCGTTTGACCTGATTACGATCTATTCGATTATTCACAAAGATGGAAGTGGTATCTATGATAAATCTGTAAACAGACTTCTTGCAGAAGGTCTAATAATTCGTCACCCAAAATACGAATATGAAATGGGGAACTCATATTTCGAATATAACCCCTCGGTTATCAAAGGTCTTGTGGATTCCGATACTCTTCGTCGGCTATATTATATTCTTGAAGATGGCCCGAAGTCCATGTCGTCTTTTATTGATGAGTGGAGTGGTGAGCTAACTATAAAACAAGTTCGTACAAAAATCGAAAAGCTTGTCGGGACTGTTTTGTCAAGGAGAGGAACCGGAAGAGGGACTACCTACTCGCTCATTAAAAAAAGTTAATTGCAAAAATATAGCCCTCTGAATTTGTGTGGGCTAGCTGTTTTTATGCCGTTTTTTGAAAAATACGGCCATTTAAGATCGATGCCGTATCTAAGGCATAATTCCACGAATGGACATGAATGTAATCTGCGAAATGATTGTGTATTCATTGGAATGAGATCGGGAATATTGTAACAAGAAGAAGTATACAATGTGTCAAGTGTTCCGACCGCGAGTTTTCAGGCATTGAGTGATAATAATATTTACCGCCATATTGACGGAGGCGATGGATTGCGAGGGTATGATGGTGTTCAAATCCTGCGGCCGTTTCTTCCCGAATTGGGACTTTATATCTAAAGGCGGCTTCGGAAACCTTGTGGTATTGCCGCCTCAAGGTCAGTCACGACTGATTTGACGGTCATGAGTTTGCATTGGATTCCTCGGACTGTTTCGGGCGGCGCAGACGTCGAGTGACGGCTGCTGTGACGGCTACGATGCGTGCCGAGAGGGTGGAGACGCGTGCCGAGAGGGCATCGATGCGGTCGTTGATGCGCAGCAGGCCGAAGATGCGGTCGCGTATGGCATCGATGGCGATGCAGGCGATGAATATGGCCACCGTGGAGGCCGCGAAAATCGGCACAAACCACCATGAATGTATCGCACCGTGCACGTCTATCCAGCCGTTCCACAGGGCGTGGCGCACGTAGACATTGTCGTGTATCAGGTAGACGCCGAATGTGAGCGGCGCTATGCGCACCATGGCGCGTACAAAGGCTGTATTCGGGGCTTTGAGCCTTGCCGTCCAGAGAAATAGCAGCAGCGCTACGCCGAAGAGTATGCCGTTGTTGTCGTGATAATCGACCATCATCGGCGCCGTCCACAGTGAATAATGCAGGAAAATGTGCGTCAGGAATATGGCGGCCAATGCGGCTGCGGCTGCGAAATAGGCTTTGCCGAAATGGTTGGGTCCATCGTGATCGAAGTGCAGACGTATGTATCCGCCGACATAGAACAGGAAGACAAACCACAGCAACGAGTTGTTGCCGCTGAGGTCGTCGCCCAGCAGGAAGTCGAAGTTGATGACGGCCATCACGGCCAACAGTATGAGGTACATACGCCGTGTCAGCATCTGTGCCGGAGCGGCCAGGAAGGGGGCGAGTGCCACCAAAGCCACGTAGCGTGTGGCAAACCAGTAGCGGTCGAAGTACAGCGGCATCAGCGATTTGCCCAAGTCAGTCCACCCGAGTGTCAGGTCCGAAAAAGCGAAGAACAATGCAAAAATAACTACCGAGTAGAAGAATATCGGCGCCCATGTCTTGGGAATCTTGGGCCACTTGGGCTTGGTCGTACTGATGAGGAAGTATCCGGTGATGAGGATGTAGCAGTTGGTGGAGACCTTGGAGAGGCATCCTGCCAGTTCCATGGAGCAGAGGTTGAACAGCGAGGCTGCATCGGCGCTCACGCCCACGGGTTTGTGCCCGACGCCGTGCATCAGGAAGTGCCAGACGACGATGAGGAACATCGCCACCACGCGCAGTATTTCGAAGCTTGGGTTACGTTGTTTGGCCATGACGGCTGGGTATAGTCTTTTTTTTGAGGCTCGATGCTTTTGTGGGGGCGGTGCCCTCGTTTTCGGGTGCAAAGATACGATAAGCCGCCGACATTACGGCCAAGATTATGCCGCAAAGTGGGGCAGGATGCCCGTTCTATTACCAAAAAGCGGTCAAGTGACCGGTTTTTGGTAATAAGCTGGAAGCGGTCAAGAATATCAGGCGTGGACTGAGATTTCGGGCTCAACACGCTGCGGCTTGTCGGGCGTGCTTTGCGCGTTAGACAAAGATTTTGTACCTTTGTCCGAGTATATGCGTATGCGCGGGCGAGCCTGTGCACGCGTATGTGTTTTACCAAGAAAGACGATAAAAGACTTTCAGAATACTAACACGAAGACTTTCAGAAAACTAACACGATATATAATATAGAGTTATGAAGCAAGAACCGTCGTTGCTGGTGCAGTCGCTTGCCCGGTCTCAGACCTTGGCGATGTCCCAAAAGAGTGCCGAATTGCGTGCCCGAGGGGTGGATGTAATCAATTTGAGCGTCGGCGAACCGGACTTCTATACACCGCAGCATATCAAGGAAGCGGCCAAAGCGGCCGTGGATGCCAATTTCAGTTTCTATTCGCCCGTGCCGGGATATATGTCGCTGCGGTGTGCAGTCAGCGCCAAGCTCGAGCGCGAAAACGGCGTGACCTTTGCTCCCGAGCAGATAGTAGTGGGCAATGGCGCCAAACAAGCGCTGTGCAACAGCATCTTGGCCATAGCCAACCCCGGAGACGAAGTGGTGATACCCACTCCGGCATGGGTCAGTTACATTGAGATGGTAAAGATGTCCCGCGCCACCGTGGTGACGGTTCCGGCCGGTATAGAAGCCGATTTCAAGGTGACGCCGGCTCAATTGGAAGCCGCTATCACCGAGCGTACGCGCATCGTGCTGTTGTGCTCGCCGTCCAATCCTACGGGTAGTGTGTATACGCGTGACGAGTTGCAGGCACTGGTGGACGTCATCGCACGCCACGAGCGCATCATTGTCATCTCGGACGAAATATACGAGCACATCAATTTTTCGGGCAGCTTCACGTCGCTGGCGTCCTTCGAGGAGCTACGCGATCGCGTAGTGGTCATCAACGGCGTGTCCAAGGCTTATGCCATGACCGGCTGGCGTATAGGCTATTGCGCTGCTCCGCTGTGGGTGGCTCAGGCCGTGACCAAGTTGCAGGGACAATATACTTCCGGAGCGTCATCCATAGCTCAAAAGGCCGCCGAGGCCGCCTATGAAGGGCCGCAGGACTGCGTGGCCGAGATGTGCGCCGCTTTCCGCTGCCGTCGCGACTTGGTGGTGGAGATGGCACGTGCTATCCCCGGACTGCGTGTCAACGAGCCCCGGGGTGCGTTCTACCTTTTCCCCGAAGTGTCGGCATATATAGGCCGCAAGGCGCCTGACGGCACTGTCATCGCCGACAGTGGGGCCCTGGCCATGTACCTGCTGCACGAGGCACACGTGGCCACGGTGGACGGCGCGGCTTTCGGCGCTCCGGGGTACATACGCTTGAGCTACGCCACCTCGGATGATAAATTGCGCGAAGCCATGCACCGTATCTCCGCCGCACTCGCTCGGCTGGCGTGAGGCATCGCATCTGCCCGACTTACTTATTGCAAATAATCAAATACAAGTATATACCAATGGACTTTATCAAAGAATTGACGTGGCGAGGCATGATCCACTCGATGATGCCCGGCGTCGAAGACCAGCTGAACAAAGAAATGACTACGGCATACTTGGGCATAGACCCGACAGCCGATTCGTTGCATATAGGACACCTCGTGGGCGTGATGATGTTACGTCACTTCCAGCGCTCGGGACACCGTCCGGTGGCCCTGATAGGCGGCGCCACCGGTATGATCGGCGATCCGAGTATGAAGAGCCAGGAGCGCAAACTTATCGATGAGGAGACCCTGCGCCACAATCAGGAGGCCATCAAGGCACAGCTGTCGCATTTCCTCGATTTTGACAGCGATGCGCCCAATGCCGCGGTGCTGGTCAACAATTACGACTGGATGAAGAAATTCGGTTTTCTCGAATTTATCCGCGACATCGGCAAGCACATTACCGTCAATTACATGATGGCCAAGGACAGCGTCAAGAAGCGCCTGAGCGGCGAGTCGCGCGAGGGTATGTCTTTCACGGAGTTCTCGTATCAGTTGCTGCAAGGCTACGACTTTCTCAACCTGTACCGCACTCTGGGCTGCAAGGTGCAGCTGGGCGGCTCGGACCAATGGGGCAATATGACCACGGGTACCGAGCTGATACGCCGTATCGAAGGTGCCGAGGATGCGTGGGCCATCACTTGCCCGCTGATTACGAAGGCCGATGGCGGCAAATTCGGCAAGACCGAGAGCGGCAATGTCTGGCTTGATCGCCGCTACACTTCGCCGTATAAGTTCTATCAATTCTGGCTCAATGTCAGCGATGACGATGCAGCCAAGTATATCAAGATTTTCACCACACTGACGCAGGAAGAAGTCGAAGACCTGTGCCGTCAACAGCAGGAAAATCCCGGGGCACGTCCGCTGCAAAAGCGTCTGGCTCAGGAGGTAACCACGATGGTACACTCGGCCGAAGATTACGAAGCCGCTGTCGAAGCCTCCAAGATACTCTTCGGCAACAATACGGCCGAGGCGTTGCACAACCTCGACGAAGCCATGCTGCTCGAAGTGATGGAAGGTGTACCCTCGATGGAAGTTTCGCGCGAACAGGCCGTGGGCGCCAAACTGGCTGATATCCTGGTGGATGAGGCGCATTTCTTTGCCAGCAAGGGCGAGATGCGCAAGCTGGCTCAGGGTGGCGGCGTGTCCATAAACAAGGAAAAGGTAGCCGATGTCTATGCACCTATCACCGACGAAATGCTGCTGGCCGGCAAGTATATGCTGGTACAGCGCGGCAAGAAGAATTATCACCTTCTGATAGTTCGCTGAACATAGCTGCATACAGCCATCGCGGATTTCCGAGGCGACGCAAGTGCGCCTGACGGTGAAGTCCGCGATGCGCATTTATTGTAACCCCCGAAGTCGTATGCGGCGACATTTGCGCGTAAGGCGTCATTAAATGTTATTGGATATTGGAATATGGCAGACAATTACCTTGAACGTAAAATGGAGGAGCATGGACGTCCGGCGCCGCGGCGCTGCAATGCCGATGCGCGCCTTGCGGCGGCATTCGGCTGCGAGGCTTTGTGTCATCTGCGTGTGTTTGTCGTTTCTGAGGATTATGATGCGGTGGCCGAAGCGGTACGCGTGTTCCGTGGCGCAGGATGCCGTACGGCTTTTACGGCCGTGGGCGATGCGCGGCGGCGCGGCACGACATTGGCTCAGAGGTGCGGTGCGCGGTGCTATCCGTGTTTCGGTGGCGATGCTCGGGCGTATTCGCGCGCCTTGGCCGACCTTCGCTATCATTGGGGTGGGGTGGACGTGGTAGTCGCCGATGCCGATACGAATTTGCCCGCGGACTTGGCTGATTGTCCGCGTATTGACCCATCCGAAGCACCGGCTTATCTGGACTCCTTCCACCGGTAATGCCTTGTGGTGATATAAGCCGAATATAGCTTAACGCTCACGGCTACAGGTCATTGCAGATGAGCACATTCGGACTTTGATATATTAAGGCGTTTAGTGACTTGGCGGCGTTCATCTCGGATTTGCACGATTATTGCCCGTGTTTTAGGCGAATAAAGAAGCGGCGGCGCGATCCCGGGGTGGGAGTCGCGCCGCTGCTTTGTGTGTCGCTTATGGTCTTAGGCGTTGCGAACTTTGTCTACAACGGCCTTGAAGGCTGCGGGATTGTTGAGTGCGAGGTCGGCGAGGACTTTGCGGTTGATTTCGATGCCGGCCTTGTGGATGAGGCCCATGAGCTGGGAGTAGCTGAGGCCTTCGACGCGTGCGGCGGCGTTGATACGCTGGATCCACAGTGCGCGGAAGTTGCGTTTCTTTTGCTTACGGTCGCGGTAAGCGTAGGTCAGACCTTTTTCCCAGGTGTTTTTGGCGACGGTCCAGACGTTGCGGCGGCAGCCAAAGTAGCCGCGTGTAAGTTTCAGGATTTTTTTACGGCGAGCACGAGATGCTACGTGGTTTACTGATCTTGGCATTTCTTTTTGGTGTTTTGAATGACAGCGGCTTGTATTGCTCTTGGTGTATTGTTACGCTGTGCACTCGGTTAGTAAATGTGTAAAAGAGATGGTTTTGCGTCGTCGGTTGTGTGCCTTGGCGATGTGTTCCGGAGCAGGGCCATGCTTAGGTGCCGATGCTGCGTTACGCCTGAGGGGGACGGCGGCGCGTGATGTTTTTGGATGCTCCTTATTTGAGAGCCAGCAGTGCTTTGACGTTGTTGACGTCGGTCTTGGCTACCAAACCGAAGTGGGTGAGGTTGCGTTTCTGCTTCTTGGTCTTTTTGGTCAAGATGTGGCTCTTGTAAGCATGTTTTCTTTTGATCTTTCCTGAGCCGGTAAGGGCGAACCTCTTTTTGGCACCGGCGTTAGTCTTAATCTTGGGCATGTTGTTTTGTTTAATTATTAATAGTGTGGTTTATTTCTTCTTGGGAGACAGCATGATAATCATGCGTTTGCCTTCCAAAAGGGGCATTTGGTCTACTTTGCCGTATTCTTCGAGGTCGTTGGCGAAGCGCAGTAGCAGTACTTCGCCTTGTTCCTTGAATAGAATCGAGCGTCCTTTGAAGAAGACGTAGGCTTTGACTTTGGCGCCTTCTTGTAGGAAGCCTATGGCGTGGCGCAACTTGAAGTTGTAGTCGTGGTCGTCTGTCTGGGGTCCGAATCGTATTTCTTTGATGACGACTTTGGTGGCCTTGGCTTTGATCTCCTTCTGCTTTTTCTTTTGCTGGTACAGGTACTTTTGGTAGTCAAGTATCTTACATACCGGCGGCTCGGCAGTCGGGGATATTTCCACGAGGTCCAGCTCGAGTTCTTCGGCCTGATGTAGGGCGTCGTGAATGGAGTATATACCCGGAGTGACGTTGTCACCTACGAGACGTACTTCGCGTGCGCGAATTTGTTCGTTGATGAGGTTGGGGTTGGCGGGCTTTTCGCCGCGGCGCGTCATTGGGGGACGGGGGCCCGAGGGGCGCGGAGGCCGCGGGCCGGGATGATAGGGTTTTTTCTCCATTCAGTGGGTGTAGATGTTGTGTATTATGTTAATATTGTGTGCGTTAAAGGCTTCGCAGGGCTTTAATGTCCTACGGAGTCCTTGACGTCTTGTGCTATTTGCTCGGCAAAGGTACTAATTTTCATCGAACCTTGGTCGCCTTTACCTTGTTTTCTTACCGAAACTTCGCCGTTTTCTTGCTCTTTCTCGCCTACGATAAGCATGTATGGTATGCGTTTGAGCTCGTTTTCGCGAATTTTCTTGCCGATTTTCTCGTTGCGGTCGTCGACGATGGTGCGGATGTCGGTTTGGTCGAGTTGGTCGGCGACTTTGTGGGCGTAGTCGTTGAATTTCTCGGAGATGGGCAGTACGACTACCTGGTCGGGGGCGAGCCACAGGGGCAGGTGTCCGGCGGTGTGTTCCAGGAGCACGGCCACGAAGCGTTCGAGCGACCCGAAGGGTGCGCGGTGTATCATCACGGGACGATGCTTGAGGTTGTCGGCGCCGGTGTATTCGAGGCCGAAGCGTTCGGGCAGGTTGTAGTCTACCTGGATTGTTCCGAGCTGCCAGCGGCGGCCTATGGCGTCTTTGACCATAAAGTCGAGCTTGGGCCCGTAGAATGCGGCTTCGCCGAGTTCTTTGCGTGCCTTAAGGCCTTTTTCTTCGCAGGCTTCGATGATGGCGGTTTCGGCCAAGTGCCAGTTTTCGTCGCTGCCGATGTATTTTTCTTTGTGCTTGGGGTCGCGTAGCGAGATTTGTGCCTCGTAGTTGTTGAAGTTGAGTGCCTTGAAGATGTAGAAGATGATATCCATCACTTTGAGGAACTCGTCTTTGATTTGCTCGGGGGCGCAGAAGATGTGGGCATCGTCTTGCGTAAATCCGCGTACGCGGGTCAGCCCGTGGAGTTCGCCCGACTGCTCGTAGCGGTATACGGTTCCGAATTCGGCGATACGCAGGGGCAGTTCGCGATAGCTGCGCGGGAAGGCGCGGAAGATTTCGCAGTGGTGGGGGCAGTTCATGGGCTTGAGCAGATACTCTTCGCCTTCTTCGGGGGTGTGTATGGGCTGGAATGAGTCCTTGCCGTACTTGGCGTAGTGTCCGGAGGTGACGTACAGCATCTTGCTGCCGATATGGGGGGTGATTACCTGCTGGTATCCGTATTTCTTTTGGATGCGGCGGAGGAATTGCTCGAGGCGGTCGCGCAGTGCGGCGCCTTTGGGCAACCATAGGGGCAGTCCGGCGCCGACGTTGGCGCTGAAGGTGAACAGCTCGAGTTCTTTGCCGATTTTGCGGTGGTCGCGTTTCTTGGCTTCTTCGACCATCGTGAGGTATTCGTCCAGCATCTTTTTCTTGGGGAATGAGATGCCGTATACGCGGGTGAGCTGGTCGCGTTTTTCGTCGCCGCGCCAGTATGCGCCGGCCAGGGAGGTGATTTTCACCGCCTTGATGGGGGCTACGGTGGGGATGTGCGGGCCGCGGCACAGGTCGGTGAATGTGCCTTGGGTGTATGTGGTGATGTGTCCGTCTTCGAGTTCGTTGATGAGCTCGCACTTGTATTTCTCGCCTCGGTCGCCGAAGTATTTGAGGGCGTCCGCTTTGGAGATTTCGCGGCGTATTACGGGGTTGCCGGTGCGGGCCAGCTCGAGCATCTTGGCTTCGATGCGCGGGAAGTCGGCGGCGGTGATGGAATTGCCGGCGGGATCGATGTCATAGTAGAAGCCGTTCTCGATGGCCGGGCCGATGCCGAACTTGACGCCGGGGAAGAGGTCTTGCAGTGCTTCGGCCAGCAGGTGTGCACTGGTGTGCCAGAATGCGTGCTTGGCTTCGGGGTCGTCCCATTTGTGAAGCGTGAGCGTGGCATCGCTCTCTATGGGGCGTGTCAGATCCCATGCTTCGTCGTTGACGGTGGCGGCCAGCACCTCGGAGGCGAGGCGCTCGCTGATGCTCTTGGCTATTTCTAACGGCGTCGTGCCTTTGGCGTATTCTTTGACGCTGTTGTCGGGGAATGTGATTTTAATCATATCGTTATATCTCGATGATTACTTACATACTCATAGTTATGGCGGTGCGCGGCACGTGTCTGCCGACACCGAAAGCACCTTCGCCGCGGGCGCCGGTGCAAAATCGCCGCAAAGTTACTAAAAATCTTTGAATTTCAGCCGCTAAAATTACGGAAATTTTCATCGGCCGTTTGCGGTATGTTATGGTTGTGGTTTATATATCAACAAAATTTGTATGCGACAAATTTTGTTATCTCAAAAATAATCGCTATCTTTGCGGTG
>ERZ808240.5252-NODE-5252-length-10692-cov-8.015136_pt1 | contig 10692 bp, 8 predicted proteins | sample MGYA00521084_ERZ808240 | MGnify/ENA primary metagenome ERZ808240 (study PRJEB31516, sample SAMN03275571) | gut metagenome | biome: mammalia-associated habitat; material: feces | host: Papio cynocephalus | place: Kenya | collected 2012-08-06 ... | reverse complement strand
CGATTCCGTTAGACAGACGTACTCTGGCGATCTTTCTAAGAGCTGAGTTAGGTTTCTTAGGTGTAGCAGTCTTAACAGCTGTACAAACACCTCTCTTCTGTGGTGCAGAAGTATTAGTACTTCTCTTCTTTAAAGAGTTATATCCTTTCTGAAGTGCCGGAGCTGTAGATTTCTTTACAGATGTCTGACGTCCTTTTTTTACTAACTGGTTAAATGTTGGCATTTCTTTCACCTCCTACGATTATAATAAGTTGCTTATTCATCTTGTGAATAGTCGTACATCAAAACAAAACGTTCTTATGCACGCTTGTTTAGTTTATTACGAATCCTGTTGCTTGTCAAGGTATTTTCCTTGATTTTTTCACGTTTTTGCTGGTTTTTCCTTTCTTTTCCGCTTTTCAATTTTGTGCTTTATCAGGCTAAACAGCAGAATTCCTGCCATCACTCCCGCACTGTCTATACAGACATCCCTTATCTGGCAGCTTCGTCCCGGAACAAACAACTGATGAAATTCATCTGTAGCTGCATACACGGTTCCTATGCACCAGCTTGATATCCAGATTTTTCTTTCCCATCCTTTAGAAAATGAGTACGCAGTCCCCAGTAATAATACACCAAGGACTGCGTATTCTGATGCATGTGCACATTTACGTACCGGAAAATCAATTCTTTCCGCAAACTGCTCCTGCTTTTCTCCAGACCAGGATCCAAATTCCGGAATAAAAATTCTGCCAATCTCTTTTCCGACCGAATGACTCATTGCTGTTGATTCATCCGCTTCACGCGCAGAAAAGGAAAAAATAACTCCCATCCAGATAAGTACCAAGATCATCCAGATGATGCCTGTCTTTCTTTTCTTTTTTTCCGTCATATATTTTCCTGTCTCTTCTTCACATTTTGTCGAAATACTTATGCCTGAAGATCTGAAAACAGATCTTTCTGATATACACCGTCTGCAATCAGTTTTGCAAAAGATTCCACTACAACCGGCTTGTCTTCTTTATAAGTAACTCCAAACCACTTATCCTGTGTCTCCAGAAGTTTTACGCTGACTTTTTCTTTTTTCAGAAGTTCGTCAATGTAAATTGGAAGAAGATATTCACCTTTCAGTTCTTTTTCTTCATCCCCTTTGATCTTCTCAAAGAATTCTACAAATCCCTCTTCCAGGAGTCCTACGAATTCCGGTGTCAGTCCCCACATATTCATAGATACATGAGCATTTACATCCACTTTATTTCCTTTTGATTCTGCTCCATCTCCGGTCTTTCTGATCTCATAAGTCTCGATAACATCTGTCAGGTAATCATTCTCATCCACTGCACAGATTCCTCTGGTAACAGTTCCGTTATCACTTAAAGTATTTCCAAGAATAAATCCGGCCATACAGAGTTCTTCTGCTTTTTCTGGTGTATAATTCTCTACCAGAAATTCATGAATCTTTACAAATGCCTCTTTTCCATAATAATCGTCTGCATTGATAACTACGAATGGCTCCTTGATGATATCTTTACATACCAGTACTGCCTGTCCTGTTCCCCATGGTTTGCTTCTGTCTGCCGGCTTTTCGATTCCTTCCGGAAGATCATCCAGTTCCTGATATGCATATGCGAATTCCACATTCAGTTCTTTACAGATTCCTTCGATACGTTGTCCGATTGCATCATGAAACGCATCTTTAATATCCTTACGGATAATAAAGATCACTTTATTAAATCCGGCCTCAATCGCATCATGGATTGAATAGTCCATAATGATCTCCCCATTCGGGCCTACTGGTTCCAACTGCTTAATTCCACCACCAAAACGAGAACCCATTCCCGCGGCCATGATGACTAATGCTGTTTTCATAATCCTATTTCTCCTTTGTTCACTTGTCTTTTTCACGGTTAGAAATAGTATACCACAAAAAAACAGGATATGCCATGTTTGTTTATCATGCCATATCCTGTCTGTTTTACTTCTTATTCAACTGTTACACTTTTCGCAAGGTTTCTCGGTTTATCTACATCCAGCCCTTTAGCTACAGATACATAATATCCCAGTAACTGAAGCGGAATCACCGCAAGTGATGTTGCAAAATGCGGATCTGTCTTTGGAATGTATACAGAAAAATCTGCATTTTCCTCTATATTATAATGTCCAAATGTTGTAAGTCCCATCAGATATGCTCCACGGCTCTTACATTCTACCATATTACTCAGTGTCTTTTCATATAATTCCGGCTGAGTCAGTACTCCAATAACCAGTGTTCCATCTTCGATCAGAGAGATTGTTCCATGTTTCAATTCTCCTGCTGCATAAGCTTCCGAATGGATATAACTGATCTCTTTCATCTTAAGACTTCCCTCTAAGCAGATCGCATAATCAATTCCACGACCGATAAAGAAAATGTCTTTGGCATTAACCTGCTTTGATGCAAACCACTGGATTCTTTCTTTGTCCTCAATAATTCTGTGTATCTTATCCGGGATTGTCTGCAGTTCTTCAATATATCCTGTATACTGCTCTTCTGTAATCTGTCCTCTGATCTTAGCGAACTGAATTGCAAGTACATAAGAAGCCATCAGCTGTGTACTATAAGCCTTTGTTGTTGCTACTGCAATTTCAGGTCCTGCAAGAGTGTAGAATACATTATCTGCTTCTCTTGCAATAGATGAGCCGATCACATTCACGATTCCAAGAGTCTTTACTCCCTGCTTCTTAGCTTCTCTTAATGCCGCAAGACTATCTGCGGTCTCCCCTGACTGACTGATGATAATGACCAGTCCCTTAGGATCCAGAATTGGTTTGCGGTAACGGAACTCTGATGCAACTTCTACACGTACCGGAATTCTTGCGAGATCTTCCATTACATACTGTGCTGCTATGCCAACATGATATGCTGATCCACATGCAACAATATAGATCTGGCTGATTTCTTTAATTTCTTCTTCTGAAAGACCTACTTCTGAAAGATCGATCACTCCATCTTTCACAACAGAGTTCAGTGTATCTGAAACTGCTTTTGGCTGCTCATGGATTTCTTTGATCATGAAATGCTCATATCCTGCCTTTTCGGCTGCCTCGGCATCCCATTCAATTGTCTTTAACTCTTTTTCGATCTCTTCTCCGTCCAGATTATAGAATGTAATCTCACCTTTGCGTACACGGGCCATCTCCTGGTTTCCGATATAATATACTTCTCTGGTATATTTCAGAATAGCCGGAACATCCGAACCAATATAAGATTCTCCGTTTGCAACTCCAAGGATCATCGGACTGTCTTTTCTTGCTACATAGATTTCTTCCGGATAATCTTTGAACATGATTGCAAGTGCATAAGATCCACGGATACGTACCAGCGCATGATTAATCGCATCTACCGGAGTTCCCTCATATTTCTTATAATAATAATCAATCAGTTTTACAGCAACTTCTGTATCTGTATCTGAATAGAAAGTATATCCCTTACGTACAAGCTTATCTTTTAATTCCTGATAGTTCTCGATAATACCGTTATGAACCGCTACTACGTTTCCGTCATCACTTGTATGTGGGTGTGCATTATTCTCTGACGGTTCTCCATGTGTAGCCCATCTTGTATGACCGATACCGCAAGTTCCCTTTACAGATTCTCCGTTATTGGTCTTCTCAGCTAATACTTTCAGTCTTCCCTTTGCTTTGATGACTTCAACATCACTGTCACCGTCACGGACAGCGATTCCTGCTGAGTCATAACCACGATATTCCAGTTTTGACAGACCGTCCAGCAAAATCGGTGCTGCCTGGTGTTCACCTGTAAATCCTACTATTCCACACATAATTCGTTTTCTCCCTGTATAATTCTTAATATAGTTTATTCCATTTCTGGTATTTATGTATCTTATCTCTGTTTCAGACCTGTTTTAGCCGATCATATAGCCTTTATTTTTTACTACATCAACAACCTGGTCTACATACTTTTTACAGATTTCTTCTGTCTCAGCTTCTACCATAACCCGAAGAAGCGGCTCTGTTCCTGATTCACGTACCAGAATTCGTCCGGTATCTCCAAGTGCCTCTGTTACCGCCTGTACTGCTGCCTGCACATCTGTATCATCCTGTGCTGCTTTCTTATCTGTCACACGGACATTTTCCAGCACCTGTGGATAAATATGAAGTCCATCCGTCAGTTCACTCATCTTCTTCTTTCTCGCCATCATAACTTCCATCATCTTAAGACTGGTAAGGATACCGTCTCCTGTAGAAGCATATTTTGAGAAAATAATATGACCGGACTGCTCTCCACCAAGAATGCATCCATTGTTTGTCATATATTCATATACATATTTATCACCGACTGCAGTCTTCGCATAATCAATTCCTGCTTCATCAAATGCTTTATATAATCCAAAGTTAGACATCACGGTAGTAACAACTGTGTTGTTCTCCAGTTTTCCTCTCTCCTTCATATATTTACCATAGATATAAAGGATTGCATCTCCGTCAACCAGATTTCCTTTTTCATCTACACAGAGACATCTGTCTGCATCTCCATCATAAGCGAATCCAACATCCAGTCCATTTTCAACCACGAACTTCTGCAGTCCTCCAATATGAGTAGACCCTGCATTGTTATTGATATTCGTTCCATCCGGTTCTGCATTGATCACATAGGTCTTTGCTCCAAGCGCATCGAATACTGACTTTGCCAGATTCCATGAACTACCGTTTGCACAGTCGAGTCCTACCTTTACACCTTTGAACGAGTAAAGTCCAAGAGAAATCAGATAACCGATATAGCGGTTTCTTCCGGATACGTAATCTACTGTACGTCCAATCTTTGATGTATGAGCAAATGGAATCTCTTCATACTTTTCTCCAAATACTTCTAATTTGCCATCCAGATAATCTTCTACCAGTGCAATCGTTCCTTCATCCATCTTCTCGCCATTGCCATTGATCAGTTTGATTCCATTATCATAATATGGATTGTGACTTGCAGAGATCATGATCCCGCAATCAAATTCATCCGTTCTTGCCACATAGGCAACAGATGGTGTTGTTGTAACATGAAGCAGATAAGCATCAGCTCCCGATGCCACAAGTCCTCCTACCAGTGTATATTCGAACATGTAGCTGGAACGTCTCGTATCCTTTCCGATTACAATACGTGCCGGTGTATCATCGCCATTCCGGCGCTTAACTTCGCCGTAATACCATCCAAGAAATCTTCCGATCTTGTATGCATGATCCGCTGTTAAATTATTATTGGCTTCACCGCGGAAACCATCTGTTCCGAAATATCTTCCCATATCTATTCTCCTAAAATAATATAATATATATAGTCTTTTTCATCATCAAGCAACTGCCACCATTATAGTTGGTATTGGACTTAAGTTCAAGCAAAAGTGGCAAAAAAGTATGCATATGTGCAAAGACAGTGCTTACCATATGCATACTTTTTTATTATAATCTTCTTATTTTACTGTAATTTCAAGTTCTTTTTCACACAATTTTATCGCTGATGCAATAACCGCATCCATGTCATAATATTTATATTCTCCGAGACGGCCTCCGAAGATCACTTTTTCTTCTTTTTCCGCCAGTTCTTTATATTTTTCGTATAATTCGCTATTCTTTTCATCATTTACAGGATAGTATGGCTCGTCTCCCAGTTTCCATTCCGAACTGTATTCCCGGCTGATCACAGTCTTTGGAATATCATTTCCATCAGAATCCTTACCAAATTCAAACCATTTATGTTCGATGATACGAGTCCATGGGGTCTCCCTGTCTGTATAATTCACAGCTGCATTTCCCTGGAAATTCGGCTTATCCAGAATTTCTGTCTCGAATCTTACTGAACGGTATTCCAGCGCACCTAACTTATAATCAAAATATGCATCGATCGGTCCTGTATACACTACCTTTTCTGCCAGTGCATCCAGCTCTTCTTTATTCTCCAGATATTCTGTATTCAGGCGGACTTCTATTCCATCCAGAAGATTTGCCACCATCTTTGTATATCCTCCGACAGGAATTCCCTGATACAATGCATTAAAATAATTGTTATCAAATGTCAGCCGAACCGGAAGTCTCTTAATAATAAATGCCGGAAGTTCCGTACAGTCACGTCCCCACTGCTTCTCTGTATAACCTTTGATCAATTTCTCGTAAATATCTCTTCCAACCAGGGAAATTGCCTGTTCTTCCAGATTCTTTGGTTCTCCCGTAATTTCTTTTTTCTGTTCCTCTATCTTCGCTTCTGCCTCTTCCGGTGTCACCACTCCCCACATCTTGTTGAATGTGTACATATTAAATGGAAGGGAATACAATTCTCCCTTATAATTTGCCACCGGTGAATTTGTAAATCTGTTAAACTCTGCAAACTGTGTAATATAATTCCATACTTTCTTATTATTCGTGTGAAAAATATGTGCCCCATACTTATGCACATGGATTTTTTCCACATCCTCTGTATATACATTTCCTGCAATATTCGGACGTTTATCAATTACCAGAACTGATTTTCCCGCTTTTTTTGCTTCATGTGCAAATACTGCCCCGTATAACCCGGAACCAACTACTAAATAATCATATTTCTTCATATTATAAACCTCTTTTTATGCCTTATTATAATCCCAGTTCATCAGAAATTGCACACATCTCTTCCAGTCCGATATCTATCAGATCCTCCAGTGACAAACCTGTAAATTCAATACTTTCCATATAATCACGATTCGCACCTCTGGCAAATCTTGCTTCATTAAAACGTTTCAGAACAGATTTTCTTTTTACACTTGCAATCTTCTTATCCGGGTAAATCTGCGCAACAGCTTTTAAGAATCCACTCATTGGATCTGCCGCCAGAAGTGCATATTGGATTTTGGTCTTGGCTTTCACACCGCTTTTCGGATTATGCGCACAGATAGCTCCGAATAATACCGGATCATCAATTCCTTCTTTTTTTAAGATTTCTACCGATGTTGGTCCGTGTACGCTCAGGTCGTGCTGCCAGTCGCATTGTTCTTCATCCAGATCATGCAGTAATCCAGCGATTCCCCAATATTCTACCTCATCCGGTGCCAGACGTTTGGCAAGGCCTTTCATAATTGCCTCAACAGCCAGCGAGTGTGCGATATAGTGTTCCCCTTTCATGTATTTTGTTAAGATTTCATATGCCTGATCTCTTGTCATCTGAATTCCCTCCTGTAAAATTTATCGATAAGATTACTTGTTGATATTTTAACACACTAATGGAATGAATAAAAGAAAAGAACAGCAGACTTTTCATCCACTGTCCTCTTCTCAGTTATATATGATGATACATATATTCCAATCTTTTATTCTTCTGGTACAACAATCAGATCTTTTGTAAAGTCATTCAGTACTTCGCATCCATCTTCTGTGATGATTACAAGGTCTTCAATACGAACACCGATGTTTTCATCTGGAAGGTAGATTCCTGGTTCTACAGAGAAGCACTGTCCAACCTGGATGATATCTGTATTAACAGATGATACATCACCAAACTCATGATCTTCCAGTCCGATAGAATGTCCTGTTCTGTGTGTAAAGTACTCACCAAATCCTTTTTCTTCGATATAATTTCTTGCAGCAAGGTCAACATCGCACATTCTGTTACCTGGTTTTGCAGCTGCGATACCACGTTTGTTGGCCTCTAATACTACATTGTATACTTCTCTTGCACGGTCTGATACTTCACCGATGAATACGGTTCTTGTCATATCTGATGCATAATTATCTTTGAATCCACCGATATCAAGGATTACGCAGTCCCCACGTTTTCCTTTTGAATCATCTGTAACATGATGTGGATCTGCTGCACCATGTCCATATGCTGTGATAGGATCAAATGATACATCTTCGCATCCGATCTCTTTGTAAATCTCACGCATCTTTGCATTTAATTCTTTCTCAGTTAATCCTTTTGCTACCCATGGAATAATCTTTTCCATTGCAATATCATTTAACTTAGAAGATTTTCTCATGAGATCTTTTTCTTTTTCATCTTTTACCATACGGATGTAATCGATGATCGGAGATCCGTTTACGAATTTGCTTCCTCCGCCTAACTCCTGCAGACGGATAAGGAATTTAGATGGCCATGTTTTATCGATTCCCATAGTCTTATCTTTATCTACATATTTGCTTAAGATCTCTACTCCATCTTCAATGTCATCATAATAGATCAGATCCACACCAAGATCTGACTCTTGTGGGAATAATTTGTTGATTACCATTTTATGATTTCCGTTCACATTCAGATAAAGTGCCAGAAGTCTTTCTCCTGGGAAGATCCATTTTCCTGTCAGATAAAAGATCGCAACCGGGTCAGAAACGATCATCTGTGGAATCTCATGCTCCTCCATTGATTTTAATACTCTTGTAAGTTTACCTTGATCCATATTAGTACCCCAACCTTTCTTAAATGTTGACAGAATCTGTTACTATTTTCGCCGATTCTCACTGACAATTATTATAGACTTTCTGAATATAAAAGTCAATTTCTATAAGAAAATAATCTATAGATCCTGCCACTGACAGTTTCTTTCGAATGCATGGCGACTCAAAAAAAGAAACCATCCGTACCTTACGGCACGAATGATTTCTTCTTATAACAGATTATATTCTATTCATTGTCTTCCTCTGATGCGGCAACCGTGTTTTCTGCAATATCTTCTACTGCATCTTCCTCAGGTGTAACTTCCTGATTCGTATGCTCTGCATCTTCAAAATCAAAGTCAAAATCATCATCAAAATCCAGTTCGTCTTCCATTTCCATCTCTGTATTCAACTTGATGTCACGGTATTTTCTCATACCAGTTCCGGCTGGAATATGTTTACCAATGATAACGTTCTCTTTCAGACCTACCAATGGGTCAACTTTTCCTTTGATTGCTGCTTCTGTCAGGACTTTTGTTGTCTCCTGGAATGAAGCGGCTGACAGGAATGAATTTGTAGCAAGGGAAGCCTTTGTAATACCCATGATGATCTGCTCACCTGTTGCAGGCTCTTTACCTTCTGCTTCCAGAGCTTCATTTACATCCTCGAACTCAAGTCTGTCAACATTTGTTCCCGGAAGGAATTCTGTATCTCCAGATTCTTCGATACGGATCTTCTTCAGCATCTGGCGAACGATAACCTCGATATGCTTATCGTTGATTTCTACACCCTGCAGACGATAAACTCTCTGTACTTCCTGGATCATGTAATCCTGTACGGCACGAAGTCCTTTAATTCTCAGGATATCATGTGGATTCACGCTACCTTCTGTCAGTTCATCTCCGGCTTCCAGTTCAGCCCCGTCAGAAACCTTGATACGTGATCCATAAGGAATCAGATATGCTTTTGATTCTCCTGTTTCTTTATTTGTTACGATGATCTCGCGTTTCTTCTTAGTGTCATTTAAGTTAGCAGTTCCGGCAATCTCGGTGATGATTGCAAGTCCCTTAGGCTTTCTTGCCTCAAAAAGCTCTTCGACACGAGGAAGACCCTGTGTGATATCTCCACCGGCTACACCACCACTATGGAATGTTCTCATAGTAAGCTGTGTACCAGGTTCTCCGATAGACTGTGCGGCGATAATTCCGACAGCTTCACCAACCTGTACAGGCTCACCCGTAGCCATGTTAGCTCCATAACATTTTGCACATACACCACTGTGTGAACGGCATGTAAGGATTGTACGGATCTTAATCTGAGTCAGCGGCTCACCCTTCTCATCAACACCCTTCTTGCAGATCAGTTCTGCACGCTTTGGTGTTACCATGTGGTTCGCTTTTACGAGGATATTGCCATCTTTATCTACAATGTTCTCACAGAGATAACGTCCTGTAATACGTTCCTGTAAACTTTCGATTACTTCATTTCCGTCCATGAATGCTTTTACATACATTCCAGGAATAGGTACTCCAGGTTTTGCACAATCTACTTCATGGATGATCAGTTCCTGTGATACATCTACCAGACGTCTTGTCAGGTATCCTGAATCGGCTGTACGAAGAGCCGTATCCGACATACCTTTTCGAGCTCCATGTGCGGACATGAAGTACTCCAGTACATCCAGACCTTCACGGAAGTTCGACTTGATTGGCAGCTCGATCGTATGACCAGTTGTATCAGCCATCAGACCACGCATACCTGCAAGCTGTTTGATCTGTTTATCAGATCCACGGGCTCCTGAATCGGCCATCATGAAGATGTTGTTATATTTATCAAGACCGTCAAGCAGCGCCTTTGTAAGGGCATCATCAGTTGCTTTCCATGTCTCTACGACTTCTTTGTATCTTTCTTCTTCTGTGATGAGACCACGCTTGAAGTTCTTTGTGATCTTATCTACAGTATCCTGAGCATTCTTGATCATCTCCGGTTTCTGCGGAGGTACCGTCATGTCAGAAATTGATACGGTCATGGCAGCTCTTGTCGAAAGCTTGTAACCCATAGCCTTTACATGGTCAAGTACTTCTGCTGTTGCAGTTGCACCATGTGTATTGATAACTTTCTCAAGGATCTGTTTCAGCTGTTTCTTTCCTACGTGGAAATCAACTTCGAGAAGGAGTTCATTTCCTTCTACTTCACGGTCTACAAATCCAAGATCCTGTGGGATGATTTCATTAAACATGAAACGTCCGACTGTAGATTCTACAGTTCCTGTCTTCACAGTTCCGTCCGGCATCTTCTTAGATACACGTACTTTTACACGTGAAT
>ERZ808240.5251-NODE-5251-length-10694-cov-28.896043_pt1 | contig 10694 bp, 9 predicted proteins | sample MGYA00521084_ERZ808240 | MGnify/ENA primary metagenome ERZ808240 (study PRJEB31516, sample SAMN03275571) | gut metagenome | biome: mammalia-associated habitat; material: feces | host: Papio cynocephalus | place: Kenya | collected 2012-08-06 ... | reverse complement strand
TTGAATATGCATATATTCAAAATTGTGGCAGATAATAAGAAAAACATTTCTGAAGGGAGTTTTTCTTTTGAAAAGAATTGCTGTAATGTGTTTTATTACATCTCTTGCCGTGTCAGGAGCATTTATATCATCATATATCTATGAAGCAAATCTGCCTCAGGCATATACAGCCGCTGTTTCAGATATAGTATTTGCTGAAAATGTAATTGCCTCCGGTGAAGTGGTATCACTTGACGGAACTCTGAAAATAAATGCTGTTATCAATGAAAAAAATGCTTCAAAAGTAAAAGCCGGTCAGTCAGTTACAATAAGCGGAAACGGTTTCGGCGAATATTCAGGAACAATTGAAAAGGTTTCAGATAATGCCCGCCATCTTGCAAACGGATTGACTGAAGAAACTGTAGTTGATATACAAGCCGGATTTGATGATGAATATGATTTGTCTGAAATAAGAAGCGGCTATACTGCCTCACTTAAAATAAATATTTCAGATAAAAAAAATATAAGAGTTGTACCATATAAAGCAGTCCATACAGATAAAAACGGTCTTAATTACCTGTATATATTCAGAGATGGTATGTCAGTCAGAAAAAATGTCGTCACAGGCTGTGAAACAAGCGAGGGAACTGAAATAATTTCAGGAATAAATAAAAATGATATAATTCTTGTTTCGGATAATAATTCTCTTTCAGACGGCTGTTTTGTAAATATAGAGGAATAAAAAATATGTTCAGTATTATTAAAAAAACTATTTCAGAACTTATGTACAGCAAAATAAAATTTTTCCTTACAGTAGGAGGAATAGCTGCCGGAATAATGTCCGTAATAATTATATATTCAGTCGGCGAAATAGGAAAAATTCAGATTAATTCAATGCTTGAAGGCATGGGTCTTGACAGTATTGTAATATCAGGAAATATCAGCAATACTGAAGGACTCGATGAAAATGACCTTGAAAATGTAAAGAATATGAATGAAGTAAAAAATGCCATGCCGCTTATGAATACAGTAACCTATTGCAGCTCTGATGATGACAGTTATTTTCAGTGTATGCTCTGGGGAGTAAATGAAGATGCTGACAATGTTATAGACCTTGATGTTGAATACGGACGAATGATAAATAAAGGCGATGTAAAGAATCAGTCACAGATATGCATAATAGACAGCTCTCTTGCAGACGATATCTATAAAAACAGTGATGCTCTCGGAAAAACTCTCGGGGTAGTCATAAACGGAAAAACCAGATACTATGAGATAACAGGCATAGTTGACAATGGAGTGAGTATGCTCCAGTCAATGCTCGGAGGAGTAATTCCATCTTTTGTATATATCCCGTATACTTCAATGCAGAATGATACGGCTCAGTACTGTTTCAATCAGATAGCTGTAAAAATCAATGATGAAAATAACAACAGCAATATAAAAAATGATATTGAACAGACCGTTGTATCAAAACGTGATATAAAATCCGATATAACAGTAAGCAGTTTTTTAAGCCAGAAAGATACTCTTTCAGAAATACTGACTCTTATAACTGTTATTCTTACCGCAATAGCAGCAATATCTCTTATAGTTTCAGGATTTTCAATAATGAATATAATGCTTTCCTCAGTAAAGGAGCGTACCCGTGAAATCGGAATAAAAAAATCTCTCGGAGCTAAAAATACTGATATAGCATTTGAATTTCTTGCAGAATCAGCAGCCATAACCTTTACAGGCGGCGTTATCGGTGCAGCCGGCGGAACTGCAATCGCTTTTGCAGGCTGTCTTATAACAGGCACTGAAATATTCTTCAATGCCGGAATTATAGTATATCCGATATTTTTTGCAGTACTTACAGGTCTGATATTCGGCGTATATCCGGCATATAAGGCTGGAAAACTCAATCCCTGCGATGCTTTCAGAAACTGATTTTTTTCCTTAATATGATTTATGCAATGTATATAAAAAAATATTACAAATTTGTAACAACTCATAAAAAGTCATGCATAAACAATAAAAAACTATTTTAATTATAGACTTTTTTAATCCTTTATGTTAAAATATATTAAGAATTTATTCAATAGTTAACGACTGTTTCTTTATTCCTGTATGGGAAAATAAATTTTAAGGTGAGAAATTAATGAAAATGAGGAAGGATATCTTGAATATAGCTGTTATTATTTCAGGAATAGACGAAGAATATCAAAGCACTATTTTAAAAGGCGTTCAGAAATGTGCGGAAGAACTCAATATAAATATTTCACATTTTATCGCTTTTGGCGGAATCCTGCATAATCAGAAGCACGATATCGGCGAATTCAATATTTATAATCTTGTAAATTATGAACGCTTTGACGGCGTTATTCTTATTACCAATGTAATATCTTCTCCGGAAATAACTGAACAGATTGTTCAGAAAGTCAAAAAAGCCGGCATTCCGGCTGTAAGTATCGATAATGACCTCGATAAATCAATGTATCATATCGGCATTGACAATAAAAAAGCTATGAAGGAAATCGTCAAGCATATTGTTGAAGTTCATAATGTAAAAACTGTCAACTATGTTTCAGGCCCTTCAGATAACCCTGAAAGTATTCTGAGATTTGAAGCTTACAAAGAAGTCCTTGCTGAACATAATATTCCGTTTGAAGAGGAAAGAGTCCATCATGGATTTTTCAGAGCTGTTGACGGAAGAAATGCCGTTTTTGAATTTGTTAATTCAGAACTCCCTTTTCCGGAAGCAATAATCTGTGCAAATGATGCTATGGCTATAGCCGTTATAACTACTCTTACCTCACTCGGAAAAGAAGTTCCGGAAGATGTTTTAGTTACCGGCTTTGATAACGTTTATAATGCAAGAAACTATTACCCTGAAATAACATCTGTTCAAAGACCTCTCTTTGAATCAGGATATAAAGCCTGCCAGAAAATCTATAATCATATAATGGGAATAAATCAGCCAAGAAGCGAAATCCTTGAAACTACTCCTGTATATGCACAAAGCTGCGGCTGCCACAGCAAAATGAGCGATGATATCGGCGGATTCAAAAAGGAAAATTATTATCTTATGGATATGTATAACCGTCATATTTCACTTGTAAACAGAATGTCATGCTCTTTAGCTGAAAGCGAATCAATTGAGGAAAATATAAATAATCTCAAAAGTTTCATCATGGAAATTGAATGCGAAAAATTTTTCCTCTGTATGTGTGAAAACTGGACAGGCAAAAAAACTGAAAGAAACAATACAAGCTATGTAAGCACTTCAAATATGTTCCGTGCTGATAATTATCTTATAAACGGCTATACTGAATTTGTTGATGTGCCTCTTGTTTACTGCGACAATAATTTCGGATTCCTTGAAGGTTTTGAAACCTCACTTATGCTCCCTGACCTCTATGCTGATACAAGCAAAAGCAAACTATACTACTTCGTTCCTATTCATTTCCGTGAAAGAGCGTTGGGTTACTGTGTAATATGCAACAGTAAATTTCCTCTTGAAAGTCCTCTTTTCCATACATGGATTATGAATATCAGCAATTCTCTTGAAAATATAAGAAAACTCATGTGCCTTGAAGATGTTCTCAGTGAAATTGACAAGCTTTATGTGATAGACCCTCTCTCATTCATATACAACAGAAACGGCTTCAACAGAAATACTGATGAGCTTTTCCTTGAATGCATAAGAGAAAAACGTCCTGCAATGATAATGTTTGCTGATATGGACAAAATGAAATATATAAACGATACTTTCGGACACAAAGAAGGCGACTGTGCGATAAAAAGCATGGCTGATGCAATATCATCTGCCTGTATGCATGGCGAAATATGTGCAAGATTCGGCGGTGATGAATTTATCATATTTGCTGCCGGCTATAATGATGAACAGGCTGAATCTCTGCGTAACCTTATCAATAAAAATATTGATACATATAATGAACAGTCCGGCAAACCTTATAACATAAAGGCAAGTATCGGCTGGCATATCGATATCCCGACAAAGAATACAAAACTTGCAAGCATGGTTACAATTGCAGACCAGAAAATGTATAATGTCAAAAAGGGAAAACTTAAAAACGGTACTCCAAGATAATTAATAAAGGTCAGGTTAAAAAACCTGACCTTGTTTTTTTAATATCCAAGACATTCGCCTACGAATATTACCTTTATTCTTCCCTTTATTCTCTGATGAGCAGAAATAAGATAGTTGCAGCATATTCTTGAATCAGATGAACAGCCGGCAGTAATTGATGATGAAGCAACGCCCTGACATCTTCCTGTTTCACAGCAGTATGTAGCACAGTTAAGTCTTTTTGTATTTGCAGGAGCAGCAAGACTTTTTACACGCTTTGCCGCTTCATCAAGGTTACAGACAATTTTATTGTATCCGACAACCATTATAACTGATTTAGGGCCGAATGCGATAGCGGCAATTCTGTTGCTGTTTCCGTCAACGTTATAGATTTCGCCGTTTTCAGTAATTGCATTTGCACTGCAAAGATAAGCGTCAGCGGCAAATGTTGCACGGTAAAGCTGGTCAAGCTTATCAATATCTATAGCTTCTCTGTCAAGATATTTATACTTATCTGATTTAAGCAAATCAATAACACCGCATTCTTTAAGAGTTACTGAACCTCCGTTTGCAACCACATTGCCCTCTGAAAGCAGACTTTCAACGATTTTCGGAACATCTTCCTTGCGGTCAGCATAATAATAATCAATATTATTTGCTTTAAGAGCGTTTCCTGTTCTGTGAATTCTTTTGAATATGACGTTTTTAATACTTTCGTCCATGATAAATCTCCTTTTCATATTAATGATATATTTATATTATAACTAAAAAAAACGATATTGTCGAGAGTATTTATATAAAATTTACATAATTCATATAATATATACAAAAACAGGGATACTTTTTTGTATCCCTGTTAAATAAATCATAATATTAAAGTTCAAATTTAAACGGGTCATAACGTTTATATGATGAATCATTAAGAGTTACATCATCAATAGTAACTATTTTAAGGAGTTCATCATTATAATCATCGCCCTTCATTTCATTAAGAATTGTAAGGAGATTATCGTCTGCAAGCAAATCCTCTCTTGCAAGGAGGTCATATCTCACAGCTACATAATAAATGCTGTTGTCAGTATCATCAATAAAGAATGCTTCATCATATGTTGTCTGATTGAATATAGCCTTATTTACGATTTCTGAAGGAGAATATGAATCGTCAGAACCTTTTTTGATTATCTGTTCATTAGGATAAGCATTTTCAGTTGTTTCATCGGAGCTTTCAGCGGTTTCAGCAGTTGTAACGGCTTCCTCATCTGAGCTGTCGCCTGTTTCAGCGGCAGTTTCTTCTGTTGTTCCAGCATCTTCAAGAGTAGTAACAGCTTCCTCATCTGAATTGCTGTCAGCAGCAACATCTTCTGCATTATCAGAATTTGCGGCTTCTGCTTCAGATACAGTCATATCCTTTTCGGTGAGGTCATTTTCCGCATTTGTTTCAGCTATTTCAGTAACAGCCACAGTTTCTTCTTCTATAGCTGTTTCAGCAACATCTATTTCATCTGTTTCATCTGTTGCAGTAAGTTCAGCCTGATATTCGCTGTATTCAGCAATAAGGTCATCAAAATTTTCGCCATTGTTTGCACGTTCAACGTAATCATCAGCCATAGCTTTTATTTCAGCCTTGCCATCATCATCAAGAGAATTTCCGTCAGCATCTTTGAGTTCCATAGCTATGTATTTTACTCTTGCATAATTTTCATCATAATATTTTTCTACATCTTCTTTTGGCACTGCATCAGTTCCGCCCTCATCGTAATATGATTTGAAAAGAGCAGCACTTTTATATGAGAGTTCAGTAATTTTTTTGAATGATTCCTTGCCGATACCATTCTGTTCGTAATAGCTTCCATAATAATTCCATGATGATTCAACAGCTGAATTTATCTCGCTTATTTCATCTTCAGAAAGTTCAAGACCTCTGTTATCGAATTCAGCCTGTACAGCGAGATATTTTCTGAGGCTGTCGGTAGCCTCGTCCTGAATCCATGTAAGCATATCCTTGCCGTCAATCTGAGTAGCTTTAAGAGCCTTTACATCAGTTTTATCAAGATTTTCATTTTCGCCTGCCGCCTGATTTACAGCCTGATAGTAAGCAGACATTTCATAATAAATAAATATTCCGGCACTTGCTTCATAATCTTCATAGCGTGCAGCCCATGATGTATTTTTACCTGTTCCGCAGCCTGTCGCTGAAAGAAGGACAGCGGCTGATGTAAGCAGAACAGCAATTTTTTTGCGGATTGACATTGTAATTCCTCCAGAAAATTTATAATTTTTTCAAATACTTTATTATTATACAACATATTTTTCAATAAGTCAAATATATTTTAACACGAATCAGACGAAAAAATTTTATGAATAAAAACAACGAATTTTTCGTTTATTCTGTAGGGGCGACCATTGGTCGCCCGCCGAATTATGGTAAAACCATAAATTCAATATTTGTTTTCTGTATGGAAAATCATTGGCTGCACGCCTGAAATTCTGGTAACTGCAACGGGCGACCAATGGTCGCCCCTACAAAACGAATCGGCATATTATTTAATCCGAATTTCAGATAAACGAATAACAGAAAATAATCATTGGGTTGGCGTTAAAATAAAAAAACGAGAACAATATTAAACCGTTCCCGTTTTTCTGTTTTTATAAAAGTTTTTTAATATCGCTGAATGTTACAACTATTGTAAGCAGCATAAACAGTGCAAGACCTATAAAATGCACCATTCCTTCCTTTTCAGGCGGTATTGGTTTTCTGCGAATCGCTTCAACCACAAGAAATACAAATCTTCCGCCGTCAAGTGCCGGAAACGGCAGCAAATTGAATATTCCGAGATTTATTGTTATGAATGTAACAAGATTAAGCAGATAATCCATTCCGAGAGTTGTTGCCTGACCTATTGCCGTTGCAAGGCCTACAGGCCCTGACATATCTGAAATGCCGTATTTTCCGCTTAAAAGGTCTATCAGTGAAATCCATATAAGTCTGCCTATTGATAAAGTTTCCTTTACTGAATATCCTGCAACGCTTAAAACGTTTTTGCTTTCTGAGCTTACAAGAAAATCAAATCTGCTTTCAGCGGTTTTAAGCTCCTGAGTACCTGTATATTCGTCAGGATTTTCAACTCTTACATATGAGCCTGATTCCTCATCAGCATAATAGGTATATGTGTAATAGAATTTCACATTTTCAAGAGTTATTTTTTCACCGTTTCTTTTTACAACGACTGTGAAATTATCATCTTTTGTATTGGAAAGCTTATAGGATATATCCGAATCAGTAAGAATATGCATTCCGTTTATCTGAAGAATTTCATCATCTTTTTGCAGACCGCATTCCTGACTTGAAGCACCTGTTCTGAAATCAGCAATCTTTACCTGCGGAATTTTTTCCTGCATACAGGTAGTTACTACAACAAGCACAAAACCAAGAATTATATTCATAAACGCTCCGGCAACTATTACAGCCATTCTTTTTGGTATGGATTTATTCACAAAGGCACGTTCATTGTCAGAGGCTTCATCTTCGCCCTCCATCGCACAGAATCCGCCTACAGGCAGAAGTCTTAACGAATAAAGCGTTTCACCTTTTCTGAATCCGAATATTTTCGGACCCATGCCTATTGCAAATTCATTTACTTTTATCCCGCAAAGCTTTGCGACTGAAAAATGTCCGAATTCATGGATAGCCACCAGCACTCCGAAAATAATAATTGCTGTCAGTATTTTAATTATCATTTAACCGCCCCTTTCAGATTCAGGCATTAAGTTCTGCAAATTCTCTTGCAGCCTTGTCAGCCTTCATAATATCCTCATAAGAGTTTACAGCCATATATTCAAATTTATTCAAAGATTCTGAAACCAGCTCCCCTATACGCAGAAAATTTATTTTTCCGTCAAGGAATTTCTGCACAGCCACTTCATTTACCGCATTAGCAATACATGGATATGCTCCGCCGAGAGTTACTGCCTTTATACATGATGAAAGGCATTCAAATGTTTCATAATCCGGTTTTTCAAATGTAAGATTTCCGTAATCGGTAAGTGAAAGTTCCTTAACATCGCATTCAAGTCTGTCCGGATAGAGAAGTGCATACTGTATCGGAATTTTCATATCAGGCACTCCAAGCTGAGCTATAACTGAATTATCGTTATACTCAACAGCTGAATGCACAACACTCTGACGGTGTACAACTATTTCTATCTGTTCAGGTTCAAGGTCAAAGAGCCATTTTGCCTCAATAAATTCAAGGCCTTTATTCATAAGTGTAGCAGAATCAATTGTAATTTTATTGCCCATGCTCCAGTTAGGGTGAGAAAGAGCCTGTTTTACAGTAACATTTTCAAGTTCGCTGCATTTTCTGCCGAAAAAAGGCCCTCCTGATGCGGTAAGTATTATTTTTTTGAGCTGTTTAGCCTTATTTCCCTGAAGACACTGAAAAATAGCTGAATGTTCACTGTCAACAGGATAAATTTTAACTCCGTTTTTTTCTGCTGAATCTATAACGAGTCTGCCGCCTGCAACCAGAGTTTCCTTGTTTGCAAGAGCGATATCCGTATGATTTGAAACAGCTGTGAGAGTAGGCAGAAGTCCGACCATTCCCACAACTGAATTAAGAAGTATATCCGTATCATTTTTTGAAGCAATTTCACAGAGTCCGTCCATACCGCATAATATTTCGGTATTCGTATCAGAAAGATTGCTTTTAAGTTCAGAATACTTATCCTTATTGAATATACAGATAGTATCAGGTCTGAATTTTCTTGTCTGTTTTTCAAGCAGACTGATATTACTGTGGGCTGCAAGGGCATTTATTCTGAAATTATGCATTTCGGCGACTTCAAGAGCCTGAGTGCCGATTGAACCTGTTGAACCGAGAACCGATAAAATTTTACTCATAATCTGTAATCTCCTGTATCATATGGTTTAAGCTGAAATTCAGGCGGTCATTGACCGCCTGAAAAAACTTTTATCCTGTTATTTTAATTATGCCGAACATATTTATAAAAATGCTCATAAACGGAACTACAAACAATACGCTGTCAAATCTGTCAAGCAGACCGCCGTGTCCGGGCATAATATTTCCATAATCCTTGATTTTACACTGCCTTTTTATGATTGAGGCGGAAAGGTCGCCGAGAGTTCCGAGAACTGCACATACCACTCCGAGAATAAATATCTTTAAATACTCAAAATCCATATATGCAAGTTCTGTGTGTTCAGGGAATTTTATCTTATGATATACCATGCTTATTATAACAAGAAGTATACCATTTGCAAGGAGTCCGCCTATAAATCCCTCAACTGTCTTTTTAGGGCTTATTTCAGGGCAGAGTTTATGTTTTCCGAGGAAAGTTCCTGCAAAATATGCTCCGGAATCCGCAAGCCATGCCGCACAAAGTGAGAGAACTATATAGAATTTTCCGAAATTTCTGTCTGAGCCGAGCCTTATAAGACAGCACATTGAATATGTTACAAGAGCTGTTGCTGATATCATAAAGAATATATGTTCAAATTTTATTTCCTTATGACCATTTATATATGAGAAGAATATTATAAATATTGCCAGAGCTGTTACAGCCGGACGATATGACACAAGCATATCAAAATATGGTGATTCTGAAAATGCTGTGAATATTGAATATATGTAACATACGGCAGTTATTGATTTTGAATAGTTGCATTTATTTGCTGTAAAGAGTTCATTCAGCATAATAATGACTATAGCAGAAACTGCTGTCGGAAGCACAAAGTTTATATCTGAAAATATAACTATAACAACTCCGATAACTATTCCCACAGCTGATGAAATGAGCCTTGTTTTCATAGGTTATGCACCTCCGAAACGCCTGCCTCTCCTGGCGTAGGCTTTAAGTGCTTCATCGAGGTCATCTGAACTGAAATCCGGCCAGAGAATATCCGTAAAATAATATTCTGCATAAGCGGTCTGCCATATAAGGAAATTTGAGAGTCTTAATTCGCCGCTTGGACGGATAAGAAGGTCAACATCAGGCATTCCGGCAGTATAGAGAAATTTTTCAAAATAATCCTCAGTTATATCATTCACAGATATTTCATTTTTTCTGACTTTTTCGGCAATAAGTTTTGTTGCATGGACAATTTCATCTCGTCCGCCATAATTTATTGCAAGCAAAAGAGTCATTCTGTTAAAATCCTTTGTATCATGTTCAAGTTTTAACATTTTAGCCCGTAAAGTTTCATTAAGAGCAGCTTTGTCACCGAGAAATATAACTCTTATCTGTTCATCGAATATTTCCTGAACATCGTCCAGATACTCATTGAAAAGCTTCATGATAGCACTTACTTCTTCAGAGGAACGTTTCCAGTTTTCAGTTGAAAATGCATAGAATGAAACGCATTCAATGCCGATATTACCGCATCTGCGGAGAATTTTTCTGAAAGTTTTTGCACCTTCGATATGACCGGCATATCTTGGAAGGAAACGTTTTTTAGCCCATCTTCCGTTGCCGTCCATAATAAAGCCGATATGTCTTGGCAGCACATCGGGCAGCTCTGCGGAAGAAACATTTTTTTTATTAAAAGCCATAAATGCTCCTTATCGTATAAAAAATTTTCAGTATCGGAAACTTAAAAAAGCTTCCGATACTTTGATTATCT
>ERZ808240.5250-NODE-5250-length-10695-cov-7.709492_pt1 | contig 10695 bp, 7 predicted proteins | sample MGYA00521084_ERZ808240 | MGnify/ENA primary metagenome ERZ808240 (study PRJEB31516, sample SAMN03275571) | gut metagenome | biome: mammalia-associated habitat; material: feces | host: Papio cynocephalus | place: Kenya | collected 2012-08-06 ... | reverse complement strand
ATTTTCTTCTGAAACAGTTCCCTGATAATTTTTGCCGTATCCTCCACTCCGAAATCATCGGATTTGATACAGAGATCATAATTTTTCACATTGCCCCAGTCCGTCTTTGTAAAATGCTTGCAGTGAACCGCACGCTCGTGGTTCACCTTTTTTACTTTTGCGGCAGCAGCATCCGCGGAAAGATGGTCACGCTCTGCCACTCTTGCGGCTTCGGCAGCGGCATCCGCGGAAATAAATACATGATAAGCACAGGGATGGTCTTTTAATATGTAATTTGCCAGCCGGCCGACGATGACGCAGGATTCTTTTTGCGCAAGGGAACGGATGACTTCCGTTTCTTTCTGGAAAAGCTGGTCAACCTTTGGCAGATCAGCCTGTTCCAGTGGTCCGGCATACCATGCAAAGAAATTGTGGAGAACCGGATTTTTTAACGCCTGTTCATTCTGCTCGACATACTCCGGGGTATATCCGCTTTTTTCCGCGGAAAGCCGGATCAGTTCCGAATCATAATAATGAAAGCCAAGTTGTTCGGCAATTTGTTTTCCAATCTCGCGGCCGCCGCTTCCGAACTCACGGGAGATGGTAATGACATAGTTGGAAGCAGAGCCGGTTGCAGAGTCGGCAGCAACGTTCTCATTTTTTCCAAGCAGTGCATCCCGCTGGCTGCCGAATGCCCGGTTGATAATGCCGACTAAAGTTCCGACCAGAATAGCGGCAATAATGGTGCCGGCACCGACACTTCCGAGACTGTGCAGCATGACAAGACAGGTAACGGCGGAGACAACAACCATTGTGCAGTCAAATCCGATTTTCACCCTGGAAAATTCAATGTTTGTGACAGTGGAAACCGCCTGCATACAGCCTTCCCCGGCAAGCGGAATCAGGTCTGCCGGTAAATAAAAAAAGATACCGAATGCGACAAATACTGTGCTGGCAAGTACCATCACGATACGGATTGCCAGGTTGTGCGGTGTCGGAAGATAGGACACCATGTAATTACAAAAGGTGGTAAAGTATCCGAATACAACGCCGACGAGAATCTGCAGAAGCTGCACAGGTTTGAACTTTTTGCGAAGCAGCAGAATCTGGATAAGCACCAGTACAATGTGGAAAAGAATCGTGGCTTTTCCCATCTCAATGCCCCAGACACAGGTTATGGTGTAGGGAATCGAACTGACCGGGGATGCACCGAGGTTGGATTTTACGGACAGTGCGATGCCGATTGTCATAATAAAAAGCCCGATAAAATACATGGGGATTCTTACTTTTAAGTGTTTCATTTGTGAGTTCCTTCTTTCTGAATTTTTGTCATATTTTCATAGACGCGGCCGAGCAGTTCCTGCAACAACCTTGCATCGGAATCGGAAAAGCCTTCAAGCGCTTTGGCTTCGATGTGTGCAAACTCCTGGCTGAGCCGGTCGGCATATTTTCTGCCGAGTGGTGTAAGGTACACATGATAGGAGCGGCGGTTGCCACCATCCGTTCTGCGCTCAATATAGCCCTTGCTCTCCATACCGTTTTAAATAGCGGTCAGTGATGCCGGTTCGATATGGCACGACACTGCGATTTCCCGCTGGATTGCCCCGTCATGATTGATGAGATAGTCGAGAATTTTTGGCTGTCCGGGGGTCAGTCCGGTATCTTTGACGCTTGCGACCAGCGATTTCTGAAACAGGAAATGGTCGGACATCAGAAGATAATGAAGTGATTCTTTCATAAAATAAAAAGTCTCCTTTGTTAGTATTCTAATTGTTAGAAACCTAATAAATAATAAAACATGAGAACAGATTTGTCAACGTTCGTAATTTTCAATTGAAATTTCCTCCCTTTAATGGTAGAATAAATGCATAGTTACAGGCACATAACGGTCGAATTTTTGTGCAATATGTCTAATAACAGAGGCGGAACAGTGGAAGACGGGCGTTGAAACTTTCACCGTGGAAAGCACCGGAAACAACCGTGAAAGCCGAAATGATTTACATAGTATGTGGAGGTTTTTTATATGGCAAGATTTACATTACCGAGAGATTTATACCATGGAAAGGGAGCACTCGAAGCCCTGAAAACATTCAAAGGAAAGAAAGCACTCATCTGCGTGGGCGGCGGCTCGATGAAACGATTTGGTTTCCTTCAGAAAGCAGAAGATTATTTAAAGGAAGCAGGGATGGAAGTAAAGCTTTTCGAGGGCATTGAGCCGGATCCATCTGTTGAGACCGTTATGAAAGGTGCGGCCGTTATGCAGGAGTTTGAGCCGGACTGGATTGTTGCCATGGGCGGTGGTTCTCCGATTGATGCGGCAAAAGCAATGTGGATCAAATATGAGTATCCGGACATTACGTTCGAGGATATGTGCAAGGTATTCGGCATTCCGGCATTGCGCAACAAAGCACATTTCTGTGCGATTTCCTCGACTTCCGGAACGGCAACAGAAGTTACTGCTTTTTCCATCATTACAGATTATGAGAAGGGTATCAAGTATCCGATCGCAGATTTTGAGATTACACCGGATGTTGCGATCGTTGATCCGGAGCTGGCAGAGACCATGCCGCAGAAACTGGTGGCACATACCGGAATGGATGCAATGACACATGCCATCGAGGCATATGTTTCCACGGCGAACTGCGATTTTACCGATCCGCTTGCACTCCATGCGATTAAGATGATCCAGAGTGATCTGATCCCGTCTTACAACGGGGATATGGAAAAGAGAGATTCCATGCACAATGCACAGTGTCTGGCCGGTATGGCATTTTCCAATGCACTTCTTGGTATTGTACATTCCATGGCACATAAGACAGGTGCAGCGTTTGCGGATTATGGCGCACACATCATCCACGGCGCAGCCAATGCGATGTATCTGCCGAAGGTTATCGCATTTAATGCAAAGGATGAGACGGCAAAGAAACGTTACGGCGAGATTGCAGATTTCATGAAACTTGGCGGAAACACACTGGATGAAAAGGTGGAACTTCTGATCGCACATCTGCGCAAGATGAACGATGATCTGAACATTCCGCACTGCATCAAAAACTACGGCGCAGACAGCTTCCCGACCGAGCAGGGCTTTGTACCGGAGGAGGTATTCTTAGAGAGACTTCCGGAGATTGCTGCCAATGCAATCCTTGACGCCTGCACAGGTTCCAATCCAAGACAGCCAAGTCAGGAGGAGATGGAGAAACTCTTAAAGTGCTGTTACTACGATACCGATGTAGATTTTTAAACACAAAGGATAAGCGTTATACCATAGTTATAGAAAATTGCCCTGCGGTTTTACCGGCCGCAGGGCTTTTCTTTTTATAAGCGTGTATTCTGTGTATAAAAAACAAAAAAATTGTGATAAAATAACGTTATGCTGATGGAAACCGGCATGGAAAACAGATGGTGTAAAAAGGGTCTGGAAATGAAAAAGATTGAGAAGAAAAACATAGGGATGTTCTTTCTTATGCTGATGATTCTTCTGGCTGTGGTTATCCCGTTATTTGTGTTTACGGGTGGTCAGAAATATTACGACAGAGGTGTTACTCTGGATCGGCATTGGGATGTGACGATAAATGAAAAAACATATACAAATGTAACACTCAGCAAATTTACATTTCCCATGACGAATAAGGGAGATGTTGTGACGCTTTCCCATCATATGACGGAACATTACAAGGGTGTGAATCCGGTGCTGCGCTGTGAGTTTATTCATACAAAAATCGAAGTCCATATGAATAATACGCTCATCTATTCGTATGGACAGAAAGATTTTAAAGAGGGTAAGATGCTTGGATACGGGGTACATTACATTGAGTTCCCGAACGACTATCTGGGAAAAACACTGCAGATTACCCTGACGGTTTCGGAAAACAGCGCATTTAACGGAATCAGTTCGATGCTTCTGGGAAATGAAGGAACATTGATACAGGAATCCCTTGTGCAAAACAGATTCCGGCTTGCTATTTCGATGTCACTGATTGTGTTTGGTATTCTTATGGCAGGTGTTTCGATGGTCGCAAGTATACAGAACCGGGTGTACGTGCGGCTGTTCTGGGTTGCATTGTTTTCCCTGTTACTCGGTGGATGGACACTGTGCAATAATAATCTGATCATATATTTTACCCAGAATCTGAAGGCAAAAGCATATATGGAATATCTGACGCTGTATGCGGGAGCATTGCCTCTGATGTTATATTTTTATCCTGCAGTAACGGATAAAACGAGAAAGAAAGGGTTTCGTATTTTCTACCAGATTTTACTGGCCGCGCAGAGTCTGTTTTTTGTGGCTGCTTTCGTGTTACAGGAATTGAATCTGGTGCATCTTCCGCGGCAACTGAAAATATGTCATGGACTGATGGCGCTGGAACTGCTTTTTATTATCCTGATTGTGGTGGATGATATCCGGTGCCGCAGAAAATATGACAGGGCGATGCAGATCGGAATGATCGCAATCCTGATTGTGATTCTGTTTGAAGTGATCCGGTACAATGTGCAGAAATATTTTGTGCATTTTGGAGGAAATGAGTATACCAGTTCCGTATGTTACGGGGCATTGTTTATTGTAGTGGCATTGTTACTGGACTATACGGGTAAGATTTCCCGTGGATTATATAAACAGGCGCAGCAGCAGTTGCTTGAAAATATGGCATACAGTGACGAACTGACAGGATTGAGTAACCGGCGCAAGTGCGATGAAGTAGTTGAAAAACTGCTGGATGAAGATACGGATTTCACCCTGATCAGCATGGATCTGAATCTTTTAAAGTATTACAACGATATGTATGGGCATGAAAAGGGAGATGCGCTGCTGCGCAGTTTCGCATCGGTTCTGAGGGAGGCATTTCCGAGGGCTTTGACAATTGCGAGGGTCGGAGGAGATGAATTTCATGTGGTGCTTCCGGACCGGAAGCAGGAAGAACTGAGAGAGGATCTTACCAGCCTGTTACAATGCCTGTACGAAAAAAATGAACAAAGCAAAGAACTGCATCTGAGTACGGCAGTGGGATGTGTGCAGCGCAGTGAGTTTCCGGGTAACATAGATATCCGTATGCTTTATCAGGAGGCGGACCGCCGTATGTATGCACACAAGCAGAAAATGAAAGAGAAGAATCCGGAGTTATATCGCCGGTAGAGAAAGGAAATTATTATTATGAGTGGATATCTGATCAAAGACACAACAAAGGAAGAACGGATTGCCCTGATTCGTTCCTGGCAGGAGCCGGATAACTGTGTGGGAGGAAGCGGGATGGATCTGTTTGACATGTATGATGCTTATATCCGTGGGGAGAAAGAGATTGCAGAGATCAATGCGGAATTTCAGGCGTCCTATGTAAAAGACACCGAAGATTTAGAGCAGCCGGAAGAAGCAAAATCCACTTCCGGCGAACTGACACAGCTGACAAAACTTCATGCGGAAGGTGCGCTTACGGATGAAGAGTTTGCGGCTGCAAAGAAAAAGGTACTTGGATTATAAAAAATCCTGTGGTACACTGACCATACAAGTAAACGTACATGATACAACTTTGTCGGAGAAGTCCGGACAGGCTGTATCTGCTTTTTTAAGAGGGGATATACATTATGGAGAGTATCACAGGAGGAAACACACCAAAATATCAGGAACTGACGGAACAGCTGCGTTCGCAGATCGTCTCTGGGGAGATTGCACCGGGGCAGAAACTGCCATCGGAAAATACGCTTTCCGCACAGTATCAGGTCAGTCGTCAGACGGTGCGTAAGGCATTGGCGATTTTGCAGAATGAAGGATATATTTACGCAGAGCACGGGCGCGGTACATTCTGTTCGGAAATGATGCGGCACGCACATCCGTCCAAGAATATTGCTGTCGTAACAACCTATCTGTCAGACTATATTTTTCCCCGTGTGATACAGGGAATCGATGATGTGCTGACCGGCGCAGGATATAGCATTGTCCTAAAAAATACAAAAAATTCCCGGACACGGGAAGCGGAATGTCTGCAGGAAATCCTGAGTAAGGATATTGACGGTGTTATTATTGAACCGAGTAAAAGCCAGATTTTCTGCCGGCATATGAATTTGTACGAACAACTGGAAAAATCGCATATTCCATACGTGTTTATCCAGGGATGTTTCCCGCAGATGAAAGACAAACCGCATGTGCTGCTGGATGATTTTCAGGGGGGATATATGATTACAAAATATCTGACGGATCACGGGCACAAAAATATTGTGGGAGTATTTAAGGCGGATGACATGCAGGGACAGAACCGCCATAAAGGGTATGTCCGGGCGCTGCAGGAGGCGGGAATTTTGTATGATCCGGATAAAGTGGTGTGGTTTCATACGGAGGACCGTAAAATTCATCCCTATGAAGCAATCCGTGAAATGGCAGGAAAAACGTTTCGCGGGCGGATGGATGCGGTTGTTTGTTATAACGACCAGACGGCACAGCTTGTCATCCGTGCATTGCAGGAGGAAGGACTGCGTATTCCGGAAGATGTTTCGGTAACCGGTTATGATAATTCTTTGCTGGCGAATCAACAGGGGCTTCGGCTGACAACCATTGACCATCCGCAGGAAAAGCTTGGCGCCATGGCAGCAGAACTGCTCCTTTCCATGATTCAGAACGGAGAGAAAGAGGAAGGGGAGAGTGTTCTCATCCAGCCGATGCTTATTGAGGGAAATTCCTGCATGGAATACCGGTGACGGCTTGTGCAATCTGACCAAAACAATGCCGGATTAAAACGAAAAAAGACAACAATTTTGTTAATTTTTTGCATGAAAAACAACTTGTAAATACATGCATACAAGTTATAAACTTAGAGTATAAAAACGAACAATATAAAGCATTGATTCTAAGGAGGAACGAGCATGCTGTTAAATAAGGATTACAAATTTTGGTTTTGCACAGGATCACAGGATCTGTATGGAGATGAATGTCTGGCAAAGGTAGCCCAGCATTCCAAGCAGATTGTAGATGAGTTAAACAAGACAGGCGTTTTGCCATATGAAATCGTATGGAAACCGACACTCATTACCAATGAGCTGATCCGCAAGACATTTAACGAGGCTAACAACGATGAGACATGTGCCGGTGTGATCACCTGGATGCACACGTTCTCCCCTGCAAAGTCCTGGATTCTTGGACTGCAGGAGTATCGCAAACCTCTGATGCATTTACATACACAGTTCAATGAGGAACTTCCATATGATACCATTGATATGGATTTCATGAATGAAAACCAGTCTGCACACGGAGACAGAGAGTATGGTCATATCGTAAGCCGTATGCGTATGGAGCGTAAGGTAGTTGTCGGACACTGGACCGATCCGGTTGTTGTTGACAAGATCGCAAGCTGGATGCGTACCGCGGTCGGCATCGTAGAGAGCAGCCACATCCGTGTTATGCGTGTCGCAGACAACATGAGAAATGTAGCCGTTACAGAGGGCGATAAAGTAGAAGCACAGATCAAGTTCGGCTGGGAAGTAGATGCGTATCCGGTAAACGAGATCGCAGAGTCTGTTGCAGCCGTATCCCAGTCTGATACAAACGCACTTGTAGATGAATACTACGACAAATATGAGATTTTACTCGAGGGAAGAGATCCGGAAGAATTCAAAAAACATGTAGCCGTACAGGCACAGATTGAACTTGGATTTGAGCGTTTCTTACAGGAGAAGAACTATCAGGCAATCGTTACTCACTTCGGTGATCTTGGCGCATTAAAACAGCTTCCGGGACTTGCCATCCAGAGACTGATGGAAAAGGGTTATGGCTTCGGAGCAGAAGGTGACTGGAAAGTTGCAGCCATGGTACGTCTCATGAAAGTGATGACCGCAGGCATGAAGGATGCAAAGGGAACATCCATGCTCGAGGATTACACCTACAATTTAGTAAAAGGAAAAGAAGGAATTCTTGAAGCACACATGCTTGAAATCTGCCCGTCCATCGCAGACGGCCCGATCAGCATCAAGTGCCAGCCTCTTTCCATGGGCGACAGAGAAGATCCTGCAAGACTTGTATTTACATCCAAGGAAGGACACGGAATTGCAACATCCCTCATCGATCTGGGCAACCGTTTCCGTCTCATTATCAACGATGTAGAGTGCAAGAAGACAGAAAAGCCAATGCCGAAACTTCCGACCGCAACCAACTTCTGGACTCCGGAACCGGATATTTATACAGGCGCAGAGGCATGGATTCTTGCTGGCGGCGCACACCACACTGCATTTACCTACGACCTGACTGCAGAGCAGATGGGTGACTGGGCAGCAGCCATGGGCATTGAGGCTGTATACATTGACAAAGATACCAAGATTCGTGATTTCAAGCGTGATCTGATGCTTGGAGAGGTATTCTACAGATAAATTTTAAGAGAGAGGTAGAAACAGTGGAAAGAAAAGACGAGATCGTGTCCGGGAAAACATTTCTCGGAATTGAATTTGGCTCCACACGTATCAAGGCGGTACTGACCGATGCAAATCATACACCGATTGCATCCGGCAGTCATGAATGGGAAAACCGCCTCGACCACGGAATCTGGACCTATACAATGGATGACATCTGGGGCGGTCTGCAGGATTGCTACCGGGATTTAAAAAAGGACGTAAAAGAACAGTATGGTGTGACACTGACAAAGATCAGTGCGATTGGATTTTCCGCTATGATGCACGGATATCTGGCATTTGACAAGGCTGGGGAGCTTCTCGTGCCGTTCCGCACATGGCGTAATACAATCACGGAGGAGGCAGCAGCAGCGCTGACGAAGGAATTTTCCTATAACATTCCGCAGCGCTGGAGCATTGCCCATCTGTATCAGGCAATACTGAATAAAGAAGAACATGTGAAGGATGTTGCATTTTTCACAACACTTGCAGGGTTTATTCACTGGAAGCTGACCGGAGAAAAAGTACTTGGTGTGGGTGACGCCTCAGGTATGTTCCCGATTGACAGCGAAACAAAGAATTATAATGCTGAAATGCTTGAGAAGTTTGACGCGCTGGTAAAACCGTATGGTTTTGCATGGTCATTGCGTGATATTCTTCCGAAGGTACTGGTTGCCGGAGAGCAGGCAGGAACACTGACTGCAGAGGGAGCAAAACTTCTGGATACGGACGGAGACCTGGAAGCAGGAATTCCGGTATGTCCACCGGAGGGAGATGCGGGAACCGGCATGGCAGCGACTAACAGTGTAGCTGTCCGCACCGGAAATGTATCCGCTGGCACTTCCGTATTTGCAATGATCGTACTGGAAAAGGCATTAAAGAATGTGCACACCGAGATCGATCTGGTGACAACACCATCCGGAGAGGCAGTTGCCATGGCACACTGCAATAACTGCACATCCGATCTGAATGCGTGGGTCAATCTGTTTGAAGAGTTTGCCAACAGTTTTGGCATGAAGATTGATAAAAACGAGCTGTTTTCTGTCTTGTATAATAAGGCGCTGGAAGGGGATGCCGATTGTGGAGGACTTCTGGCATACAATTATTTTTCCGGAGAAGGAATTACAGCGTTTGATGAGGGAAGACCTCTGTTTGCCCGCACACCGGATGCAAAATTTAATCTTGCAAATTTCATGCGCGTGCACTTGTTTACGGCACTGGGCGCATTGAAAGATGGTCTGGATATCCTGCTCAAAGAGGAAGGTGTACAGATCGACAAGATGTACGGCCATGGCGGTCTGTTTAAGACTCCGGTCGTTGGACAGCGCATCATGGCAGCAGCAATTGACACTCCGGTTTCCGTTATGGAGACAGCCGGAGAGGGCGGCGCATGGGGCATTGCACTTCTGGCTGCCTATATGGCACAAAAAGAAGAAGGAGAGAGCCTTGCACATTATCTGAAGGAGCGTGTATTTGGCGGACAGGAGGGTGTAACCGAAAACCCGGTTCCGGCAGATGTGGAAGGATTTGATCAGTTCCTGAAACGCTACAACGAAGGACTTGCAATTGAGCGTGCAGCAGTAGAACATTTATAAAATAATAAATAAGCAGAATCCGTCGTTTCCAGCGGCGGATTTTGTGGAAATAGAAAGGATGGAAATCATGTTAGAGGAATTAAAAAAACAGGTTTACGAGGCAAACATGGAATTGCCGCGCAGAGGTTTGATTACTTATACATGGGGCAATGTCAGTGGCATTGACCGCGAGAGTGGCTATTTTGTCATCAAGCCAAGCGGTGTGGATTACGATAAACTGACACCGGATGATATGGTTGTTATGGACTTAGAGGGAAATAAAATCGAGGGCGATTTAAAACCGTCTTCCGATACACCAACCCATCTCGAACTGTACAAAAAGTATCCGGATATCGGCGGTATCGTACATACCCATTCTCCGGAGGCTACTTCCTGGGCGCAGGCAGGAAGGGATATTCCGCTTTACGGAACGACCCATGCGGATTATTTCTTTGGACCGATCCCATGTGCGCGCAGCCTCACACCGGAAGAGATTGACGGGGCATACGAGACCAACACCGGAAAAGTCATTATTGAAACCTTTGAGACAAGAGGAATCAACCCGGTTTACACACCTGGCGTGCTCTGCACGAACCATGGTCCGTTTACGTGGGGCAAGGATGCGGCAGAGGCAGTGCACAATGCCGTTGTCTTAGAGGAAGTTGCAAAGATGGCAACCCGTACCGAACTGATCAATCCGAAGGTGCAGCCGGCACCGGATTGTATCCGCGATAAGCATTTCTTCCGCAAGCACGGTGCGAATGCTTATTATGGACAG
>ERZ808240.5247-NODE-5247-length-10701-cov-6.434905_pt1 | contig 10701 bp, 8 predicted proteins | sample MGYA00521084_ERZ808240 | MGnify/ENA primary metagenome ERZ808240 (study PRJEB31516, sample SAMN03275571) | gut metagenome | biome: mammalia-associated habitat; material: feces | host: Papio cynocephalus | place: Kenya | collected 2012-08-06 ... | reverse complement strand
TACGCTATGAGTTTACATGCAATCGTAGATGCACATGCTCAGGGATATGCTGAGAATATGTATCTGGATCCTGCTACAAGAACTTATGTAGAAGAGACCGGTGGAGCAAACTTCATTTTCATTACCAAAGACGGAAAATTCGTAACACCAAAGTCAGACAGTATTTTACCTTCCATTACAAGAAGATCCCTGATGGTTGTTGCTGAAAAGTATCTGCATATGCCGGTAGAGCACAGACAGGTTAAATTCTCAGAAGTACCTGATTTTGCAGAGTGTGGACTCTGTGGTACTGCAGCAGTTATTTCTCCAATCGGAAAGGTTGTTGATCATGGCAAAGAGATCTGCTTCCCAAGTGGAATGGAAGAAATGGGACCATACACAAAGAAACTGCGTGAGACACTTACCGGAATCCAGATGGGCGAGATTGAAGGACCGGAAGGCTGGGTTCACAAGATTATGTAAGTCTATGCGGGAACTGTTTTAAATATAAGTGTTTTCTATGCGACGGAAGACGGGATACATTCTCTTTCTACAGAAAAATTTACAAGTCCTGCGGTACATCTTTGATGTATCGCCTTGCGCCGGTATTGATTTCAGGTTGGTTTTATAAAAGCTTTACATTTACGCTATTAGCGTTATGTGATGGAACTACGGCGCAGTTGTAAATTTATTCTTCCGAAAGAAATGTACCCCGTCTTCCTGTTGGTTGGAGAAAAGATATTTTGAAAAACGTACTGGTATCTACACAAAGAAAATTTGTATAAAAGGTACCGTTATGGTATCTATACACTTGAAATGAATCATTTAGATACCATAAAGTTTCTGTGGAGCAAAAACTGCTTCTTCAGATACCATTTTTTCAAAAAAGCGGTATCTGAAGAAGCAATTTTTCTTTTGCAGGTGACATTTCTTTATTTCAGGCATCGAAAATAAGAAAATATGTCACCTTAATCACTATTTTTTATCAATAGATCCCATCGCAGTTCTATTCTATGACTATTTTCGATTGTAGAATTTGTGAAAATCATTTTATGACTTACCCTTTTTCAATTCACAGAATTTGTAAGAAGCTTTTTTGACTTATCTTTTTCTAATCTACAGAATTTGTAAAATTGTTTTTTACTTATAATTTTCTAAACCAACAGGGAGAAGACGTATATTTCTTTCGGAAGAATAAATTTGCAACTTGCTCTGGCACACACTACAATAAAGCGAATTGCGTAAGAAGATAAAATTTATGTAAAGAGCCTGAAACCAACGCCAGAGCTAATTTGCAAATTTTTCTGTAGAAAGAGAATATACGCCTTCTTCCGTCACTTTGAGAAAACTTATATCTAAAACACTCGTAGAAATCCACTGCATTGAAAAAACTTATATCTAAAAATATTCCAACAAATCCATTGCATCGAAAAAAGCATTGACAGATACACAATATGTGAGAAGATAGAAATAAGCCCCCACAAAGGGCAGCAAAAACAAAACAGGAGATATGCATTTATGGCTCCAACCTATCGAAAGAGATATAAAAAACGAAGAACAAGAAAAGAGCAGCTGCGCATTTTAATGATTATCATTGCCGTAATTTTGCTGGGATCAATTCTGGGGATCATACATAAAGTGAAGCAGGACCGGGCACAACAGACCGTATCTGACAGCAGCTGGGATATTACAGATAAAAAATACGTTGACCAGAGACCGGAATTAGACGTGGAACTGCTTCCGGTCAACAAATATTCCCGCCCGGGGATTGCACTCAAAAAGGTTCGTGGAATTGTCGTTCATTACACGGCCAATCCAGGAACAACTGCCATCCAGAACCGGAACTATTTTGCAGGACTGGAACAATCTCACCAGACCAAGGCAAGCAGCCATTTCGTGATCGGGCTGGATGGAGAAATTGTACAGTGCATTCCCTGCAATGAAATCGCATATGCATCCAATAACCGAAACAGTGATACAATCGCAATCGAATGCTGTATTCCGGATGACACCGGAAAATTCAATGACAGTACGTATCAGTCATTGATCCAATTGACAACCTGGCTGATCGGAAGATATGATCTTGGAATTGAGGATGTGATCCGGCATTATGATGTGACAGGCAAAAACTGTCCGAAATATTTTGTGGAACATGAGAGTGCATGGGAAGATTTTCATGATGATCTGGCGGCTTACATCGAAAAAAATGGAGTAGACAAAGAATAAAAAATCATCTACAATAAATTAAATATAGGAAGTATTCTGAATAATTAACGGAACAGAGGAGAAATTTTTGATACAACTATTTACGGAATTACAGGAAAAGAAAAATGTAAGGAGTAATCTGAGTGCTCTGCGTGCCAGTCTGAAAGAAGCAACGGAAGAGCAAAAAGCACAGGCTATAGAATTTGTGCGCGGGCATGAAGATCTGGTGTTTGGATTTCTACAGGAAGAGGATGCAAAAACACGGAAGAATGCAGCGCTTCTTCTGGGAGACCTGGCAGTACAGAAGGCTTTGCAGCCGCTTTGGAAAGCATATACCAGGGAACAGACACTGTTCGTAAAAAGTGCATATCTGGAAGCTATGAAGGCACTTCATACAGAAGAAATCCTTCCGCAGCTGAAAGATCGTCTGGCAGAGTTGGAAGGAGAGCCGGTCAGCGAAGAAAATCGGAAACATCGCGAAGCAGAACTGCGGGCACTGCGGGCAATCTTCATTCAGTATGAAGGAATCGATACCCATCATTTTGATATAAAACAAAAGAACAATCATGTACTTTTGGTGACAAACCGCAATCATCGCGGAATACTGGAAAATCAGACCGGGGGAAAGGCGCATCCGCTCGGTGTGATTGTACAGACGGATGATCTGTTGCAGCTGTTGCAGATCCGCACATATCGGGACATGCTGTTTTTGCTTCCGGTCAAAGGACTTCTGGAGCAGGAACCGGAAAAAGCAGCAGAGGCGGTGTGGAAGCCAATGCTTGCAATCTGTGCAAAATATCACAAAGAAGACAAGCCATTCTTTTTCCGGATTGAGTGTAGATCGGCAATGACACTGGAGCAAAGAAGCAGGTTTGTCAAAAAGCTGGGATCTGCCATCGAACAGTTGTCGGGTGGAAAACTGGTGAATTCTCCGGGAGATTATGAGGTAGAACTTCGGCTGGTTGCAAATCGTGAGGGAAAGTTTTTCCCGGCATTGAAATTTTATACGCTTCCAGATCACCGGTTTGCATATCGCAAACATGCAATTGCAGCTTCCATGCACCCTTCGCTTGCGGCGTTGATTATGGAACTGGCGGCTCCATATCTGAAAGAGAATGCACAGATCATAGATCCGTTTTGTGGCGTGGGAACGATGCTGATTGAGCGGGATATCCGCGTCCCGGCACGTGAAAAATACGGTACGGATATTTTTGGAGAAGCAATTGACGGAGCACGGGAGAATGCGGCTCTGGCAGGGGAACAGATTAATTTTATCCATAGGGATTTCTTTGACTTCAAGCATGACTATTTGTTTGATGAGATTGTAACCAATATGCCGGTACGGGGAAAGATGACACGGGAGCAGCTGGACAGTCTGTATGAGAAATTTTTCCAGAAAGCACTGACTATTCTGGAAAAGGAAGCGGTGATTGTGATGTATACAGGAGAGATCGGATTTGTGAAGAAACAGCTGCGTCTTCACAGGGAATTTTCTCTTTTGGAAGAATATTGTATGCAGAGTAAGACAGGATTTTATTTGTTAATTATAGGAGTAAAGAGGTAATGGCATGAACGATGATACGAATCTGATAGATATATCAATGTTGCAGCAGCTGCAGGATCAGTTTTGCTGTGCAGATCATTTGTATCTGATGTGTGTGGATAAAAATAAGGGTGTTGTGACAAAACCGTTTGGAACGGAAGAACAGGTGGGGTTTTTACGTACACTGGTCGATAAACATGTCTATATGGAACTGGTAGACCAGATGCAGCATGACCGGATGGAAACGGTTGTGGAACGGGAGACGGCACAGGACTTTATGAAATTGTGTGCTGTTTCCACAAAAGTAGAAGATCAGCTGCAGGTTGTATGGATTGTTATGGGCATTATAAAGGAGCATCTGACACCGGAGACGCATTTGCCGGAGAAAATGCTTATTACAACGGAAGAACAATTTTATGCATCGGTAGAGTTTTTGTCACTGCTTTCCGGACAGTTGTTTGAAAGTCGCAGAAATCAGATGATTGCGCAGAAAGCAATGGAAAAGAGTTCTGTTTCCGAACTGGCGATGGAATATCAGCTGCATCGCAGCCGGGCAATGACCGAAATTTTGCAGATGATGGATTCGGATAACAGTTTCGAAAAAGTGGTTGAGGATATTTTGCGGGAAACATGCGAAAGTCTGGAAATTTCCGGTGGATGTCTGCTGCGCGAGAATGTGGGGGAAAATACGGCGGACATGATCTGCGAGTATACAAAAGAACCGGACAATTCCGTTATTGCGGAGGGACAGAATATTCCGATCGATGCACTGCCGTTTTATAATGGTAAGCCTTATATGATCTCATCGGACTCCATCATGCCGGAACCGTTTGCACATTTATTTAAAACCTGTCATATCAGTGCCGGAATTTTTGAACCGATTGAAATACAAAACCGCACGGCAATGTATTTTTGCGTGTATGATAATGAAAAAACAAGAATCTGGGAGAACAGAGATATCAAATTTGTCAGTGATGTGCGAAGAGTTGTGCAGAGTATCATGCTCAAAAGAATTGCAAAGAATTCACTGGCAAGTTCCTATACATCTTTAGAGGCAATTCTGGAAAATACCGGATGTGGAATTTATGTAGTTGATTATCATACGAATTCGATTCTTTATATGAATCACAAATTCAAAGAACTTTTCTCACGCAGCATTGCGGGCAATCATCTGGAAAAAATGCTTTTTTCCGATCGGGAAACAAAGCGGAGCCAGTATTATGAGGAAATTTATTCGGTTGTTGAGGAACGCTGGCTGGATGTGCATAAGACCGAGATTGACTGGGTGGATGGTAGAAAAGTTGCCATGTGTACACTCTATGATATTACCGAAAAGAAAATTTATCAGAAGGAGATTGAAAACCAGGCAAACAATGATTTCCTGACAGGGCTGTTTAACCGCATGCGCTGCGAACAGGATCTGGGGCAATTTATTCGAAAGACACGGAAAAAAGAAGCAACCGGGGCGTTGCTTTATATGGATCTGGACGATTTCAAGCATATCAATGACGGGCTGGGACATCAGTATGGAGACATTCTGCTAAAGGCAATTTCCCATAGTCTGCGCAGGGTAGATGGCGTTGAAAATACCTGTTACCGTATGGGGGGAGATGAGTTTGTTGTGATTGTTCCGGATTCCATGTATCCGGAGCTGGAACGGATTGTGCGGGATGTGACATCCATATTTAAGAAACCGTGGTTTTTAAAGGGAGAAGATTATTATTGCACCATGAGTATGGGAATTGTATATTTCCCGAAGGACGGAGAAACGGTGGAGGAACTTGTCCGCAAGGCAGATATTGCTCTGCTGTCGGCAAAACGCAGGGGCAAAAACCGTGTGGAATATTATGATGAGATGGACGCATCTTCCTCGTACCGCAGACTGGATCTGGAAAAAAATATGCGTACCGCGGCCATGAATGCATGTACGGAATTTGAAGTGTTTTATCAGCCGATCATCGATGTATGTCAGCCAGGGGAACCGTGTTGTGGCGCGGAAGCGTTAATCCGCTGGAATTCCAGAGCGCTTGGCTTTGTGAATCCGGCAGATTTTATTCCGCTTGCAGAGTACCTGGGACTGATCAATCCGATCGGAGAATATGTAATGAAAAATGCGGCATTGCGGTGTAAATACTGGAATGACATGGGGCATCCGGATTATCATGTCAATGTAAATTTGTCGGTTGTACAGCTGTTGCAGAATGACATTGTAAAAAAGATAGCGAAGGTTCTGGAAGAAACCCGTATCACACCACAGAATCTGACACTGGAAGTAACGGAGAGTCTGGCGATCAATGATATGGTCCGGATGAAGAAGATATTAAGTGAGATCCGGAGTCTTGGTGTACGCGTGGCACTGGATGATTTTGGAACAGGATATTCATCTCTCAATCATATTCGGGAGATGCCTTTGGATGTCATCAAGATTGACCGTTGTTTTATTGAACATCTGGGCGAGGACGATTTTTCCAATGCATTTGTGCGGATGGTATCGGAGCTGGCAAATGCTATCAATGTACGCGTATGCGTGGAAGGTGTGGAGACTAAGCGCCAGAGAGATATTGTAAAAAAGATGGGTATCCATATGATTCAGGGGTATTTTTATGGAAAACCGATGAAGATCGAAGATTTTGAAAAGAAATATCTAATATAAGGAGGATGATATGTACACAGCATTAACAATTGCTGGAAGTGATTCCAGTGGAGGTGCCGGCATTCAGGCAGATATTAAGACAATGACAGCAAACCATGTTTACGCAATGAGCGCGATCACGGCTTTGACTGCCCAGAATACGACCGGTGTAACAGATATTATGGAGGTGACTCCAAAGTTTTTGGCAGAGCAGTTGGACAGTATTTTTACGGATATCTATCCGGATGCAATTAAAACCGGAATGGTTGCTTCCAGTGAACTGATTGAGACGATTGCACAGAAGCTGACAGGGTATCACGCAAAAAATATTGTCGTAGATCCTGTTATGGTGGCAACCAGTGGGGCAAGACTGATCAGTGAGGATGCCATCAGCACATTGAAAAGTAAATTATTACCGCTTGCAACGGTGATCACGCCAAATATTCCGGAAGCGGAAGTGCTTTCCGAAATGCAGATCAAAACCAATGCAGATATGGAAAAAGCAGCAGAAATTATTTGTGACACATTGGGCTGTGCCGTTTTATTAAAGGGCGGTCATCAGTTAAATGATGCCAATGACTTACTCTTCCAGAAGGGAAAAGAGCCGGTATGGTTTGAGGGAAAGCGGATTGACAATCCAAATACACACGGGACAGGCTGTACGCTTTCTTCTGCGATTGCATCAAACCTTGCAAAAGGAAGAGATCTTGAAACGTCCGTGAAGTATGCAAAAAATTATATTTCCGGTGCACTTGCCGCTATGCTTGACCTTGGAAAAGGAAGCGGACCAATGGATCATGCATTTGCAATTGAAGGAGAATATTAGTATCCGGCAAATGTGAGGCCGGGTTTATCATAGGTTAAGAGGAATGTACAAATGGAAAAAAAAGGAACTTCCGTGTTCAGTAACGGATTAATTTGGTTTGGTGCAGGTGTATCCCTGGCGGAAATACTGACAGGTACTTATTTTGCACCGCTTGGATTTGGAAAAGCCATGGCAGCAATTTTACTGGGACATCTGATCGGCGGACTTATGATGTTTGCTGCAGGAATGATTGGAGCGAAAGAACGAAAAAGTGCCATGGAAACTGTGAAAATGAGTTTTGGTGAGAGAGGAAGCCTTCTGTTTGCTGTCTTAAATGTGTTACAGCTTGTAGGGTGGACCGCAATTATGATTTATGACGGTGCACTTGCGGCAGACGGGGTTTTGCATACCGGAATCTGGGTATGGGCGATTATTATCGGCGCACTGATTGTTGTCTGGATTTTTGTCGGACTTACGAATCTTGGCAAGTTAAATACGGTTGCCATGACCGCACTTTTTATTTTATCTCTGGTTCTTTTTAAAGTGATCTTTTTTGGAACAGGAAGTGCGGCCCCGATCGTGGATGATGGAAGCCTGACATTTGGTGCGGCTGTGGAGCTTGCCGTGGCAATGCCGCTTTCCTGGCTGCCACTGATCAGTGATTATACAAGAGAAGCAGAAAAACCGTTTGCTGCAACACTTGCCAGTGTGGTTGTCTACAGCCTGGTCAGCATTTTTATGTATATGATCGGTATGGGAGCTGCCATTTTTACCGGCGAATATGATATTGCGCAGATTATGTTAAAAACAGGGTTTGGCGTTGTTGGACTTCTCATCATTGTGTTTTCCACGGTTACGACGACGTTTCTGGATGCATATTCCGCAGGAGTTTCAAGTGTTTCCATTTCTTCAAAAATTAAGGAGAAATGGGCAGCGATTGTTGTTACCGTGATTGGAACTGTGGCAGCAATTGTTTATCCGATGGATAACATTACAAATTTCCTGTATCTGATTGGTTCTGTATTTGCCCCGATGATTGCAGTGCAGATTGCAGATTATTTCATTTTAAAGAAAGCAGATGCTGAGGAATCTGCATTTCAGTGGAGAAATCTTGTGGTGTGGCTGGTCGGTTTTGTATTGTACCGTGTGCTGATGCATGTGGATACACCGGTTGGAAATACGCTGCCGGATATGGTGATTACCGTAATTGTCTGTGTGATTGTAGAGAAAATTGCAGCAGCAGTAAAAGCAAAATAAAGATGTTATGGAAATAAAAAACATCTGTAAAACGAATCATCTATTAGTATATGGAAAGATGTATCATCCTACTTTGTGCTAAGCTTATATCCAATTCCCCATATTGTGGCAATATATGGGGAATGATTCCCAGTGGTATCTAACTTTTTACGTAAATTACTCATATGGACAATGACAGCACTTTCGTCAACATAACTGTCTTCCCAGACTTTGTCTAAAATTAAGTCTTTTGTATATACCTGATCAGGATGTCCAATCAATAAACGTAATAATTCATATTCTTTAGGGGTAAGGGTAATTTTGTTATCCGCTACCGTAACTGTCTTTGCGCTATCATCCAGTACAATATCCTTATATGTATAAACCAGATGCTGGTCGAAAGATTTTTGGGAACGTCTCAGCACAGTCTCCAATCTTGCTAAAACTTCTTCAAAGACAAAGGGTTTTGTAATATAATCATCCGCTCCATTTTGAAGTAAGGAAATTTTCGAGTTTACTTCTCCTTTTGCGGAAATAATCAAAATGGGGATATCGCTGTTCTTACGAATCTGCTGCAATATTTTCTCTCCGGATAAATCAGGCAGCATCAGATCTAACAATATCGCCTGATATGGTAAATTAGAATGATTAGCCCTTTCATAGCAGCTTATAGCATCCAAACCGTTATTAGCGATGTCGGATTCATAATTTTTACGCAATAAAAATTGTTGTAATAAGAATGCAATTTCACCATCATCTTCTACAATTAGTATTTTTTCCACTGTGCAATCCTCCTGATACTTATGATCCTGTTTCTCATTCCGTGAGATCTGATCACAGATAAGAGTATAGGGCTTTTTTATTTAAATTTCAAGGGACCCGGTTATTAAGAAACCATTAGCATCTTTACAAAATCTTTAGATTCATCATTAGAATTTCTTAATGTTATAGATATATACTTTTTATAAATAGACAAGAGAGGTACTTGATAATGGTGAAAAATGCATTGGAAATGCAACATGTATATAAATCGTATAAAAAAAACGAGATACTCCAAAACATCAATTTCTCTATTCCCCAAGGAGCTATATGTGGGTTGATCGGTGAGAATGGTGCAGGAAAGAGTACTATTATGAAATTGATAGCTGGAACAAGTTATGTATCTTCAGGCAGTATTTACATAAATGGTAAAGGTGTTACACAGGGAAATCAGGAAGAAAGACGGAATATGGGCTGCCTGATTGAACACCCGACTATTTATAAAGATATGACAGCATGGGAAAATCTTGAAATACAACGGGTAATGCGTGGAATTCCGGGAAGAGAGTGCATTGATGAGGTACTAAAAGCTGTAGATTTACAGGATGCTGCGAACCGGAAAGCAGGTAAATATTCATTGGGAATGAAACAACGTCTAGGAATTGCGATTGCTATGCTTGGGGAACCGGAATTTTTGATTTTAGATGAACCAATGAATGGTTTGGATCCGGAAAAAATACATTTTATCCGGGAATTTTTATTAAAACGAAATAAGGAGTATCACACCACAATACTAATTTCAAGTCATATTTTAGAGGAATTGGGACACATGGCAACAATGTATTGTTTTATTCATAAAGGTCATATTCTCGAAAGTATCACAAAAAGAGAATTAGATGAAAGGTGTCGCCAGCATATAGATATCAGAGTAAGTGATATACCACAGGTTTGTGCATTGCTTGAAAGCAAATTAAAAATTTCCGAAATAAACGTGACGGATAGTGGGAAAATACAAATATTTGAAATGATGGAAAATCCGGAAATTATTTCCCGTTGTATCGTAGAAAATGGTTCTGATTTGTATGAGTTAGCAATGAAACAGGAAACATTGGAAAATTATTATATGAATCTTTTAGTATCAGCGGATAATTAGAGGGAAAATTATGAATTTGATAAAAACGGAATGGAAGAAAATCTGGTATGGAAAAAACATTGTCCATATGCTGCTCATATGTTTTGCTGTTAGTCTGTTCTGCATGATACTCATGATAATGGCAAAATCTAACGGTAGTTGTTTTGGTATTATGCAGGCATATTATGAAGCAGGACAGAAGGAACCTGGTATTATGTCTGAGGATAAATATTTATGCCCGGAAAATTCTATAGGTTATATATTAGGATTAAATGATTGGAGCAAGCCAAAAGGATTTGAAATATACCGTTCTGCTATGTTTCCCACATTTATTTTTATGTTAATATTTTTGATCAACACCAGTTTACAAATTTATAAATGATAGACTTGCTGACAAATCAGCTGTTTTA
>ERZ808240.5245-NODE-5245-length-10709-cov-3.195701_pt1 | contig 10709 bp, 8 predicted proteins | sample MGYA00521084_ERZ808240 | MGnify/ENA primary metagenome ERZ808240 (study PRJEB31516, sample SAMN03275571) | gut metagenome | biome: mammalia-associated habitat; material: feces | host: Papio cynocephalus | place: Kenya | collected 2012-08-06 ... | reverse complement strand
GCCCTGTAAAATAAGGAAAGTTCAGGAAATCTCTCCACAAATCCCGATCTCAGGATTTGTGACAGGATTGTAAGTTTAACAAGGGGAAATGTAACCAGAATCAATGGAAATGCATTTCTCCTTTTTTTATAATTAGTAGTGTAAGGAAGAGGCATACGAAAGTCTGTGAAAGACATGTCCGCAAGTTTTCGAAAAGCTGGTTCTTACACAATGAAAAAAGAAGGAGAAATAGATATGGCATTATTGGAAGTAAAAAATGTAAAGAAAATATATACGACACGTTTTGGGGGCAACAAAGTGGAGGCGCTTCGTGATGTGAATTTTTCAGTAGAACCGGGAGAATATGTGGCAATCATGGGAGAATCCGGCTCCGGAAAAAGTACCTTGTTAAATATTCTGGCACAGCTTGACCGTCCGACAAGCGGCAAGGTCATCTTAAAAGGAAGAGACTTAAGTACGATCAAGGAAAAAGAAATGTCCGCATTCCGGCGTCAGAACCTTGGATTTGTTTTTCAGGATTTCCACCTGTTAGATACATTTACACTAAAAGATAACATTTTCCTGCCACTGGTACTGTCTGGAAAGAAATATGAAGAAATGGAGCGGCGCCTTGCACCGATTGCAAAACAGCTTGGTATCGAAAAGCTTCTGGAGAAATATCCATATGAAGTATCCGGTGGACAGAAGCAGCGTGTGGCGGTTGCAAGAGCTTTGATTATCAAACCGCAGATTATTCTGGCAGATGAGCCCACCGGGGCACTGGATTCCAGGGCAGCACAGGAACTTCTCAGACTGTTTTCTTCCGTGAATCATGACGGCCAGACCATTCTTATGGTAACGCACAGCGTAAAGGCAGCCAGCAGTGCGAACCGTGTTATGTTCATCAAAGACGGAGAAGTGTTCCATCAGCTGTACCGTGGCAACCTGACGGATGAGCAGATGTATCAGAAGATTTCTGACACATTGACCGTACTGGAAGCGGGAGGTGAGCACGTTGAGTAGCAAAATTTATGGAAAACTTGCGATTACCAATCTGAAAAATAACCGCAAAACATATGTACCATATATTTTAATGGCAGTGCTGTCTGTTATGATGTATTATATCGTCGGTGGGATGGCACAGGGAAATAATGGGCTTGGAAATAATGTGAAAATGCTCATGGGTTACATGAACGGGCTGTTAATGATTTTTTCTGTAATTTTCCTTTTTTACACGAACAGTTTCTTGATTAAGAGAAGAAAGCGGGAGATAGGAATTTACAATATTCTCGGTATGGGGAAAGGACATATCGCGAAAATGCTTGCGATTGAAACATTTATTATCGCATTTATCAGCATTGCCGGAGGCATATTGTTTGGAATCGTGTTCGGAAAATTGATGTATTTGGTATTGGAAAAGCTTTTGCAGTACAATCTTGATGTGAAATTCACGATTCAGGCTTCGGTGATGATACAGACATTTATATTTTTCATAGCAATTTTTATACTGATTCTGCTTTATAATTTGCTACAGATCCGCATGGTCAGTCCGGTAGAACTTTTACATGGAAGTAATCAGGGCGAACGTGAGCCGAAGACAAAATGGCTTTTGGCAATTGGAGGAATCCTTTTACTTGGAACTGGATATTACATTGCACAGACGACCGGAAATCCACTGGATGCTGTGACGAAGTTCTTCTTCGCAGTTGTCTGCGTGGTGCTTGGAACTTATGGATTATTCATTGCAGGAAGTATCGCAGTCCTGAAAATGTTAAAGAAAAACAAACATTACTATTATCAGGCAAAACACTTTACGGCAGTATCCGGTATGATCTACCGCATGAAGCAAAATGCAGTGGGACTTGCAAACATTTGCATTTTAAGTACTATGGTACTGGTCATGGTGTCCACCACCGTCTGCCTTTATGCAGGTATGAATGATATCATCAGTACAAGATATCCACGTGAATGCGAGGTAAGCATTTCCAATACAAATGCACAGGCAGAAGAAAAAGCACAGGAAATCATTACAGAAGTTACAAAAAAGAATCATACGAAAGCCGTAAATGAACAAATCTATCATTCCGGAGAGCTGGTCGGTTATCTGAATGGAAATAAAATGATTCTGGATCCGGATAAATACTATTCCAATAAGGCATCTGAATCGATTATCCTGATTCCACTGGAAGATTATAATCGCCTGGAAGGAAAAAAGGAATCCTTAAATGATGGGGAAGTCATTCTCTTTTCCACTCAGACAAAAAGCTATGGACAGCATGAAATTTATTTAGATGATACAAAATTCTCCGTAAAAAAAGAACTGGATAAATCAAAATTAGACGAAAAAAATAATGACAAAAATGTTCCGGTTATTTATCTGGTCATGAAAGATGAAGAAAAGATTCAGAACATTTTAAAGCAGACATACGAAAACTGTACACTAGGTGATGAAGCAAAAACAAGCATGATGGGGATCATCTACAAAAAATCTTTTGATATAAAAGGTTCCGGCGAAGTGAAGAAGAATGTTGAAGAACAGATGAAAACCACGCTGGATGAGCAGGTGCCGGGAGCTTCAGCAGCGGAAGACAGATAAACCAGGAAGCATTTTACGAGTTATACGGCAGCCTCTTTTTTATGGGCCTGTATCTCGGATTTATGTTCCTTATGGTGACTGTGCTTATCATTTATTACAAGCAGATCTCTGAAGGCTACGATGACAAAGAACGATACAAGATCATGCAACAGGTCGGCATGGATAAACAGGAGGTAAAAAAATCCATTCGAAGTCAGATATTGATGGTCTTCTTCCTGCCACTCGCCATGGCAATTATTCATGTGGCAGCAGCATTTAAAGTCATTACAAAAATGCTGGCCATGTTTTATATGACAAATACGAAACTGTTTGTTGAGTGTACAATTGGTATAATTATAGTTTTTGCCATGATATACTGCATTGTATTCGTATTGACAGAACGGGAATATTATAGGATTGTGAAATAAAAAAGGGACAAGATTTTGAAGAGCACAGTAAGGTGACTTTTCAAAATCCTGTCCTTTATTCGTGCAGCACATGCAGATGACATGTGATTCTGTGATTTACGGCAACCGTCAGTTTAAGCATTAAATTGTTCGAGCAAGTTTAATAAATGTGTATTATCTTCCGGGTTCATAATACAGAACCGGATATATTCTCCGTCCAGACTTTTGAAAGATGAGCAGTCACGGATCATCATGTGCTCTTTGATAGCTGCTTCAAATACATCGAAAGAACTTAAACCTTCTTTTAAAATCCGCACAAGTATGAAGTTGGCGTATGGGTTATACGCTTTGAAATTGGGCATATTCTGAATTGCCTCATACATGCGGTCACGTTCAGAGCAAATCAGTTTTCTTGTTGCCTGCTGATAAGCGCTGTCTTTGAACATATGCTCTCCGGCGTAAGCGGCGACGCTGTTTACGCTCCATGGATTCTGATGAATTAAGAGCGCTTCCAGAAAGTCATGATTACTTGTGATGCCGTAGCCGAAGCGCAATCCCGGTGCTGCGTAGAATTTGGATACGCCGCGGATTACCATCAGGTTATCGAACTCGTCAGTCAGTGGAATGGAGGTAATCTCAGATACGTCCGGGGCGAATTCTACATAAGTTTCGTCGATCATCACGAAGATGCCGCGCTCCTTACAGAATGTTAAAATATGTTTCATATCGGTATTCCGAATTGCTGAAGATGTCGGGTTATTCGGATTGCACAGAATCAGCAGATCAACGTCCTCTGCCACTGATGCAAAGAAATCTTCTAAATCCAGCTGAAAATCCTGTTCTTCTTTTAAGTTATATTCGGTGATCGTGCCGCCGGTGAGGGCAAGCTCCCGCTCATATTCGGAATAAGTCGGGCCGACGACCAGTGCCTTTTTGGCCTGTCGCTGGCTGATGAGCAGAGAAATTAACTCCGTCGATCCATTTCCGACAACAATGTGTTCCGGAGATATGTGACAATATTCCCCAATCGTCTTTTTAAGAGAAGTATAGTTTCGATCCGGATAGGAGGAAATGATATCCAGATGTCCGGCCAGGTCATTTTTTACAGATTCGGACAGTCCGAGGGGATTCACGTTGGCACCGAATTTAACAATGCCAGGAATTTCGGATTCCGGAATGTGGTAATATGCAGCGATTTTTTCCAAGTCGCTTCCGTGAAATTCAGGTCTTTGATTCTTTTTATCCATAAATACTTTAAATACTCCTTTCATGGTATTGCCATTCAGGACAAAACAATGCTATAATTCATTATAGTATGTTTTCAGAAAAATGCAACGAAAGAAGCAGGTGTAGGACTTGAAAAACAAAATCCAGAAATTTTCGAAAGGGAACTTTCGGACAGGGCGTCCGGAGGTTATATTTGAAGAAACGAATCTGGTTCTGATAATCGGTGAAGGGGAAGTATACCGGGGGAGTTTCATAATTAAAAGTGAGAATGAACATGTGATACGGGGCTTAGTTTACCCGTCTTCTTTTCGTGTCAAACTCAAGGATTCCGGATTTGAGGGTAATCCGGCAAGAGTAGAATTCACATATGATGGACGTGGATTAAAACCGGGACACGTAGAAGAAGGGAAATTTACAGTTGTATGTACCGGCGGTGAATACGAGCTGTCATTTACTGCAATTATAGAAAAACCTTATGTCATGACTACCTATGGCAAGGTTCAGAGCACAGATGATTTCAGAAAGCTGGCAATCAAAGATTATTCTGAGGCGGCAAGACTGTTCCGTTCCAGAGATTTTTATGCCATTTTAAAATATGAGAATGAGCGCATCTTTTATCTTTATGATAATATGCGTAAATGGTCACTGGAAGAACAGGCAATGGAAGAGTTCCTTGTAGGAATCAAGCAGAAGGAATGTATTTTCCTGACGCTTCCGGGAGAAGGAATGCTCTTTGAGGACATTCAGGAGTCCACAAAGGGTGTTGTGACTCTGATGAAGAATACCTGGGGATATGTGCCAATTCATATTGAGACAGAGGGACGATTCTTAAAAGTGTCCAGACAGGAGATTTCGACGGAAGACTTTGTAGGTAACAATTATGAAGTTGAGTATTTTGTACGTCCGGAATTTCTTCATGTAGGACGCAACTATGGTGTGATCCGTTTCCAGACTCCATATGAGACGTTGAGCTATGAAGTGGAGGTGCTTCAGAATCAGGAGTATGATGAGAACCATCATGTACCGGAGCTTCTGGTGGCACAGATTTTAAAAGAATATATCGGGTTTGTTGCCGGAAGGATCGATCTGAAGACCTGGGTGGACAGTGCAGTGGAGAAGATAACTGCAGTCCGCAGAATCGAGACACAGAGCGAGTTATACCAGCTTGTGCAGGCACATATTTATATGCTGGGCGACCGTATTGAAGAGGCAAAATGGATCCTTGAAAATTATAATTATAATCGTTTTGCAATCGGTAAAGATCCAATTACAAACTGTTATTATCTTTTTCTGACAGCTCAGATTCGGGATAATAAATCACACACGGACCGCGTACTGGACGAAATTGAAAAGACGTATATTCGTCATCAGGATTCCTGGATGCTCCTTTACATGATTATTCAGCTGGATCCGAAATACAAGAATCCGTATAAAAAACTGGAAGTATTGGAACAGCAGTTTGAGTATGGAACGGAAGATGTATTATTTTATCTGGAATCTTATCTATGCTATAAGGAGAAGCCGATCCTTCTTAGAAAATTAGGCGAATTTGAACTTTTAGTATTAACATTCGCATCAAAATATCGTCTGATGACGAAGGAACTTGCCTTGTATGTGGCTAATTTTGCAAGCCAGCAGAAGACTTTCAATGAAAGGGTATATCGTATTTTAAAGCGTCTTTATAATATGTATGAAGAACCGATGATTCTGAATACGATCTGTACACTCTTGATCAAAGGAAGCAAGACTTCGACAGAATATTTTCCGTGGTATCAGAAGGCTGTGGAGGAAGATTTTAAAATTGCCAGATTGTATGAGTATTATATGATTGCTATGGACGAAGAGCGCATGCGTGGCCCGCTTCCAAGGAGAATTTTCCTTTATTTCATGCATGGAAATACATTGGATTATAGAAAAGAGGCATTTCTATATGCAAATCTTCTGACTTACAGTGACGATCAGGCTATGTTTTTAAGCTATCGGGAACAGATTGTAGCATTTACATGGGAACAGCTCATGAAACGTCATATCACAGAATCATTGAAGATTCTGTATAAACGCTTCTGCCTGCCTGAGGAGATGAATCAGGAGCGCATGGAAGCTATGCGGGATATTTGCTATTCTTATGAGGTGTCCACGAAAGTTCCGAATATGCGTTGTGTTCTTGTTATTGAAAAAGACGGCGCGCTCAGACAGAGAATTCCGTACGATGAGGAGACGGGAGCAATTATCCGGCTTTATGATAAAGAATCCAGAATCGTATGGGAATCTATGGAAGGCAGATATTATACAGATTCCATTTCTTATGAGACAAAGAGACTCTTCTATGAACCAAGATTCATGGAGATGTGTAAGAAATATGAAGATGAGGCCGGTATGTGGAAGAAGACCGGTGAGACAGTGGAAGTGACATTCGATACACTGAAAGAAAAAGGACTGACCGGGGCAGATGAACGAAAAGTATTCCGGCTTTGCAGTGAAAAGATCCGGGAAGAAGAACCGGGCGAAGATCCGTTCCTTTTATATCTGACGTTTGAGATGTTCAAAAGGCAGCAATATGATAAGGCAACACTGACTTATCTGGGTGAATATTTCTGTGGTGCTACCAGAGATATGAAGCGTCTCTGGGAAGTCATGCAGGAGTATGAACTTCCGTCTTACAAAGTTGCAGAGCGTATTATTACACAGATGTTGTTCTCGGAAAATATTTTTGATGAGGAAAAGATTTTTGAAGATTACTACTTATCAGATAACGTTTATTTCCGCTTGAAACAGGCATATCTTGCATTTGTTTCCAGAGAATATATTCTTTATGGAAGAGAACTTGAATCCTGCGTGTTCCGTATTATAGCAAGAGAATGTGATCAGAAAGAAGAACTTCCGGATATTTGTAAAGTAGCTCTTTTGTGTTATTATGCAGGAAGCGATTATCCGGCAGATACAGAAGCCATCCTGCACCAGCTTCTGCGTGAAATGTGTGAGAAGCAGATTGTATTCCCGGCTTATCTTAGATACAAAGAGGAATGGCTCAGAGAAGTACAGCTTTATGATAAGACTATGGTTTCCTACCGGGCACAAGATGGTAATAAAGTGAAATTGTTCTATAAAATCAAAGGTTCCGGAAAGAAGACATTGGGATATCATTCGGAAATGCTTGTACCGGTATTTGAAAATCTGTATGTGAAGCAGTTTGTGCTTTATGCAGATGAAGAGTTGGATTATTATATTCAGGAATCTGACGGGAAAGAAAGCTGGAACACGGAGAAGCAGATTATCAAAAATGAACACTCCATTTCTGCAGGACGCTTTGGAAGAATCAATGATATGGTTCAGATGAGTCCTGCAAACAGAAAGAAAGCAATGATGGAGTACGAAGAAGAGGATATACTTGCAAAAAAAATGTTTAAGCTATATGAATAAGCAGAATAAAGAAAGGAGGAATGGTAATGAAAAAAGGTTGCATGATTGGCTATGATATTAACGAAAAAGGTTGTCAGATCAGTTACTATGACGGATCGAAAGAAGAACCGGAGACCATGATGGCTTCATCTAATAATTATCTGATTCCTCTTGTATTGGGATACTTTAAAGAACGATGGGTATTTGGTAAAGAGGCAAAGCGTTTAGCGGTTGTAGGTGAGGGATGCACAGAGACGAATCTCTATGAAAAAGCAAAGCGTCGTGAGAAGGTGACGCTGGCAGGCAAGACATACGATGCTGTATGGCTGCTTGCAAAGTACATTAGTTTGACGCTGGTTGATTTTGAAAATATATGTCACCTGACATTTACAACACCGGAGACGGATGTGGATATGGCAAAGATGTTAAAAGGAATCGGAAAGCATATCGGAGTGGATAAAGAAATTATCAGTGTGCAGGAGTATAAGGAAAGCTTCTGCCAGTATATGATTTTTCAACCGAAAGAACTGTGGCAGTACGAATCAGCACTGTTCTATTGTGATGAGGACAGAATTAAAGCATATATGCTCCGCAGACTCCGGGTAAATGCCAGTCATAATATGAATTCCTTTGTGACAGTGGACGAAGTGGCAAATGCCCAGAGAAAAGAACTGGAAGCTCTGTACCCGATCCTGAATCAGGAAAAAGAGAAGAGTCCGGACGAGAGTTTTAAATCTATGATTGAAAATGTATTCGAAAAGAAAGTTATTTCTTCAGTATATTTGACGGGAGAAGGATTCGAAAAGAATTGGTATCCGAATTCCCTGAGAGTACTTTGCAACGGAAGACGTGCTTTTATGGGAAATAATCTTTACAGTAAGGGTGCATGTTATACATCTATCCGAAAATGTGAGCCAAATGATGATGGTCCGGTTTATCTGGATGATACAAAATTGACAGAACGTATCTGCCTTCGTATGAGAGTAGACGGGCAGGAAGGCTGGTATCCACTTGTTTCCTGGGGAACACACTGGTATGAAGCAGATGGACAATGGGAAGTGCTTCTGGAAGATGCGTCAGATATTGAAATACTTGTAGAAAGTCTTGTGGAAGATGATGTGCAGGTGGAGAAAGTGTCGTTAGAGGGGCTGCCAAAGAGAACAGATTATTCCCTGCGTCTGCAGGTAGAAGCTATGTTTTTGGACGAACGTACCTGCAAGTTAATTTTTTGTGATGTTGGATTTGGTGAGTTTTTTGCCCCGACAGATTTTCGGGTCGAGAAGACAATCCGGTTAGGAGGAATCAATGGGCAGTTTAATTCTATGTCATAGCAAACGCGCAAAGCGCCCGTATGAGATTTCCCGGGTGCATATGCGAATTTATACAATTGAAGAATTGTGCTATTATTTCTGTAATAATCTGTATCTGATTGATTATACAATTATGAACCGAAGGCTTTGTGACTGGCTGGAAGATGAGCTCGGACTTGTAAATATGGCGGAAGATTTGAGAAGAGATCTGGATCAGAATGCAACACTGGAAGATTTTGTCCTTACGATATTAAAAGGATCGGTCATTTATGCACCGTCGGAAATTGTAAAGATAAAGAATCTTCTGGAGCATCTGAAGAACCAAAAAGATGTAGAACGTGCCAAGTACAAGGCTGACAGTCTGATGAAATCGGGAGAATATGAATCGGCCATTTTGGTCTATCAGTCTATTCTCAGCCAGGAATGGGATGAGTCAGTAGATAAAAAGTTTTATGGAAAAATATACGGATGCCTGGGCAGTGCTTATGGGTATCTGTTCCTTTATCGGGAGGCAGCACTGATGTACAAAGAAGCATACAGTATCTGTGAAGATGAGGATATGTTGAAAGCGTACATTTATTGTTGCTATCAGGGCCTGCCGGAGAAGGACTATGTAAAAATGTTATCTGGAAATTCTGTTTTCCTTGCAACATCTGCGAAGATTAAAGCAGAATTGGAGAAAGCAAAAAAAGAAAATGATCTGGATTTTTCAGATGAAAAATTGACTGCATGGAAAAGCGAGAACCGCAGGATTGACAAGAAGTCCTGAATATGTTACTATAACAGGGCGATTTAGCGTGGTAAAGTAATCAATTGGTAAATTGCTAAAATTCAGGAGGATAAGAAGATGAAAAAGAGAGCTGCACTTTTAGTTGCACTGACACTTGCAGCTGTTACTGTTCTTGCCGGATGCGGTGGAAAAGACAACAGCAAGCAGACAGAGTCGAAAGATTCTAAGGCAACATTTGAAGAAAAAAAAGAAGGAGATACATTTACTGTAGGATTTGACCAGGATTTTCCACCAATGGGATTTGTCGGAGATGATGGTGAATATACGGGATTTGACCTGGATCTGGCACAGGAAGTGTGCAACAGAAATGGCTGGAAATACAAGCCGGAACCGATTGCATGGGATTCCAAAGATGCGCTTTTGAAATCCGGTGAGATTGATTGTATCTGGAATGGATTTACAATCAATGGAAGAGAGGACAAGTATACATGGTCAGAGCCATATCTCGATAACAAACAGGTATTTGTTGTAAGAGATGATTCCGGAATTAATTCAGAAAAGGATCTTGCAGGTAAGACTGTAGATGTTCAGACAGATTCTTCTGCACAGGCAGCATTAAATGATAATACAGAATTAAGTTCAACATTTACAACACAGGTTGTACCGGATTATAATACAGGATTTATGGATCTGGAGTCCGGAGCAGTTGATGCAGTGGCTATGGATACAGTAGTTGCAAGCTACCAGATCGAGTCCCGTAAGGCGGCATTTAAGATTCTGGATTATGAGATTTCATCTGAAGAGTATGGTATCGGATTTGCCAAAGGAAATGAGGCTGTCAGAGATCAGGTACAGAAGACATTAAAAGAGATGGCTGCAGATGGAACACTTGCCAAGATTTCCACAAAATGGTTTGGCAAAGATATCACAACTGTTGAAAAATAGGATATTTAATAAACTGGAAAGACCGGGTCATCCCGAAAGAGGATGATCCGTTTTTTTACAAGGAGGAACTTTCGTATGGCAACATCAGTCATGTTACAAAAATTAGGAGAAGGAATGCTGACTTCACTGTGGATCTG
>ERZ808240.5243-NODE-5243-length-10714-cov-43.963130_pt1 | contig 10714 bp, 4 predicted proteins | sample MGYA00521084_ERZ808240 | MGnify/ENA primary metagenome ERZ808240 (study PRJEB31516, sample SAMN03275571) | gut metagenome | biome: mammalia-associated habitat; material: feces | host: Papio cynocephalus | place: Kenya | collected 2012-08-06 ... | reverse complement strand
TCTGCATCATTTCCAGCCTCGGTTACGGGCTCTGTATCCGGTGCTTTGATCACTGTGACAGGATTTTCCGTGTCGTCTTTCTTTTCCTCCGGCTCCGGAAGTCCCTTTTCTTTCCGGTAGATCTTCATAAATTCCTTACCGGTGATCGTCTCCTGTTCGATCAGATGTGCTGCGATCTTATCCATGACCGCTCTGTTCTCCGTCAGCATCTTCTTTGCTTCCTTATAACAGTTTTTCAGGATCTTCATCACTTCATCATCAACTGCCGCTGCTGTTACATCGGAGCAGTTCATGGCAGTAGTCCTGTCCAGATACTGGCTTTCCGTTGTTGCCAGCCCCATCAGTCCAAAACGCTTGCTCATACCATACTGGGTCACCATGGCTCTTGCAATATTGGTTGCCCGTTCAATATCATTGGAAGCACCTGTTGTAACGGTGTCGAATACAATTTCTTCTGCCGCACGGCCGCCAAGAAGCCCGACAATCATATCATGCAGCTCTGCTTTGGAATTCAGATATTTTTCTTCTTCCGGAACCTGCATGACGTAGCCAAGCGCACCCATGGTGCGCGGAACGATCGTGATCTTCTGTACAGGCTCTGCGTTTTTCTGCAGTGCTGCGATCAGGGCGTGTCCTACCTCGTGGTAAGAAACGATCCGTCTCTCTTCCCTGCTCATGATACGGTCTTTCTTTTCTTTTCCGACCAGCACCACCTCGACTGCATCAAACAGATCCTTCTGGCAGACAGCCTTACGGCCGTTCTTGACTGCATTGATCGCTGCTTCGTTGATCATATTGGCGAGATCGGAACCGACCGCTCCCGAAGTTGCAAGTGCGATCTCCTGCAGATTTACGGATTCATCCATGCTGACGTCTTTGGAATGTACCTTCAAAATGTCAACACGGCCTTTCAGATCCGGTTTATCCACAATAATACGTCTGTCAAACCGGCCCGGTCTGAGCAGTGCCTTATCCAGAATTTCCGGTCTGTTTGTCGCACCCAGGATCAGAATACCCTTGGAGCTGTCAAAACCATCCATTTCGGAAAGCAGCTGGTTCAATGTCTGTTCACGTTCCTCATTACCGCCGCCGTATTTGCTGTCACGGCTCCGGCCGATCGCATCTATTTCATCGATAAAAATAATACATGGCGCATTTTTCGTTGCTTCCCTAAATAAATCTCTGACACGGGAAGCGCCGACACCGACATACAGCTCAATGAAATCGGAGCCTGCCAGTGAGAAAAATGGTACGTGTGCTTCCCCTGCTACAGCTTTTGCAAGAAGCGTTTTACCCGTTCCGGGAGGGCCTACCAGAAGCGCACCCTTTGGGAGTTTCGCACCGATCTTCGTATATTTGCCCGGATTATGCAGAAAATCAACCACTTCCTGGAGGGATTCCTTTGCCTCGTCTTCGCCTGCCACATCCTTGAATGTGACGCCTGTTTCCTTCTGGACGTATACCTTGGCATTTGACTTGCCGACGCCGCCCATCATACCACCGCCCGACATCTTGCGGAACAGGAAGCTGAGCAGGACCCATACGATCACGATTGGCAATACATAAGTCAGCAGGATCGATAAGATCCAGCTTGAATTATCCGGAATTTCCTTACTGTACGTTACATCATACTTATTTAAAAATGCCGGCAGGGAATCATCATCCACGATACCCGTATAATATTTGATCTCAGGCTGGCTGTTGTATCCGCCGTAAAGCGCAAACGGATTTCTGTCGTTTTCCGTCTTTTCCTGCGTCTTGTCCTGCTTTGGCGTAATCTCGAGCTTATCGCTTTTAATGAGGACACTATCCACCTTGCCATCCTCTACCATCTGCAGGAATTCATCGTATGTGATCTCTTTGCTGGAGCTGTTTGATACGGAATTCATCAAAAAGCTCATGGAGAGCAGCGTGATCAGTGCTGCCACCAGAAGAAGCATAAAACTCTGTCTCTTCTGCGGTCCTTTCTGGTTATTGCCGCCATTTCCGTTATTATTTCCATTTCCGCCTTCATTCTGCGGTCCCTGGTAATTCTGATTATCCATAATGTTCTCCTCGTCCGGCTTATCGTAAGCCTTCTACCATTATATAGATTAAAAATGCCAAAATCAATACGATTTCTGTGAAATACTTGTGACCGGTTATGAAAGATTTATAAAATCCCTCTTTTTTTACCCTATTTTCATATTGATTTTGAAAAGCTTTTTTTGTATCATAGAAAAGTATTGTTCGTATCATAAAACGCACAACGCATGTATATAGAAACGGTATATCAGAATAAGAAGGGAAACAGATTTTTATGGCAAAAATCGGATTTGATAATGAAAAGTATCTTCGTCTGCAATCCGAAAAGATCAAAGAACGTATTGCAACGTTCGGCGGTAAGCTTTACCTCGAATTCGGCGGTAAACTTTTTGATGATTATCATGCCTCCAGAGTCCTGCCGGGATTTAAACCGGACAGCAAGATCAATATGCTCGTGCAGCTTAAAGATCAGGCTGAGATCGTCATCGTCATCAATGCAGAGGATATTGAAAAAAACAAGGTCAGAGGCGACCTTGGCATCACCTATGACCTGGACGTATTAAGACTGATCGACGCATTCCGCGGATACGGCCTTTATGTCGGCAGTGTCTGCCTGACACGTTTTAACGGCCAGCCCAGCGCAGCTGCTTATCAGAAAAAGCTCGAATCACTTGGTTTAAAGGTGTTCCGGCATTATCCGATCGCCGGATATCCGTCCGATATTCCTTTCATCGTCAGTGATGAGGGCTACGGAAAGAATGAATATATCGAGACAAGCCGCTCCCTTGTTGTCATCACAGCACCGGGACCCGGCAGCGGAAAAATGGCAACCTGTCTTTCCCAGCTGTATCACGAATATAAAAGAGGCATTAAAGCGGGCTATGCCAAATACGAAACATTCCCGATCTGGAACCTGCCTCTGAAGCATCCCGTCAACCTTGCATACGAAGCAGCCACTGCAGATCTGAATGATGTCAATATGATCGATCCGTTCCATCTGGAGGCTTATGGCGAGACAACGATCAACTACAACCGCGATGTAGAGATCTTCCCGGTTCTGGAAGCCATGTTTGAAAAGATCATGGGAAGCTGCCCTTACAAATCCCCGACAGATATGGGGGTCAATATGGCAGGCTACGGCATTATCGATGATGAAATAACAAGAGAGGCATCCAAGCAGGAGATCATCCGCAGATATTACAACACACTCTGCCAGATCCGTCAGGGAACGGCAGATAACGAACAGAAACTGAAGCTGGAGCTTCTGATGAAACAGGCTGATACCTCCGTAGAGGACAGACCTGTTGTCAGCGCAGCAAAGATCAAGGCGGAAACGACCGGAGATCCGGCAGCAGCGATCCAGCTTGCGGACGGCCGTATCATTACCGGAAAAACAAGCGAGCTTCTGGGCGCAACAAGTGCCATGCTTTTAAATGCTTTGAAAGCTCTTGCCGGTATTGCAGATTATGTACAGCTCATCTCCCCTACGATCATCGAACCGATCCAGAGTCTGAAAACAGGACATCTGCACAGCAAAAACCCACGTCTGCATACAGATGAAGTGCTGATTGCTCTTTCCATCTGTGCAGCAACAGATGAAGCAGCAAAGAAAGCGATCGACCAGCTGCAGAATCTTGCCGGTACAGAATTCCATTCCAGCGTGATTCTTTCGCAGGTAGATATGAATGTCCTCAGAAAACTTGGCATCAACGTGACTTGCGAGCCAGATTATGAATCACAGAAGTTGTATCATCGGTAAATATATGATATGATGGAGCAGGAGAAAAGCAAGCGGCGCCGGAGTGCGGATTTGCGAGTCTAATTATATATCGTAACATTTTGAGCGAAGGTGCTCCCTTTGGGGGTAGTTTCGCTCTTTTTATTTCATGTTTATATCAAGGAACAAAAGTTCCAGACTTTATTACAGGAGGAAAGCAAAATGGCAGTAAAATACGTATTTGTAACAGGTGGTGTTGTTTCCGGTCTTGGAAAAGGGATTACCGCCGCATCTCTCGGTCGTCTTCTGAAGGCACGCGGCTACAAGGTAACGATGCAGAAATTTGACCCTTATATCAATATCGATCCGGGCACCATGAACCCGATCCAGCATGGCGAAGTTTTCGTAACAGATGATGGTGTGGAAACAGACCTTGACCTTGGTCACTATGAGCGTTTTATCGATGAAAGTCTGGATAAAAACTCCAACGTCACGACCGGTAAGGTTTACTGGAGTGTGTTGCAGAAGGAACGCCGCGGCGATTACGGCGGTGGTACCGTTCAGGTAATTCCGCATATTACAAATGAGATCAAAAGCCGTTTTTACCGTAACTTCACAGATGAAGAAACACGTATTGCCATTATTGAAGTCGGTGGTACGGTCGGCGATATCGAAAGCCAGCCATTCTTAGAGTCCATCCGTCAGTTCCAGCACGAGGTCGGACATGAAAATGCCATTCTGATCCATGTCACATTGATCCCATGGCTTTCCGCTTCCCAGGAAATGAAGACAAAGCCGACACAGGCAAGTGTAAAAGAGCTGCAGGGTATGGGCATCCAGCCTGATATCATCGTCTGCAGAAGCGAGCATCCGCTCGACCAGCAGATCAAGGATAAGATTGCTTTATTCTGTAATGTACCGAACAGCCATGTACTGCAGAATCTGGATGTGGAATATCTGTATGAAGCACCTCTTGCCATGGAAAAAGAACATCTCGCACAGGTTGCATGTGACTGCTTAAAACTCGACTGCCCGGAGCCGGATCTTTCCGACTGGGAACATATGGTAGCGCAGCTCCGCAGTCCGAAGCATGAAGTAAAAATTGCACTTGTCGGCAAATACATCCAGCTGCATGATGCTTATCTCAGTGTTGTGGAAGCATTAAAGCACGGCGGTATTTTCATTAACACAACAGTTGATATCAAGTGGGTGGATTCCGAACTGGTAACACCTGCTAACGTAAAGGAAACACTCGGTGATGTGGATGGTGTGATCGTTCCGGGTGGTTTTGGTGACCGCGGTATCGAAGGCATGATCACTTCAATCGAGTTTGCCCGTGAAAACAAGATCCCATTCCTCGGTCTCTGCCTCGGTATGCAGCTGACGATCGTGGAATTTGCAAGAAACGTAGTCGGATACCACGATGCACACAGCATTGAAATGGATCCCGGCACCACACATCCCGTCATTGCCCTGATGCCCGACCAGAACGGTGTTGAGGATATCGGCGGTACATTAAGACTAGGGTCTTATCCATGTGTCCTCAATCCGGATTCTCTGGCTTACCGCTTATACGGCAAGGAAACGATCCACGAAAGACACAGACACCGCTATGAAGTGAACAATGACTACCGTGCAGCCCTGACAGAAAAAGGTCTGAAGCTTTCCGGTCTTTCACCGGACGGACGTATCGTGGAGATGTGCGAGCTGCCATCCCATCCGTTCTTTATCGCCACACAGGCGCATCCGGAATTTAAATCAAGACCAAACAGACCACATCCGCTTTTTAAAGGATTTGTGGAAGCTGCATTGCATAAAAAACAGGGAGAAGAATAAAAGATCCTCTGATGCACAGAAATCCCTCCGGCAAACGCCGGAGGGGTTTCTTATGTAATGTATAAGTGAAATGGAAGTAGCCTTATTTAATTTTCTTCATTATTTACTTTTATTAAAGTCACATTCCGAAACACAAGTTTTCCTGCAGGAGTATCCTGATCATTTATTTTTCCAAGATTGATCTTGAAAATGCCGTTTCCGACAGTCTCTTTATCAGCTTCCACTGTAATCTCTTGTTCAATTACATTATCGCCTTCAGCCAGTTCAATATCTGTACCTGCAATATAACCATCTGTGCTTGTATTGAACTGCACATTAATGATTCTTGATACTTCTGCATTTACAGTCATCTTTAAAATATATTTTGCGCCTGCTTCAAATGCAATGTTCTCCTGTTTCAGCTGTGCTGACCACGGATCTGTTCCTACACTCTTGAGGTCTGCGGTTGCGGAGCCGTTTTCGATCTTCACTTCCTCATCATCCGTAGCATATAATCCCCAGTCACCCTTCCAGTTTCCGTTTTCAAATGCGGAATCTCTAAGGATATTATTGCCTGAAACACTTGGGTTTTCCGGTTCTTCCGGTTCTTCAGTGTCTCCGGAATCATCACCGCTGATCTTAATCATGCTGACATCATCAATCGTAATAACAGATGCATCCGGTGTATCTTCAATCTTACCTAAGTTAAACCCGATATATGCGCCGTTATCCGTTTTCCCTTCACCGACACCAACCATAAAAGTAACCTCTGTCGGCTCATCAGCCTTTAAAGTAATATGATTATCACTTTGTACATACCAGTTTGCGCTGCCACTGTCCATACATGCAAACTCTGCCGTTCTGTCAACATCAGAAGTGATCGTTGCCTTCACTTCATATACAGCACCTTTTTTCAAGGTTACATTTTTCTGTTTCAGGTTTACATTCCACGCTGCGGTTCCTGCGTTTGTGATCTTGACTGTTGCATTTTCCTGAGAGAAATCCCATTTACCCTCTGCAGGACTGATAACCTCACCTGACCAGCCATTATCTCCATCCGAAAAATCACCGTTCTTTAACAGGTTTGTTCCTTCCGGTTCTTCCTCTTCCTTTGGAGCTTCTGTTTTTACAAGAGAGATATTGTCAATACATACTCTGTGCTGTATTGTATTGCTGCCTCCGCCGAGTGCTATATTGAAAATGCTGCCTGTATCTGTTCCCTGCATCATCCGGAATGTCTTTGTTACCGTTGTATAATCCTTTGCGGATGCATCCAGCTTAATAGTTTCCTGTACGTATGGTGTCCAGTCTTCATTGCCATTTGCATCCTTATGTACAGAGCCGTCTCTCTGGATGGCATACTGGATGGAACGTGCCATGCTGGAACGGATATCAAAGGATAAGGTGTACCACTGATCTTCCTCCAAAGTAACGCTTCCCTGTTTGACCTGGATCTTCCACTCTGCATCACCTGTATTTTTAATATCCAGGTCAAGTGCATTATCTTCCGACTGACTGTCTACTACATAAGATGCGGAAGCGGAACCGTCTACATAAACCTCAAAGCCTGATGTTCCCGCATTAAATTTACCATTCATGATGAGAGCATCTTCTTCAAACCGTACATTGTCAATGTAAATCTCTCCGGCGTTTCCTAAGAGAAAAGCAAAATCCTTATCTGTAAAGCTGCTTACTTCCTCTTTGCTGAATTTCTGTGTATATTTTACCTTTTCTGCTGTAACATCAACAGATTTTGTCATACCACCGATCGTATACTGAATTGTGGCTGCTTTATCAGCCTGTGCTTCAAAACTGAGAATGTAATCTGTTCCTTCTGCAATCGGAAGTGCATTCTGACTGATCGTAACATCTTCAGGCTGTCCGCCTTCTGCGCCAACCACCTTTAAACGTCTTCCATCTGCCAGCTTTGTAACAGAAACCTGTGCACCATCTGCTTTTTTAACTTCCCAGTATGCAAGGCGGTCTGTTCCTTCCTGGAACTTTCCGTTATAAATACAGTTACCGTCTGTCAGTACCTTCTTTGCAGCATACTGATCCAGTTCTTCCTGTGTCGGTGCTTTTTTCACTTTCACACACACATTGCTGATATACAGTGTTGCTGTGGAGTCCTTTGCCCCCATGTTGAATTCCAGACGGCTGTTTGCATCATCTGTGTCATCCATTTTATAGGTAAGTGTATAAGTCTGTTTTTCTGTTGTGACATTTACACTATCTTCCAGATAAGCCTTATAACTGCGGTCAGGTGCTTTTACTGCAATGCCAACCGCTCTGTCGGCAGATGCATATGCATTAAATGTTACTTCATAAGTGTATCCCTGTTTTGCCGGAAGCTTCGGCTGTACCAGCTGTACGGAATAGTCAACCGTTCCCTGATCCTTTGTCGTGATCACCATTTCTCCATTTTTGATCGCAGCTGCTGCATCTCCGCCGAGTGTTGTCAGAAACTGCCAGTTTTCCGTTCCGTCCAGTGCTTCGTCCTTTGCGAAATCACCATTTGTGATATAATTTCCGTCTGCATCAGGTTCTTTGAATACAACCGGCTCTTTTTCAGGTGCCTGTACATCTTCATCATAGCTGTCTTTCTGGAAGATCTTTACATAATCAATGATGTATGCGGAAGAATTGATCTTCGTATTTTCATCAGGATATCCAACCCAGGAGCCACCAACTGCCAGATTTAAGATTGCATAGAACGGCTGGTCAAACGGAGCCGGATATGCAACAGTTCCCTGTCCTTCTGTTGTAGAATACCAGTCATCTGCCTCGTGGTATTTCACACCATCTACATACCATGTGATCTTACCCGGTTCCCAGTCACATGCAAATGTATGATATTCATCTGTAAAGTTTCCGTTTTCCAGTGTATAAGTACCCTGTTTTTCACTATGCGGATTACCATAGTGGATTGTTCCGTATAATTTATTATTTTCCTGTCCCATGACCTCCATGGCATCGATTTCACCGCATCTTGGCCACTGTCCATATAAGTTTTCGTCTGTTGGCATCATCCAGAACGCCGGCAGGAAGCCTTTTCCTGTCGGAACCTTTGCCCTTACTTCAAATAAACCATACGTAAAATCATGCTTGCCCTGTGTATTGACGCGGCCGGATGTGATCGTTTCGGTACCATCTGCATTTTTCTGACGGATCGGTCTTAAGATCAGATTTCCGTCTTCCACATAAATATTCTTTTCATCATCCACATAAGCCTGGGACTCTGCGTTTACCCAGCCTGCATCGTGTGTTTCCACATTCCAGTCATTGCGGTTAAGCTCCGTACCTTCAAAGTTATCCGACCACATCAATGTATATTCATTGTCTGATACTGTCGGAATAGATGGCTTTGTATATGCATCGGAATCTGAATCTGTATTTTCTAATTCCAGATCCAGTTTCCGGTCAGGATCATATGGATCCGGGTCTTCAGATGGTGTCGGCTCCTCACTTGGTTCCGGCTTTGGTTTTTCTGAAGGTTTTTCACTTGGCGCCGGTGTCGGTGTCTGGCTCGGTGCTACAGACGGTGCTTCGCTCGGTGCCTGCTCCGCTTTCTTCACGGTCACTTTACAGGTTGCTTTCTTTGCATTGCCATCCTTGGAAGTCACTGTGATCACTGCTGAGCCTTCTGCTACCGCTGTGATCTTTCCCTTGCTGTTTACCTTTGCCACAGCTTTATTACTGCTCTTATAAGAAACCTTCTTGATCGTTGCTTTCTTTGGAGAAACTGTTGCAGTTACCACTGCTGTTTCCCCTTCTGTCAGACTGATTTCCTTTTGATCAAGTTTTACCTTTGTTACAGGTGTTTTTACGACAACCTTAATTGTTGCCTTTTTCTTTTTGTCAGTCTTGCTTGTTACTGTAACGGTTGCTTTCCCATTTTTCAGTGCTTTCAGCTTACCCTTTTTCGTTACCGTTACAACTTTCTCATCAGAAGATTTGTAGCTGACTGCTTTGGATACTTTTTTCCCGCTCGTTGTGACTTTTGTTTTCAGCGTAAAGCTCTGCCCTTTCTTCATCACCAGCGTTTTCGTATCCGGTTTTGTGATCGTTACTGTTTTTACTGTCGCTTTTTTACCTGCCTTTGCAGCCGGTGCTGCCATAACACCTGTTCCCATGGAGCCCATGACCATGACTAAAACAAGTAAAAATGCAAGTCCGCGTTTTAATTGCCTCATAATGTCCTCCCTTTTCATTTTTTGCTTCCTCATGACACCCTTACCGCTTTTCCGATGTCCTTTCTGTATTTATAGCAAGTATATGGCATAATATATATCGTTTTATTTACCTGTTTTATGTTTCTATGACATATGCTATACTGGAATCAAATACATGCGGCAGCACCGGTTATATCAGGGAGACATCATGAAATCAAAAGACAATTTACAAAAAGAACAGCTTTACCGGGAATTCGTACAGCGTGAAGAGAACCTGATCCACGCTCCCTACAATCCGGAGCTGGAATTTTATTCCTGTATCAAAGAGGGCGATGTAGAAAAGATCAAGCAGCTATGCACTGAACCGCTGACAGAAAAAGAAGGTCTGGGGAAGCTTTCTGAAAATGAATTACAGCATTTTAAATACCACTTTGCCATTACGGCCGCACTTGCGGCCCGTTACTGCATTGAAGGCGGTATGGCACTTTCCAAGGCATACAGCATCAGTGATTTTTACATCCAGAAGGTGGATACCTGCAAATACAAGCAGGATATTTCCGATCTTCATTTTTTAATGTGTGTGGATTATACGATCAGAATGAAAAATCTGCGGAAAAAGAAGATCTGTTCCCAGCCCGTGGCAAAGTGTATTGATTATATCTGCGAAAGTCTGCATACACGTATCACACTGGATACACTGGCGGATCATGTCGGCTTAAATCCGTCCTACCTGTCACGCCTTTTTAAAGCTGAAACCGGACAGACGATCAGTGCCTATATATCTGACAAAAAAGTGGAAACCGCCTGCAATATGCTTATTTATTCCGAGTATTCCCCGGCAGAAATTGCCACGATCCTCTGTTTTCCCAACCAAAGTTATTTTACAGAGGTTTTCCGAAAGAAGACAGGCATGACGCCCAAGAAGTACCAGCAGGAGCATTTCAGGAGTACACCGATCGGAGAGAAAAACAATTATAGCTGATAG
>ERZ808240.5242-NODE-5242-length-10716-cov-3.898978_pt1 | contig 10716 bp, 10 predicted proteins | sample MGYA00521084_ERZ808240 | MGnify/ENA primary metagenome ERZ808240 (study PRJEB31516, sample SAMN03275571) | gut metagenome | biome: mammalia-associated habitat; material: feces | host: Papio cynocephalus | place: Kenya | collected 2012-08-06 ... | reverse complement strand
CACGCCGACCACCACTTCGTCGAACATCTGCACTGCGCGCGCGATGACGTCGATGTGGCCATTGGTAATAGGGTCGAAGGTGCCGGGCACCAACGCTTTCCTCACGGTTGTCCTCCTTGTTTGGGGATGCGCGCCCGCCTATTCGGCGGATGCGGTAGTACTTTCAAGCGAGAACAGGTCGAAGCCCGTCTTCGATTTACCGAAAACCTTGCTGGCGCGAATTTCCACCGGCACGCCCGTGGATTCGATGAAGCCCACGGCATCGGTTTTCGAATGGTGCTCGTAGCTTATCACGGCGCCGTCGGCCAGCATACCACGGTCGCGCAGCGTCAAGACGAACGCCCAGATATCCTCGGTGGGATACGCATACGGAGGATCGAGGATGACGATATCGAACGGCGCACCGTACACCGGAGGCGTCGCAAGCACGTCGACGGGGCGAACGCGAGCGCGTTCCGCTGGCAGCTTCAGCATGTCGATGTTGGCCCGCAATGCGTCGAGCGCGGCTTTGTCGCGTTCAAAGAACACAGCCGATTCAGCCCCGCGCGACAGGCATTCTATGCCCAATGCGCCGCTGCCCGCGAATGCGTCGAGCACATGGGCCCCTTCGAGAGGGCCGTATGCGGAGATGAGCGAGCTGATGAACGATTCTTTCACGCGATCGGTCGTCGGACGCGTGTCCATGCCTTTGGGGGCGCGCAGATTGCGGCCCTTGAAGTCTCCGGCGATGATCCTCATCGCGCACCTCCCCTTTTCGTTGCTTTCGAGCGCTTCGCCTCTTCGGTTGCAAACGTAGCCTCGATTTCTCGAAGCGCTATTTTCGATTCCAGCGTATCCTTCGCTGCATCGTTGTCCAAAAACGAACGCGCATCGTCGTGCGCGGCTTCGATCACTGCCCCGTCGCGCACGACGTTCACGAGCTTCAAAACCGAAGCGCCGCTTTGCCGATTGCCCAGAATATCGCCTTCGCGGCGCATCGACAAGTCGTATTCGGCGAGCTTGAAGCCGTCTTCGGTCGATTCCATGGCCGAAAGGCGTTCCATGGCGGTTTTGTCGCTGGTGGCGGCCACCAAGCACATGAACCCCGGCTTGGTGCCGCGTCCGACGCGTCCGCGCAGCTGATGGAGCTGCGACAGACCGAACTTGTCGGCGTCCTCAACGATCATCACCGTGGCGTTTGGCACATCCACTCCCACCTCGATGACGGTGGTGCTCACCAATACGTCTATGGCGCCTGAACGGAATCGATCCATCACCTCGCGCTTCTTGTCGGCCTTCATACGGCCATGCAACAGTCCGACCTTGTAGGCGGAAAACGTCTTCGCCTGCAGGAATTTCGCTTGGGCTTCGGCCGCTTTCGAATCGTCTTCGTGAAAGTCGTCCAGCGAATCCAGATACACCGGCTCTTCTTCGGAGCCCGTGGTGCCCGAATAGCCGAAGCGGGCACGGTCTTTCGGTCGCATTCCCGCTTCGGCAGATTTCGAAGGCTGACTATCGCCCATGCTCACAAGGGGGCACACAATGTATGCCTGCTCTCCCCTGGCGAGCGCCTCGAGAGCAACGTCATATGCCTTGCCGCGCTCGCGAAAATCGTAGACTTTCGTGGTTCGCGGCGGGCGGTCGAAAGGAACCTCGCGCAAATACGATTGGGTCATCGACCCATACAGCGCCAAAGCGAGCGTGCGAGGGATGGGCGTGGCCGTCATTTCGAGCACGTCTGGTGCGGCACCCTTGCCGATAAGCTTCTGCTTTTGGTCGACGCCGAAACGCTGCTCTTCGTCGATGACCACGAGCGAGCAGCGGGCGCACACGACGTCGTCGGTAAGCAGCGCATGGGTTCCGAAGCACACGCCCACGTTCCCCGATGCAAGCCCGCGCAGAATTTCGGCGCGCTCGTCGGCAGACGTTGAACCTGTGAGCTTCGCCCAGGTAATGCCAGCCGCTTCAAGCAAAGGGCCCAAACCGTTGGCGTATTGGTCGACGAGCACTTCGGTCGGGCCCATCATAAGCGCCTGCGAGCCAGAATCGGCCGCAATGCACAGCGCCACAGCGGCCACCATGGTTTTGCCCGTGCCCACATCGCCCAAAAGCATATGCCTCATGCGGCTGGGCGCCGCCATGCGCGAAGCGATGTCTTCGACTGCGCCCGTTTGGTCTTTCGTAAGCGAGAACGGCAGCGCCTCCATGAACGCGGCGCGTTTCGGGCCGTTTGCTTCATGCCGATGCGGTTGCGCGCCGCCCATCTCTTTTTCGGCTTGGCGCATCAGGTGCACTTCGAGCGAGAACAGCTCCTCGTATACCAGGCGTCGTCGCGCCTGCGCCTGCTCGGCCATATCAACGGGAAAGTGAATCGCGCGAAGCGCTTCGGCTCTAGGCATGAGACGATATTTCGCCCGAAATGAAGCGGGAACGGGATCGTACACGCGGCCGAGCCCTGCGAGCGCTGCGCGCATGATGCGGCGCATTTGCCCGACGGGCACTTTCTCGGACGCAGGATGCACGGGAATCACCTGACCGGTGACTTCTTCGACGTTATCCCCGTCTATTTTGTCGAGGAAAGGCATGGTCATGCGCAGAAAGCCGTAATTGAATTCAACCTTGCCGGCCACGCTTACGCGCATGCCGGCAGCAAGCGTTTTCACAAGCCACGGTTGTTTGAAGAACGTGCAGATGAGTGTGCCCGTTCCGTCGGTCAGCGTAACTTCCACCAAGTCGAAATGCGGCTTGGGGCGTTTGAGTTTCGTTTCATACACCGTGGCGGATATGGTCGCGTTTTCCCCGATGCGCGCATTGCCGATGGTGCAGGTATTCGACATGTCGAGGTAACGCCTGGGGTAATGCGCGAGCAGCCCGCGAATGGTGGTTGCCCCGAAACGTGACAAGGCCGCCGCCCTGCCCGACGACACGCCCGCGATGGTGGTAACGGGCGCATCGAGCTGCAGGGTGGCGGCCAAGCGATCGGACATGATTCAGTTGTGCGGCTACTCGAGCGAGAACACGACCGGATAGAGGGCCTGCTCGCCGCGATGCGGATCGATCTCGAGATCTTCGTAGGATTCTTCGATGCGAGCAACCAGGGCGTCAAGCGCCTCGTCGCTGAAGTCTTCGCCCGCGAGGATGGTCATAGTATCGGCGTCACCGGCCTCCATGGTGTCGAGCAGAGCAAGCACAACGTCGGACACGTCGGAGCCCACAGCTTCGATGGAACCGTCGGCGATGCCAATAACGTCGCCGTCTTTGATGGGGTTGCCATGGGCGTCTTTCGAATCCTTGATGGCGGTGGTAACTTCGCCGGTCTTCACGTCGGCATAGGCCTCGGTCATGGCCTCGACGTTTTCTTCGAGGCTCGCCTCGCCGTCGAAGCCGAACATAGCCGAAAACGCCTGAGGAACGCTGGTGGTGCCCACAACGGCGCACGGCTTCTCGGACACATCGACGCATGCCTGCGACGCCATGATGATGTTCTTGTTGTTCGGAAGGATGATGACCGCGTCGGCGTTCACCTTGTTCACGGCGTCAAGAATATCGGCCGTGGATGGGTTCATGGTTTGGCCGCCGGAAATCACCACGTCAACGCCGAGCGATTCGAGAATCTTCGCGGTACCCGAGCCGGGGGCCACAGCAACTACGCCCAAGGGCTTATGCTCGGCCTCAATCTCGCTTTCTATTTTCTCGTTGCGCTCGTCGCTCTGAAGCTTCATGTTATGCACATGCACTTCCGAAATTTGGCAGTCGTGCGTAAGGAACCAGCCCAGAACCTGGTCGGGACGGTTGGAGTGCACGTGCACCTTGAAGTTGGGATGCATGCCCACCATGAGGTCGCAATCGCCCATAGTGGGAAGGAATTCCTTCGCGGCATCGACGTCGACCGCATCGGAATGCACGAGGAATTCGGTGCAGTAGCGATAGGCGGAATCGACGTCCCAGTCGTCAATCTGCTCGATTTCGGCCTTAGGGGCCGGGCGCAGCGTAGCCAGGGCGTCGCCGCCGAAGCCCTCTTTGCCCGTGAGCGTGGATGCGAACGCGTCGATGAGAATCGCCAGGCCGAAGCCGCCGGCGTCGACGACGCCGTTCTCTTTCAGCACGGGCAGGAATTCGGGCGTGCGCTGAACCGATTCATAGGCGCCGTTCACGATGAACTCGAGAGCCTCTTCGGTGTCGAGCTTCTTCTTGCGGGCCTTTTTCGCGGCAGCAGCCGTATCTTTGATGACGGTGAGGATGGTTCCCTCGACCGGCTTGCGCACGGCTTGGAACGCCACTTCGGTGGCGCGGGCGAAGCACGAGTCGAGCGTCGCAGTGGTGATGCCCTCTTCCTCGTGGCCCTCATAGCCTTCGCACAAACCGCGCAGAATTTGCGAAGTGATGACGCCGGAGTTTCCGCGGGCGCCCATCAAGGCGCCAGTGGTGATGGTCTTGCGAATCTCGGCGCTCGATGCGCCGATGGGCAGCTTGGCCAGGTTGTCGACGACCATCTGCATGGTAAGCGACATGTTCGTGCCGGTGTCTCCATCGGGCACGGGGAATACGTTGAGGCGGTTCACCTCGTCTTTTCGATCGGCGAGCGCCTTTTGCGCGGCCGCGATCGCATTCAGAACTTCATGCGTGGAATATTTGCTCATATTGGGTGGTATCTCCTAGATGACCTTAGCGGCGCGCTATTTGCGGACCTTGATGCCCTGCACGTGCACCTCGATGCCGTCGAGGGGCACCTGTGCGAACTCGTTGAGCACATACGTGACGTTGTCGATGAGGTTCTGCGAAACCACGGTGATGTTGGTGCCGTATTCGATGACAACGTACAAATCGACATGGATGCCGGCTTCGCGCGGGGTTACCACCACGCCGCGACGCAGGCGGTTTGCAGGAAGGATTTTGGCGATGCCGTCTTGCAAGGAAGGCGCAGCCATGCCCACAACGCCATAGCAGCCGAGAGCGGCGGTGCCAGCGAGGTCGGCGAGCACGTCGTTGGATACGTGAAGATTGCCGGAAATCTTTTGCGTCATGAAATCGTCCTTTCTCACGACTGCGAGACAACCGTTAAGTATACCCGTTTCGGGCAGAGCGCAACGATACTTTGACAACCTAAGTAGTCTCGCACACAAAAAAGCCCGCTAATGCGGGCTTTTGCTCATGTGCGGTTTTCGCGCTGTTAGCCGCGAACGACCTTGCCAGCCTTCAGGCAGGAGGTGCACACGTTCATCTTACGGGACTTGCCGTCGACGACGCAGGAAACCTTCTGGATATTCGGGCGGAAGGTACGATTGCTGACGCGGTGGGAGTGGCTGATGCTGCGACCGGCCACGGGGTGCTTACCGCAAATTTCACAAACCTGGGACATTTCTCTCACTCCATTACTTCAGATAATCTCTGATTACAGGCAAAAAAGCTTGATTACTATAACACACGATTACAGGTCAGACAAGAAAACTTACGAGTTCTTGCCTTCTGTGACGAAAACGTGAATGTCGACAGGCTCAACCCGTCCGGCACGCGCCCCCTTGGGGCTATTTCTTCACAACGTTCCAGGCGTTCAGAAATAGCCCCAAGGGGGCGCGTGCCTGCTCTACCGTTATCGAAACGAACAAGCGAAGAAACACCTGCCTGGACTGAACGCCTGAAACGTTGTCGTGGGGCCAGGGAAACGTTATCCATATCGCATATCGGCCTAAAGCAAAAAAAGACGAGCTTCGGGGGCGCTTCCGTTTCCGTAGCGCCTGGAACGTTGCGAAGGAAACGGGAGCGCCCCCGAAGCGGCCAGGTACGTGGGCCATGTTAGCCGCGATACCTATTCCCCACCACCATAAGGCGGCCGCAGCTAGGGCACATTGAAAGCGGAGCCTCGGCGCGCAGGCCGAGCACGCGGCTGTGGTCGAACGTCGTGCGGCACACGGAGCAGCCGTTTTCGTCAAGGTGCGCAAGCGCCACGCCGCCCTTTGCCTTCGCGATGCGCTCGTACGTCCCGATCAGCTTCGCGTCGGCGACGAGGGACACCATGCGCTCGCGCTCGGGCTTGAACTGATTGATTTGCGCCAGCAGCTTACCGCCCTGCTCGCGATATTCGGCGATCAACGCCTCCTCCTTTTTGGCAAGCACGGCTTCGATGGAATCGATTTCGCCTGCGAGCTTCTCCATTTGGGCGAGCTTGTTAGTGAGGTCCGCAATTTCGCCCGCGAGCGTTTCGCGCCGTTTGGCGTAGCCGGAAAGCTCTTTGCTATGCGCGTTGATGCTGCGGAAATCGCCCGCTGCGGTATCAATGAGGTTTTGCGCGGTGGCCGACTTGCGCTCTAGATTGGCGTCTTCGCCCTGGGCATGCGCGAGCTGCGTTTCGGCGTCTTTCTTCATGCCGACGATGGTGCGTCGTTTCTCGGCAACGGCGGCCTTTTTGTGGCGCACGTCGAGAATGGCCTTCTTCTGAGGAAGCCCGTCGAGCTGTTTGGTAAGGCGCGAGCACTCCAAATCTATCCCCTGGATTTTCAGAAGCGCCGCGATTTGCTCTTGTGTTGCCTGCACTAGACCCTCCTCGTTTCGGGATGCTGCCACGCATCGTTTTGATCGAGCACGACTATCTTCTCACGGGCAACGCCCATACGGGCGCACGTTTCGGCGAGAATTCGCGCGAACGGCAGCTCGGAAACGTCGTGCCCCAGTTCGACGATGCCCAGCCCTGCCTGGGAGGCGTCAAGCGCCGCATGGTATTTCACTTCGCCGCATACCAGCGCATCTATGCCGCGTGCAACGCATTCGGCGGCCGCGTTTCCCGCAGCGCCCGTCCACGTGCATACGGTGGACAGGCGCTTGTCCATTTCGCCCCACACGCGAGGAGCTCGGCCGAAAACCGAGGTGCACCGCGCGGCGAGCGCGCCAAGCGTGAGGTCTTCGTCGGGCGCGATCGCGCAGATTTGGCCGTAGCCCAGCGAGTTGTCGCGCGCCAGGGGCTCAAGCACGTCGGTGGCCTTCAGGCGCAGCATGCCAGGAAGCATGGTTTGCGCCGGCGCGCTTACATCGAGAGCGGTGTGCCAATTCGCGAGAGCCACGCCCAACCGAGCGGCTTCAAACGCCACGGCTCCCGACGTGCTTGCGCCCGGTCCGAGAGGCGAAAGCCGTGTGGGCGGCTCCAGAAATGCCGGATGGTGCGTTATGAGCGCGTTAGCGCCCAGTTGCGCCGCTTCGCGTACGGCCGAAAGCGTCGGGTCGAGCGCACATGCCACGCCCTTAAGCTGCGCGGACGGGTCGCCCACCAGAAGTCCCGTGCGATCCCATCTCTTGGCATCGGCCGGGGGGAACGCCCGGTTCAGCCCCGCGACGAGCTCGCCCACCGTCGCGGGCGCATGAGCCGCCTTGTGAGCCAGCGGGCCTTTCGCTATGGTGCGCAGCCCCGCAGTTTCTTCGTTGGTTTCGTATTCGCCATCGTTTGCCATAACAACCTCCCGAAGAATATAGAGAACGCGTCGAATGCCCTGAGCGTTTGCGCGCCCCTAGTCTAAATCCACCATGCGCACGCCGCGTCCGCGAGTTGGCACGGCCACCTGCGTGTATCCCGCCTGGCGCATATAGCCGTACGCCTTTTCGATGTCGCGCGCGATATGCTCCTTGGCGTGCGCGTCGGTGCCCACGGTGCATGGCACGCCCTCGGCGCAAAACGCTTGCAACAATTGCGGAGACGGGTAGAATTCGCCGCACTCCGCGTATGCGCCCGACGTGTTCACCTCGACCATGCGCCCGCCCTCGCGAGCCGCGCGGGCCATGCGCGCGTACAGCGGCTCCACGTCGAAATCGGGCGCGGGGCTGAACTTCTTCACCACATCGGGATGCGCCATAACCGTGAACGGCATGTCGCTTTTCGCCGCGTTGCACCATAGCTCAACGTAGCGATTCCAAAACGCCTCGAGATCGATGCTTTTCCATCGCGACATATGCTTGTGGCTCACCATAAGCCAACGGTCCACGAAATGCACCGACCCAAGCACGATGTCGAAGCGGTCGAAATCGCTCGCGTGCAGCTCGCGCGTCTCATCGTCGCCGAGCCAATCAAGCTCGCAGCCCAAAAGCACGTCTATATCGGTGCGTTTCTGCTGCTCTCGCACGGCCTCAATATACGGCTCGAGCCGCTCGATTGGCATGGTCGAACGCTTCGAGGGATCCAGCTCATCGGGAATGGGATAGTGTTCGGTGGCCGCCATATGGGCGATTCCCGCATCCACCGCGGCCTGCACCATATCGACCAAAGGGTCTTTCGCGTGGTTGCAGAACGTGGAATGCGTATGCATGGTGATGAGTTCCATCACGAAATCGCCTCCACGAATGCGTCATAGAACGCGTCGATTTCATCGGGCGTGTTTTCAACGCCGATAGACACGCGCAGCTCTCCTTGGGCAAGCGCCCGCTCGACGCCGAGCGCGGAAAGCACATGTGACGGATCGAGGCTCCCTGACGCGCAAGCCGAGCCGCCCGACACGCAAATGCCGCGCATGTCGAGCTGCAAGATGAGCGTCTGGCTTTCGAAACCGCGCACGCACACATTCACGATATTGGGCAGGAAATCCTCGCTTGCCGCCGGCACCCCGACCGATGGCACCACGCGCTTTATGGCGCCGAGGCGCTCGTAGAGCGCGTCGCGCATCGCTCGAGCGCGTTGGGCGTATGCGGGCTGTTCGGCAACCGCGAATTCGATAGCCGCCGCCGCGCCCACGATGCCGCATACGTTCTGGGTGCCGCTGCGCCGGCCGCCCTCTTGCCCGCCTCCAGGCATATAGGCGACATACGGAGTTTTCGCGGCCAGGTAGAGCACGCCGACGCCCTTCGGGCCGCCCACCTTGTGCGCCGAAAACGACGCGGCGTCGACATTCCAATCTTTCAGGCTGATAGGAACTTTGCCCAGCGCTTGCACGGCGTCGACGTGAAACAACGCGCCCGCCTCGTGGGCAACGCGGCACAACTCGGCGGTGGGTTGGATGGTGCCTACCTCGTTATTCGCGGCCATGACGCTTACGACCAGGGTGTTTTCATCAATCGCGCGCGCAAGCGCATCGGGCGTCACGCGGCCCGACGCATCGTTGTCCACGAAGCGGAATTCAAAGCCGAGCGCCCGTAACATATGTTGGGTTTCCAATACGGCCTCGTGCTCGATGCGCGAGGTGACGATATTGAACGGCCCGTGCTTGCCGGCCAGACGCGCCTTTTCATGCGCGCCAAGCGCCATGCCCACGATGGCCGAATTGTCCGATTCGGTGGCGCATGCCGTGAACACGATTTCGTCGGGGCGGTGCGCCCTCAGGGCTCGCGCCACGCGCGCGCGGGCGTCTTCCAAGGCAGAGAAAGCCCGACGGCCCACCGAGTGCAGCGAATTCGCATTGCCGAACGGCGCGGCAGAGCCCGCCTGCATATAGGGAGCCATGGCCTTTGCGGCCGCTTCGCACAGCGGCGTGGTGGCCGCATTGTCAAGATAGATGCTTTGCATACAGATACACGCCTCGATACTTACGCCCAGGGGGCAATAAAACCATTCGTTTGCGCGTCGGCGGCAACGGCTTTCATGCCAGCAATCGCCGCAGCGCGGTCGGCCTGTCCAAATACGCCGCTGCCTGCCACCAGCACGTCGCAGCCCGCCGCGCACACCGCACGGGTTGGGTCGTTGGCCTTAAGGCCACCATCGACTTCGATGAGCGGAGCCACGCCCGCTTCGCGTGACATCTCGACGATGCGAGCGACCTTCGCCTCGGTGCCTTCTACGTATTTCTGGCCTGAAAAGCCTGGAAAAACGCTCATGGGAAGCACCATGTCGAGCTTTTCGATGTAGGGTTTGATGCGCTCGACGTCGTAATCGGGCTTCATGGCAATGGCGGCTTTGCAGCCCGCCTCGTGAATGAGGTCGATGGCCGCATCGAATTCGCCGGCATCCTCGTTCAGCGCCTCGGCATGCACCGTCACGATTTCGGGCGCGTGCTTCAAATACCAGGGCAGCTGCTCAAGCGGGTTGGAAATCATCAAGTGCACGTCGAGCGGCAGCTTGGTGACCTTCTTCAAACCCGCCACGAAAGGCACGCCCAGCGTGAGGTTCGGCACGAAGTGGCCGTCCATCACATCGACGTGCACGAACGCCGCCCCGCCTTCTTCGATTTCAGCCACATCGCGGGCCATATTCATGAAATCGGCTGAAAGGATGGAAGGTGCGATTTTAGGCTCGGTGAACATCGAGGCTCCTTGCTGCGCGTGGATTTCGGGTTTCGCCCGCTTGCTTTTGCTCCATTCTAGCGCAGCCGTCCCGCATGGAGCCTATAATCGGATTGACGTGAAAGGATGAACATGCAACGCTGCGCGAATTATTTCGTATACGCCATGCCCATGGGGCGATTGACCATCGCCGCCGACGAACGCGGCATCTGCCGCATCGATTTCGGCGATGTGCCCCAAAACGGCCCACGCCGGCCAAGCGCGCTCACGAACACGGCGGCCACGCAGCTGCAGGAATACTTCGCCGGCAAGCGCCGTTTCTTCGATATCCCCCTATCGCCCCATGGCTCCGAGTTCCAAATGAGGGTATGGAAGGCGCTCGAGACCATCCCCTACGGCCAAACGCGCACGTATGCGGAAATCGCCGAGCTCGTTGGCAACCCCAAGGGATTTCGCGCCGTGGGCATGGCGAACAACAAGAATCCGCTGCCGATAGTCGTGCCCTGCCACCGCGTCATTGGCGCCGACGACAAGCTCGTCGGCTAT
>ERZ808240.5241-NODE-5241-length-10717-cov-3.363159_pt1 | contig 10717 bp, 10 predicted proteins | sample MGYA00521084_ERZ808240 | MGnify/ENA primary metagenome ERZ808240 (study PRJEB31516, sample SAMN03275571) | gut metagenome | biome: mammalia-associated habitat; material: feces | host: Papio cynocephalus | place: Kenya | collected 2012-08-06 ... | reverse complement strand
AGGACCCGTTGGTACGTCTCTTCCTTCGCCGTCTCGGAGTAGTTGCTATAGAAGAAGATCAGTTTTACGTGAGAGCTATAAAGGTCGACCATGTCGAAGATGGGCTGGGAGGGCGAGTGGCCGTCCGTACCGTCGGTGAACCCCACAGCTTCCCGCGAGTAGGCAGCGTCGAGAGGCCGTCGGGACAAAAACCGTAAGTCTGTGATCAACAGGGGATTGCCGAGTAGACGACGCTTTCAGGTCAAGAAAACCGCAGGTCAGCGATAGACGAATCTGTGGGCTACTCCACAGGCCCATTGTTGGTCACAGACTTACGGCTTTTTTGCGCGGAACGTCCGAGGACGACCGCCAATCCAACGGAAGCATCGCTAGGCCTCTTGCCGAATTAAGCCGCTCCCCCATCGTCTTCGTTTTTCGGCTCATTGTCCGTCTCATCGGAATGGGGGTGCGGACATTTTTGGACCTGCTCAGAGGCTCGGGCATGCTCGGGGCGCCCGAGGAGGCGTTCCCGGAGGCCCGATGCCAACGATGCGCCGCCCACTTCTACCGCAACGTGCTCGGGAGGGTTCCAATCACGAGGAGAAAGCCGGTCGCGCGCGCTCAAGGCAATCCGCGGCCAAGAGTCGCGGGGGGGTCTGCGCCCGCAAGGCGGAGGAGGGCGGCGGCGGAACTCGGGGGCATGCGGCTCGGCACGGCGGCCAAGAAGGTGCGCGACGGTATCGAGGAGACCCTGACGCGCACCGATTTACCGCCCTAGCACCGGAGGCACATCCGCAGCAACGGCGGCATCGAGCGGATAAACCGCGAGATAAGGCGGAGGACGAGGGTCGTCGGGACCTTCCCGGACGGCAACTCCGCCCTCATGCCCGTGACGGCGAGGCTGAAATATGCCGTCGGGCATGAGTGGGGAAAGAGACGGCACCTGGATATATCGGAGCTGGAGGAGATGGATGAGCTGAAAGCGAAGACGGAAAACCAGGAATCGAGCGGGGTGAAGGTCGGCTCGGTCAATTTGCGATAGATTCTTGACGGTACCACATGACATTGGCAATGGCAGACTCAACGTCGTACCAGTTGTTCAAACCTCGAGCCTCAAGAAGCTCCTGACGCTGAAGAAGATTCAGATCCCAAGCGGTAAGACTCTTCTCAGAGCAGTAGTCGGTCAGCGCTTCCCCTTTTAGCGACACGGCGCCCTTGAGGATTTCTATACGAGGGCCAAAGAAATCTTGAAATTGGGAAGTCAGACCGCAGTTCAAGTTGAACCCGTTGCCAAGAATGAGCAGCTGGTGCGCGAGGTTTGTCATTTTTTGACTCCAAGTACTTAACGAAATCTCACATCTTTTCAACCATAAAGACAGTTGGAGCAAATTGATAAGAAGCTACCTTACTCATCCAATCGTACAATTCGCCAAACCCACTAGCTGCTAAGCGTTTCCTTCAGTAGCGTCGCAGACCTTTCGGCACCACGGCGTAAGGCGCCTACGGCATCGACATCCGCAGTTGCGTTTCCAGGATTTCTTAGTGCATCAAAGCATAAATCAATAACTGATTTAGTATCCAACGGGATTAGTTGCTCATAGTAGCCGTGTTCATCTTTACAATACTTGACGCAGTTTTTTCTCATTCCCAAGTTAGATGCAAGTCTTTCGGTTTTATGCGCATAAGAAATTGCAACAAATGGGATACCTTCCCGCGAAGCCAGAAGAACGGAGTGGAATCTCATCCCAAGCATCAGTCTATATCGCCCTAAGCCTTCGAGAACGGATTTGAGCGTTTCATCATAGCTGAGGGGGCGCACGCTTGAGTCATACAATTCTGTCGCTATCTGGCGATTTAGCCTTTCGTCAGAGCCGGAAGTAAACGAGAGCAAATCTACTCCATACCCCTCTTTAACAAAAGCAGAAATGATTTCTGTGCAATCTCGGGCGAAGTGGTCATAACCAGATTCGTCCTCAGCAAATAGATTGGCGAAAGCAACAGCAATCCGGTTGCCATCTCCAGATACCGAGTCAGGCTTACCAAGAAAAACCAAATCGGATCCAGCAAGCACAAATTCGTTCTGTTTTATATCGCAAGCATTGAGCAAGTCCGTATCGCGACATATAAAAGCATCTGAAATAACAGCGATGCGCTTCCAACAAAACACGCTTGCTAAGTCTTGTTTAGAAGTAGCTCCAAGACCGAAGTATGCAACTTGTTTCCCAAGCAGTTTCCACCAAACTGTCAGCACAAGATAAGCAGCTACTTTAGGAAAATTACGATGTGGAAATAACCCTCCCGGACCTATAACGAGAGCATCGTTTCGAAAAGCAGCCTTGAACAGCTCTGCAAAGTTCCTGCCGGAGAACTTGAGAGCTTTCTTGCTGCGAAGAAAGCTCTCAAGATAGTCACAATCCTCAGCGCCTATTTCAATAGCATCTACGGCATCAATCCCATTGAGTACCGTCACGGCTCTTTGAAGCAAGAGGTCGTCACCTAAGTTCCTGAACCCGAACCAGCCATGAAGGTGCACTTTCATCGCAAAAGCCTTCCCTTTAGTCTCTCTTTAATTTCTTTCCAGTAAAAGAGCAGGACGAGAACTACGCAGAGCACGCACGCAAGGACTAGGGCAAGAACCAATCGAAGAATGCCAGAGAAGCCTGCCAGCTCAACAACTCCAAGGCATAACGCAAATGGCAGCACAAGCTTAAACGCGGAACTCACTCCGATTGGAAAGCCTCCAACGGCACGCGTAACGAACCAAAGCTTGCCAAATGAATCAACGATTACTTGAGCTGCGATGCCGTACATGACAAATAGCGGGTCACCGAAAGTGGCTGCCATAGTTACAATCATCGCAACAAGCGAGACCCCCTTTGTTCCAGCCTCAATACGCTCCCTGCCAGTCATAGACAGAAGGTTGCCTTGCGGTCCAAAAAGCACCATTACAAAGAAGATGACACTCGCAAACTGCATATAGGAGCCATATTGCTCGAGCTGAGGATTATAAATAGAAAGAATCGCGTCAGGAGCCCCGATCATCACCAAACAAATCGGGAGCACGAAGCAGAGCTGCAAGACAACAATATCGGAATAAACGCGCTTAAGTCCCTCAAAGTCTTTTTCTCCGTATAAGCGAGCAAATTCTGGTAGATACACCTTTGCGGTTGGCCCAGCAACAAAACTAATGATTTTCTTCGTCACGAGCACGACGCTGAGCACGCCGGCTTGAAACGCACCGGCAAATGCATATTGGATAATTGTAGGAGCCTGGTTTACAAGACCATTGGCAACATCTGTTGCTTGAAATATCGCCGTCTGACGAGCGAGACCTCTCTCGTTCTGTTCGGAAAGATGCTTCAGGCCCCCTTCCGAACCATGCCCCCCAATAATAAAAAAGGAAACTGAGGCTATATAGCCGAGCGCATAGAGCACGACGACACTGGCCTCATTGAGAGCATCGAAGAACGATAACGTCAGAGCTCCAAAGAGAATGACTATGCGGCTTACAACGTATTCGCCCGTAAGAAAGAACTTGTAGCGTTTAAATGCCAAGGAGATAGAGCTAAAGTCCATCTGCAGTGCATAGCCAAGACCAGCGAACACTGCCAAAGCAGCAAGAGCGGAGTAACCAAGACCAAGCAGCATCGCAAGGATAATGACAACCGGAAGCGCGTAGAAGACAAAAAACTTTTTTCTCCAAGGACGTAAATCGTAGCCATTGGCAATCCAGAAAGCATTCGTCTTCACAATACCTGAGAAGAACACCCAGCAGACAATCTCGGCGACGGAAACCATGAAGCTGTATTCGCCAAAAAGCTCGACGCTGCCAAAACGCGTGATTATGACTTGGCTACCGATTTCGAGAACCGCGCCAAGAGCCTTGACAACCATGCTGAGAATAAGCGCGCCTTTCATTAACGGCAATGCCCCTCTCTAGCCCACATAAATGCCACGTCCGCCGCCTTTGCAGCGGCCTCGTCGCTCGACTTGTCGCCGTACATCACGCATTTCGTAGGGTCCGCGTCGAAGTCGCGCATAGCGGCAAGGAGCATCCCGGGAGCCGGCTTGCGGCAGTCGCACGGACCGGTGTAGTCGGGGTGGTGCGGGCAGAAGTACCAGGCGTCCACGCTGGCGCCGTGCTTCTCGAGCTCGGTCTCCATGTACCTATGGAGCGCCCGCATGTCGTCCTCGGTGTAGAGCCCCTTGGCAATGCCGGCCTGGTTCGTCACCACGACAACTTTGCACTCGGGATCGGCCGCATGGCGAGCCATGAGCTCGACGGTCGGCTCGATAAGCTCGAGCTTCTCAGGCTCGAAGAGGTGCCCCGTGTCGACGTTTATCGTGCCGTCGCGGTCGAACATGGCCAATCTCCACCCGCGGGCGAGCGGGGCGAGCATCGTCTGGGCGAGCTCGTAGTCCTCCGGCACACCGATGTCGATGAAGTCGCCCCCGCACTCGCACGCGCGCAGGGCGCCCTCCCCCACGACGCGCTCGAAGTAGTCGGACTCGAGGGAGAACCTCTCCGGCATCGAATCGAGCGAGGAGCGCCGCACGAGGTAGACCCCGGCGTTGATGAGGCCCTCCTCGCAGGGGCGCTTCTCGTGGAACGCGGTGAGCTCGCCCCCCGCGGAGACGTCGACGGTGCCGTAGCGCTCGAAGTCCCGCATACGCTTAACGGCGACGACGGCCTCGACGGAGGCGGGCGCGCCCTCGGCCGCGGCCTCCATGGCGCCGAAGTCGGCGTCGAGCCACGTATCGCCGTTCATGACGAAGACCCAGTCGCCTCGGCATCTCGCCAGCGCCTGCTTGACGGCGCCGCCGGTGAGGAGGGGCTCCTCCTCGGGGCTGTACACCACGTCCATGCCGCGGTAGGAGCCGCCGAAGAACCCCTCGATCTGTTCCCTGCGGTAACCGTCGGCGACGACGGCGCGCTCGACGCCGGCCGCGGCCAGCTGGTCCATGATGAAGCGCAGGAACGGCCGGCCGGCGACGGGCGCCATGGGCTTGCAGACGTCGGGCACGACGTGGGCGAGCCTCGTGCCGAAGCCGCCTGCGAGGACTATCGCCTCCCTGTACCTGCGCACTATTCAGCCGCCTCCCCGAACATGTCCGCCTCCACCGCGGCGCACAGCGCGTGGTAGGTGGGCAGGTGCAGCTCCTGGACGCGGAAGACCTCGTCGCGGGGCACGCGGACGCAGACGTCCGAGATGCCGGTGAGCTCGGATTCCTTGGACCCGGTGAGCGAAATCACGCGCACTCCCTTGGCGCGGGCGACCTTGGCGGCCTCCACCACGTTGGCGGAGTTGCCCGAGGTCGAGATGGCCAGCAGGACGTCGCCGGGCTCCCCGTAGCCGTACACCTGCTGCGCGAAGACGCCGACGGCCGCCTCGTCGTTTCCGAACGCGGTGGAGAGCGCCGTCTGCGAGACGAGCGAGATGGCGGGCAGCGACCCCTCGAGCCAGGAGGGGGCGTCGGCGCCGTTGGCCTCGCGGTAGGCGGCGGCGAACGCGCCGTCGACCGGGCGCTTGAAGCGGAAGCTCTTCATGAGCTCGCCCACGGTGTGCTCGGAGTCGGCGGCCGATCCGCCGTTGCCGCACACGAGGAGCTTTCCGCCGGCGCGGAAGGAGGCGGCGAGGACGTCGCGCGCCGCGCGGACGTCGGCCTCGCAGGCCAGCATCTCGGGGTAGTTGTCGAAGAAGGTCGACAGGCACTCGTCGCCCGTCTGGGGGCACTTCGTATCCATCAGCGGGATCCCTCCAGGTCGTAGTCCTCGGGCCCGTAGTAGACGACGGAGGTCCCGCCGTCCTCGAATTCGAAGGGGATGTAGAGCAGGTCGGACATGGCTCGGCGCACGGACTCCCGCGCGTCGGGCTCCACGTAGAAGACGAGGAACCCTCCCCCGCCCGCGCCGAGCAGCTTCCCGCCCAGGGCGCCGGCCCTGAGGCCGCGCTCGTAGAGGGCGTCGATGGAGCCGGTGGAGACCTGCGAGCCGGTGCCGCGCTTGAGCCTCCAGGTGGCGTCGAGGAGGCGGCCGAACTCGGAGAGGTCGGCGGACTTGTCCGTCAGGACGCCCTCGGCGACGTCGACGAGGGCGAGCATCTCCTTCAGCTGGGTGGTCTTGTCGGCGACGCGGTTGGCCTTCTGCATGTCCGAGGAGAAGCGGGTGAAGCCGGTGAAGAACATCATGAGGTTGGAATTGAGCTCCCGCTTGCGCCCCGGCGATATGACGACCGGGCGCACGGAGAAGCCGCCGTCGGCGAAGTCGATGCGGTTGAGGCCGCCGAAAGCGGCGGCGACCTGGTCCTGCCAGCCGCCCGCCTCCGCGCAGAGGTCGCGCTCCAGGCGGATGGCCTCTTTGGCCAGGCGCTCCTTGGACGCGTAGGTGCCCTTAAGGCAGTGGAACGCGTTCAGCATGCCCACGGCGAAGGAGGAGGAGGTCCCCAGGCCGGAGCGCGCAGGCAGGTCCGCCTCGTAGGCGACGCGCATCTCGCGCATGTCGAGCATGGCCATCGCGTTGCGCACGGCGGGGTGCTCGAGCTCGGAGGGGTCCTTCACGCGCTCTATCCTTGAGTAAACCAGCTCGGTCGAGTAGTCGAAGAACGGCGGCAGATGACGTGCCGTGACGTAGCAGTACTTGTCGAAAGTCGTCGAGATGACGGAGCCGCCGTGCTCGTTGAAGAACTCCGGCATGTCCGTGCCGCCGCCGAAGAACGACATGCGGAATGGCGTTCGGGTGATGATCAACACTTACTCCTTTTGTTTAGTAATTTAAATAGATTTTTAATTAATTACTCATGCTTTATTCATAGTTCGAGTAGCACTAATTAATTTCAAAACATATGCAAGCATTGTAAATTCAATGATTCCGCAATCTGCTGACCAGCGAAAATAGAGCATCAGTGCAATCATTAATACATAAATAGTTAAAGTGCTACGCATTTTAATCTGTTTAATACAGATAGCTCTAATTTTTAAAATTGCATCAAGGAAAAAGGCCGCAATGAAGGAAATACCCAAGGCACCTTGAAGACATAGAATATTGGCATAAAAATTATGGAAATTAGTGCCCGAACGAGCAATATATTTGGATGCAACACCAGATGGGCCGAAAACTGATTGGACAGCATTTACATATTCTGGGTAGTCGCCCCATTTAGCTCCTAGTCCAATTCCAAATACACGGTTGGCAAAACTCTCGTTCTTATAAAATCCAAGAGCAATTTTATTCTCCTGGTCTCTAATGCCTAACGAATCGTTTAATCGTAGGGCACTGTTAATTTTTTCAGCAAGTTGATCTTGGAGGGCTGCAAATAGCACCAGACAGACCGTCATGATCACACATAGAACGAATACCGCAATGAGGACCCTGTTGCGTTCCCTCCCTTTTGAGAATAAATAATCGAAAAAGATTAGAGCAGTGCCAGCTCCAAAAACGAGTGTATAGCCACGAGTACCAGATAAAATTACCCAAAATCCCAGTACAGCAATACAACCTGCAAGCAAGCCGAGGTCTTTTCCTCTGGGACTGCGATAGAAGTAAATATAGCTAATAAGAGGCATTAAACAGATGGCGATATTGCCCGTGATGGGTTGAGAATTTGAAACGAGCCGAACCCCTTCCATCTCATGATTATTTGCCATTGTTCCATTTTTTATTAAATAAAACCCAATTACCGTTTCCACTATTGTGAAGACGACAATGAGTTTAATCTCGGGAATATCAACTCTTATAGAAGTGTTTTCCAGCACTACGTAGAACACGAAGAATTGCATTAGCCGAGAAAGGAATGTCACTAAAGTCGCTGTAACCGATTGACATATAAGACCGAAAAATAGATACGAGATCGAAAAAAACGCAAACAAAAGAGCAAACCCGCTGATTTTTCCGACTCCGCGTAAATAAGGTCCGGCCGAGAAGAGTATGAGTACCGGCAGCGTAACATCGAGCTCCCCGGACAAAGTGAGGCCGACTAAAAAAGTTGAAAGTAATACTAGTTGATAAAGGGCAAAATGACGTCGCAGAAAAAGAAACGCAACCGCACTGCCAACAAGACTTATAACCGCAGCCGTCATTTATCAACAACCTTGTCTATATTGAATTTTATGGCGAACTCCTTCGACAGGACATCTGTTGAATAGTGTTTGTATCCGAAGGCATACGCGTTTTCGCACATCTCGCGATATTTATGGCTATCAAGATTTTTAGTTAAATAGATTGAGCTAACAAAATCATCGAGGGCGTCAGGTCGAACCAATAGACCACTTGAACCATCATTAACTTGCGAAGAAATTGCTCCGACTCCGTAGGCGATTACGGGCCTGCCGTATTTGTATGCGTCAATAATCACACCCGACTGAGAAGCACTCTGATACGGCAAAATAACCCAACTTGACGTTTCAAAAAAGTTAGCCATCTCGTCATCGCTCACCTTACGTGCAATCACCTCAGTATTGGGAAGACTAGCCAGTCTCTCAACAATCGGCATACTCTGCTCATCGGGCGAGCCAACGACTTTGAAGTTTATATCCCTGCACTTTTCTGCAAGCACCAACACATTCTCGAGGCCCTTATACCTCCTGAGCCTTCCAAAGAATAGGTAGCTGCCATCCCCTTTGTGATAGCTGAATCTTGGGTAGTCTCTCCAAACTCCAAAAACAATCAATTTTGATTCTTTAAGTCCATACAGGCGCTCTGCAGCATCAATAAATTCCGGACTCTTTATTACGACATAGTCCGACAACAGACTCTGCGCTTTTTGACAAAGCAAGACCGATTTAGCTCCATCATGAGGAACAACGTCGTGAAGAGTCGTAATTTTTGTATATCCACGACCCAAACCCAGCATGATGGCACAGTTCCATACATGAACACTTTCGAAGTAAATGGTCTTACAACCTGAGTCTTTAATTATCCGAACGATCCTGTAAATCGAGGTAAGGTCAAAAGTTCCTTTCGAGATGCCAGGTCTCTCCGGACATTTAACATAATGGTTGAATTTTGTCATTGGCGGTTTATCAACAATTGGATTATTGATACCAACCGTATGCACGATAAACTTACCGAATAAGGCTGAAAACATTCCGTAAAGTGTATTCTGGTGGTCGCTGTTAGCAGATAGCGAAACAAGGCATATCCCACTTTGGGGAATGGTTGTTTTCTCAGCAAATTCCATTATCGTGCCCCCTCGCCGGTCTTTACGACGCCGAGCGTCTTCAGGATTATCTTGAGATCGAGCGCGATAGAGCGCTTCTCGATGTACTCCAGGTCGAGCAGAATCTTCTCCTTCGGCAGCAAGTCGTAGCCACCTGTCACCTGCGCCAGACCCGAGAGTCCTGGCGTCACCATCGTGCGGTAGTGCCAGCCATGGATACGCTTCTCAAACTCTTCGCAGAAGGCGGGGCGCTCTGGGCGCGGGCCGATGAGGGACATGTCTCCTTTGAACACGTTCCAGAACTGCGGGATCTCGTCCATGCGGGACTTGCGCATAAGCTTGCCAAAAGGCGTCACGCGAGGGTCGTCGCCTTGCGCCCACTGAGCGCCGCGCTTCTCGGCATCCACATACATGGAACGGAACTTGTAGACCTTGAAGGTCTTGCCACCCTTGCCCACCCGTTCCTGCGCGTAGATGACGGGGCCGGCCGACTCGGACTTGATCTTGAGCGCGATGACTCCCATGGGAATCGCCAGGAAGACCAAAGCGCAACCGCAAGAGACAACATCGAACGCGCGCTTGACGAAGCGATAAACGAGGCCGCCACCCACGACGGGCTCCTGGAGCTCTATAACGTCATCGCCTGGAAGAAGCTTCTCAAGCACCTCTGTGGGAATACCGTTCTCACGCAGATGGGGCTCGTGCTTGCCGGCCTCGTGGAGAGTAGCGGCCTCGCGGCGCTGCTCCTCGCCAAGTGTGTCCTCAGTGATTGTCGCTTCGTTCAAACTCAATGTCACGTCCTCGGGTGCCGAGGTTCCTCCCGTCGGGTGGTCGTTGGTGCAGGTCGTTGTGCTAGATGGCCTCTGGGATGTCCAGGGGCATGGACTCGGTAAAGGGCGCTCGCGCTCCCCCACCTTCCACGAGGCAGAAACGGCGGTGGCGATCGAACTTCTTTACGCTCGCTTCGCCCCCGGCGAGCGGTCCCTCAATCACGCGCAGACGGCCCTGGTCGAGGACGCCCACGGAGTTGCGCAGGCAGTGACCCTTGTCCATGTGCGAGGCGTAGAAAGCCTGGGCTTCTTTGCTCATGGGGAGATAGGTGCGGCCATCGCCGGAAGAAAGCTCAACGGGAAAACTCAGGCGCGAGAACTCCTGGGCAAGCGAGCGCGGGTCGTCGGTCTGGACAATGAGCCAACCGGGAAAGAGAGGCTTCGCCTGGAGCGACCAGCTGCCACCGCGTTTGAACCAGCGCTCCTTGGTGATCTGGAAGGCGTCCTGGAGGAGCCCTGCGGGAAGAATCGCGCGCAGGCGCTCGGCGGTCGCGGATTCGCGGCCCTCCGGCACGCGGGCGGCGTACCAGCGCGAGACGCCCTTCGGCGAGCGAAGGCCGGCAACAAAGCCGTTCGGCAAGGCCGTAGCCTGCTTAGATGCGTTCTGAGTTGCTTGCATGCCTCGCCTCCCCGTCAGCGAACCGTCGTTTCTCGGCTTCTTCTGAACGGGAGGCATAAAGGGCGACCGCGTCCAAAAAATACACTTTTTTGAGTGCGGCAAAATGGACCCCTCAAGGCCACCGAAACCATCCG
>ERZ808240.5239-NODE-5239-length-10719-cov-2.959302_pt1 | contig 10719 bp, 9 predicted proteins | sample MGYA00521084_ERZ808240 | MGnify/ENA primary metagenome ERZ808240 (study PRJEB31516, sample SAMN03275571) | gut metagenome | biome: mammalia-associated habitat; material: feces | host: Papio cynocephalus | place: Kenya | collected 2012-08-06 ... | reverse complement strand
CTTTCGCAGACCTCTTTGCCGGAACAGGTGCAGTAGGTACTTCATACAGAAAAAAAGGCTGTAATGTCATATCAAATGATATACAGTATTACAGCTATGTTCTTAACAGGCATTATATTGAAAACAGTCTGTCCCCTGATAATGAACTGCTTGAATATATGAACAGCCTTAAAGGAATAAAAGGATTTATTTACAATAACTATTGCAGTGGTTCGGGTAGCGGACGAAATTATTTCACAGATTCAAACGGTATGCGTTGTGATGCTATGCGTTCGGAACTTGAAAGGCTTTACAGAGAAAAAAAAATAGACAGTTCTGTATATTTTCATTTTCTTGCAAGTATCATAAATTCAATTGATAAATATGCAAACACTGCCTCTGTTTATGGTGCTTTTCTGAAACACACGAAAAAATCTGCTGAGAGAAATTTCCAGCTTGAACTTCTTCCCGTAATAAACGGAAAAAAAGGCAGGGCATATAACGAAAATATCAGCACCCTTATAAAAAAAATATCCGGTGATGTCCTCTATTTAGACCCTCCGTATAATGCAAGACAGTACAGTGCAAATTATCATGTTCTTGAAACTATTGCAAGATATGACAATCCGGTTCTTCATGGCAAAACAGGTCTGAGGGATTATACAAATCAGAAAAGTGAATTCTGTTCATCTAAAACTGCTGAAAATGTCTTCAGAAACCTTATTGCAGATGCAGATTTTAAGTATATTTTTCTGAGCTATAACAATGAAGGCATTATGTCTCTTGAAACAATTAAAAAAATTATGTCAGAATTCGGAGAATATCAATGCTACACAAAGCAATACAGACGTTTTAAAGCAGACAGAAACGAAAACAGAAATATAAAATCTGATTCAACTGTTGAATATCTTCATTGTCTCATAAAATGACGGTTCATTTCTGAACCGTCATTTTTATATGCTGTTATGGCAACTTTCTTCAAACTCATATATCAGAGTAAGAAGTCTTGAACGCTCTTTTAAAGGAAGTGAATTTAAAATTCTTGCAACTTCTGCGGAAATTTCGTCATATTCCGATTTATCGCTGTGAATATTGACAGTACCGCTTGAATTTGTTCCTATCGCACCTATATTTGAATTCAATATACTGTTTGATGTTTCTGCTCCGTAAAAAAGATAATCCAGTGATACGTTGAAATATTTTGCGATTGCGTAGATATGTTCTATTTTAGGACTTGTTTCTTTATTTATCCAGTCACTTACTGTATTTGGCTTTACTCCTACAAATTTAGCAAGGTCTGCTTGTGAACATTTTTTTTCTTTAAGAAGATAAGCTATTCTTTGGTTAAAATTCACAAAATTTCACTCCTTATTCGTTAAATCGGTATTTTGCTATTGACATATTCGGTATTTAGGTATATAATGTAAATACAGACAACATTTTGTCGTATTCCGTTTTTACAATTATATCATAAAAAAAAATAAAAGTAAACAGAAAGGACTGCTTTTTATGAATTTTAACTCTCCCCCGCTTGTTTTAAAAAAGTTTATTCAGCTTAACATCGATGACTGCAACATTTTTAATCTTTATGATTCTGAAAGCAACTGTATTTTTACAGGAAAAATTTCCGAATTTTTCGACATGTGTCTTGAAAATCCGGAATACTGCAAATATCTTAAATGGTATATCAGACATTTTTCATCTGACACCCTGTTTATATCAAAAGAATTTAATGAAAGGAATTACAGCTATGAATGAATATGACCTGGCAATTCTTCTTGTTGCCTATGCTGAAAAGTGTGCTAAATCCTGCAACAGAAAGCACCTCCAGCAGACTGTCAGAGAGCTGAAAAAAAGGCTGAATGACAATGAAATCCGCAAGCTTTATCTGTCTGATGAAAGTATTTTCAGGATTACAAAAAAAATATAGGCGGTATAAAAAACCGCCTTTTCAGCTATCAATAGCCTTTCTTTTTGATTTTTTTCTGAAATTTTGCATCTATTTTAGCAAGTCTCTTTTTTTCCTTTGCCATTTTAAGCATTTCAAGCTTTGAAAGAACTTTTGCACTTTTTTCGGGTTTAGGCTGTTCAGGAGCAACTTCCTGAGATGGTACAGAGCTTGGAGTGCTTCCGAGAAGATTATCAAGTTTCTGTTTATATATTGAACTTCCGGCTGAACCCTGTGAAGAATTTGAAGAAGAAGACATCTGTGAATAGTAATATGAAGAAGATGATGTTCCGGAATTTATAGTGTTTTTTCCATGATTATACGGAGACTGATACTGTTCATTCTTCTGATATGAAGAATCTGAAAATCCTTCTGAAAAGCTGTTATACTGTGAAACACCGGTATCATATTTGCTGTTGTAATAATTATTATGTTCATTATGTATGCTTTCTGATGAATTTGAAACAGGAATCTGATTTAAAGCCTTTGGTTTCGGAATTTCTTCTTTTTTATTAGGGTCATACATTTCAAATTCTATATTTCCGTCCCTTACTATATTGCTTTTCTGATTTTTGATTTCTGGTTCATAGAACGGATTATCCTCATCAGCTTTGACCTCTGTTACATAGTCAACAGATGACGGAGATTCAATTTCAAAGTCATCTTCACTGTTTTTTGTACCTGCTGTTTCAACTTCAAATTTTTTAGGTTCTGAAAAAACGTTTTTATTATCCTGAAATTTTTCTGATTCAAAATCAAAATCACCAAAATCCATAGAACTGCTGAAATCATTCACAGGAGACTCGGGAGGCGGAGCAGGAATACTTTCAGGCTGTGAAAATTTACTTGCGGGCATAAGAACACCCAGATTTATTGTACCGCTTTTTGATACAGCTATTTCACAGTTACGGTTTTCGCTGTCCATTTTAAAAATAATGTCCCTGCATTCTTCACATGGAAGAACTACTTCTCCATTTTTGAACATAACAGTCATCATTTTTAATATACGTCTTTCACCGTCAATCATCATAGACACAATGGCATTATATTCAGCACAATTGTTTTTTTTGCCGTTTTCAGCAGTTGTTCCTGTAATTCCTGAATAAACACGTCCGCTTGCAGTAACAAGAACGCATACTGATGAATTTTCAGATACAGAATAGTTTCCGCCTGCTGTTCTGAGATTTTCGATTATACCGACAGCAGTATTATACATTTCCTGCAAATCCATTTAGCATTACTTCCTTTCAAAAATAGGTTAAAAGGCGGACAGAAGTCCGCCTGATTTTTTAAACAACTTATCCGGCAGTCTGCTGAAGTCTGTTATAGAAACAAGGTCTGTCTTTTCCTCCTGCCTTTGCATTAAACATTGCTATATCTATACATTTGAATATATCCTCTGAGGTGCGTCCGTCCATAGGGAAAGAGGCAACACCATAGCTCATTGTAAGGTGAAACAAAGCACCGTTTATGGCAACCGGTTCGGATATAACGCTTCTGAGTCTGTTTATATAATCATTTATCTGAACATCGGAATAACTTCCTTTCAGCATAATTGCAAACTCATCACCGCCGATTCTTCCGACAAAATCTCTGTCACCGCAAATGCTTCCGAATCTTTCAGCAAAGTTGCAAAGCATAACATCACCTGAGTTATGACCATGTACATCATTGATTTTTTTGAAATCATCTATATCGGCATAAATTACAGTAAAAACTGTATTATTTTCGATATTTTCCTCAAGCTTGCTGATAAAAAGCTGTCTGTTCGGCATATTTGTAAGAACATCATAATAAGCAAGATAAGTAAGTTTTTCGTCCTTATCCTTCATTATTCTGTTGGCTTCAACAATCTGATTATAGCTTTCAGTAAGTTCATCATTCATTCTTCTTGTCTTGCTTGAAAACACATAAATTATAGTGATTGTTACAACTGTACAGACCGGAATAACCATTCCCGGAAGTGATGCCATATTTTTAGTTTTAACAATCTGCATTATTACCGGAAAGATAGAAAGAATATTGATTATAACACCGGCAATATAGCCTTTTTTATGTGAGAGGATTACAAGCAAGGTAGATATAATAACCTGAATCTGAGCGAAAACACCGTTAAGCTGAGTTGTTCCCTGTCTTGTAAGATTAGTCTGCATCAAAGATATTCCCACAAATAAAACAATTCCTATAATAAGATAAACTATCTCTGATGTCTTGTTTGATTTTGAATTCATTTTAAGCTCCTTATTACTGCTGATTTTCTTCATTCTGCTGTCTGAGCATAGCCTGTTTTGCCTTCATTTTTTTGATTTTTGCAGCATGTTCAGCCTTACGCATAGCAGAACGGCTGTTATTTATCTGAATCTGATTTCTTATTGCTTTTATATTTTCGTCTATGAGTGTTTTATCAAAGACGCATGAAAAAGAAATATCGTCCTGAGTTCCGTATTTTGTTCTTTTTGTAAGATTTCTTAAAACGATACTTTTAAAATCATCAGGATTATCGAGCTGACCTGCAATAATTGTATGGTAATCGAGAAAATCCTCCGAGCTTCCGAATGACGTATAAAGCCCGTCTGTTGAAACGAACATTGCAAGCGGTTTATCGAATGTATAAAAAAGGTTGAACATATCTATCGCATTGGAATTGCACATTGATGCAGTGAGGTTTGCAGGATTTTCGTCGCTTTCAATGGGCATTTCTGTTTCGCAGTCACTATCAAGAACAACAAGGCTTCCGTCTCCAATCTGAAGTCCGAAACTGAAATTTTTACTCATTACGACAGCGATAAGAGTAGTTCCATACATAGATTCCATTCTTATAGCTTTGAATTCATCATCGGTAAAATTTTTCTTTTCTTCATCAGTCACAGGGTTATTCCTGTGATACCAGCTTACTTCCTTGTTCCAGTATGAGATAATATATTTCTGAATTTTTTTAATGACTTTCTGTGGATTTTTTTCAAAGCTTTTTTCAAAATCAAAAGCATTGTGATAGAAATTATCTATTGTTTTGAGTGTTACTTTTACCGCAAGCTTTGAACCTACATCACTTCTGAAATGTTTCTTGCTTCCATGTCCGTCAGCTACAACGGCAACAGCATAATTTTCATGTGCTTTAAAGTCTGACCAGTCCTGACATACTTTTCCGCTTCTGATATGGCTTTCTCCCTGTACGGTATAATTAAACCCGTCAAACATTTCTGCACCTCCTTTTCTGACACAGGCAAATCATATATGAATTACCAGCCTGAATCGAAAGGAATATCCTTCGGATAGTCTTCTGAATTTACAATTTCCTGAATCTGTTCGCCGAGCTGTTTCTGTTTGCTCTGTGAAACATCTTCAAAGTTTATTTCGCCTGTTGTATCATCAGAAAGAGTCATACTCTTACTTCCTATCTGAGATGATGTAACGGCAATTTTCTTTATAAGGTTAGCAAGCTGACCGCCTGAATATGCGTGTACAACGGTATCTGAAGTTCCGGTAAATTCAGCAAGCATATCATCATTGGCCTCTTTTCCGATTCCGAGGGCAACTTTAAGACCATGCTTATACCAGCTGTTTTCATTTAATTTTCTGAGACCTTTTTTATAGTCATCAGAAGGATAGCCGTCAGTCATAAGGAATATTACAGGGGCAAAGGAGAGTGAAGGAGAGCTTAAAAAGCTGTTTCTTGAAAGTCTTATAGCAAGTTCTTCAAAAGCAGCACCCATATTTGTAATTCCGGCAGGTGAAAGTCTGCTCCATTCAAATTCCTCAATTGAAATTGGTTCGGGGTACATCCACGCAAGGTGTGTTGCAAATGTAAGAACAGCAACCTTAACATCAGTATCAGCTTCGCCTACACGACGTATTTCAGGCATAAGTTCCTCCATAGCAGTGTTAAGCTCACCCATTTTTGTACCTTTCATGCTTCCGGAAGTATCTATAAGAAAAAATATTACAAGACTTTTTCTTGAAACTCCCATAGCATTCAGCGGGTCATCATCGAAATCAAGTGATTTTTCAAATTCATCATTCATACTTTAAAAACTCCTTATCTGCATAAAATGCTTTTTTATATTATATATGTGCTGTTACACCGCCAAAGTCGATTGAAAGACCAGGCCATATCGGAAAACCTCTGCCGTTTTCTATTTTATAGATTTTTCCGTCAGGCATTTTTACATTCCATGTATTTCCGGAAAGGTTTTTAATTCCCATCATACCCTTTTTAAGTTTGTTTTCAACAACCTCACCGGTAACTTTCTGGAAATCATCAGAGCCGGCAACAGTTTCACATGCAAAAAATTTTTTTCCGACATAAAGAGGAACTCTGTAATTGCAGTTGCTGAAAGCAAGTGTCGGAAATTCCGCACCGCACTTCTGGCACTTATACGCACTGTTATCCTGATTTGAAGCAAAAGACGAGGCAAAAGTAGTTCTTCCGCACTGACAGGATATAATTTCATCTCTGAGTCTTACAAAAAGTTTCTGCCACTGGTTTTCAATAATACGCTTGCTTGGTTCATGTATTCCGACAGTAAAAGTATAAGTAAAAGCTTTTCTTATGTATTCAGGATATATTCCCCAGAATTTTATTACATTGTCATGAATACCTCTGACAGGTCTGTTTGTATTATTATTCGGGTCAAAAACGAAAACTGTTTCTTTTCCGTAATGTTTAAGTTCAGATTTTTCAGTAAGGCAGATATCCTTTATAACTTTTTCACCTTCCATAGGGTCACCTCTGAAAAGGAGTTTGAAAAGAACTACTGCAAGTGAATATTTATCAGTCTGAACATCAGGTTTTGCAATACCTCTTACTATTTCAGGAGCCATATATCCCGGTTTACCGCCTATTCCGAAGTTATAGCCGTCCGGAGCGATATTGTCGCAGTCGCACACAAGCACATCGCCGGTATCAACATTGATAAAGAAACCGCCGTCATTCAAATCCTGATAGCTTTTACCTGCTCTGTGGAGCTGTCTGAAAGCATTTACAATATTAATTACAGCAGTTATCAGTGAAAAAAGGCTCTTGAACTGTACTCTTATTTTTCTTGCTCTGCCTGTTAAAGCATCAACATCAAGCTTATACATATTAAGAATATCAACAAAGGAATCATAACCCTCCGGTCTCAAATCCATAAGATAACCGAAACCGTCATTATCGGGCATAGGCTTTGTCAGATATTTAGGCCAGAGGAATTTATTGCTCGGAGCACCGTCATTGATATTTCTTTCAATATTTTTTCTGAATGCCTGCGGATTTTTTATTTTATTGACATCATACCATTTAAGAGCATAATTCACACCACCGAAATCAACAAGATAAACAATACCCTGTCCGCCACTTCCGAGGACTTTAAGTACCTTTGCACTTCCTCCGAATTCCATTTCGATGCTCTGACCTGCATTTAGTTCTATCATTATTTTAAATCTCCTTCCATATTATTAATAACTTTTTTTAACTGTTACAAAATCAATACCCTCATTTGCACAGTATTTATGTACATATGAATTTTCATAGCATTTTATAGTAAGTCTGGAGCAGAAAGAAAAAGCATCTTCACCTATAAATTTTACATTATCCGAGAGGAAAAGTTCTCTTAAACTTTCACAACCTGAAAAGGCTTCATTTCCGATACTGCTGACGCTTGCAGGGATTTCAGCAACTTCAAGGCTGTGGCAGAATGAAAACATTCCTTCTTCAACAGAGGTTATTCCATCGGGAATTTTAATTGAATTAAGATTTCCGCAGGAACTGAAGACAGCTCTTTTCATAATTCTGAGACTTGAAGGAAGTTCAACAGTTTTGAGCTTTTTACAATCTGAAAATGCATATTCACCGATTGTTATAACAGATTCAGGAATTTTAACAGCTCTTATAAAACCAAAACTGTCGAAGCAGAAACTTGCTATTGAGGTATAGCCGAAGGGAATTTCAACATTCCTTTTGATTTTATATCTGAAAGCATCAAATGGTTTAAATTCCTTTGGACTTGAAGGCATAACCAAGTCAGCAGGTTCAGGAGCAGAAGCCGGAGCGGACTGCTCAGCAGAATAATTTCCTGAAACGTTTTCACTTAAAGGTGCAGGAACATATACCCAGCCGAGAACATATGAAAAACATTCAATTATAAATTCGCTTGCATTTTCAGAAAGAAAAAGTTCGTTTGTCATATATTCCCTTGCTTTCATAAAAGCGATTTCATGATTACTTTCAGCCATCATATTTTTAATAACGCCGTTGCTGAGAACATTTTTTATAAGACGGCGTTCCTTTTCATATTCAGGAAGATAATCATTAAGGAATGAAATAAATTTTGTAGTATCATTGAGAATATCAGTACCATAGTTATCGACCAGGGATTTGAGTGATTGCTTGACACCATTTGTGTATTCAAATCCCGGAATACTTCTTGGTACAGGGGTTTTACATACCGGACAGACAGTAGTTCCGGATTTAAGTTCTGTTCTACACTGTTTGCAGAGCATAAAAAAATCTCCTCCTAAGGTAAATATGGAGATATAATAAAGCTTATGCTTTATATTATCTGAACATTAATGGAATATTTTACAATATTATATCACTTTTGCAAAAAAAAGTCAATAGCTATAATCATCAAAGTTCAAATTATTTTTTTATTAACAAATATTCTTACAAGGAATATTTATTAATCCAAACAGAAATAATATATTTATCAGGAGGATAAAATCAATATGAAACGAACAGCTTTTTTTGATACCAAACCATATGACAGAAAATGGTTTGATATTCTTGATAAAAATTTTGAAATCACATATTTCAGAGAAAAACTGAGTGCAGACACGGCTGTTATGTGCAAAGGGTTTGATGCTGTAATAGTATTTGTAAATGACAGTCTTGATGCTGATACAGTGGAAAAGCTTATTGAATATGGCGTAAAGATAATAGCTTTGAGATGTTCAGGATATAATAACGTTGATTTCAGGGTAGTTGCGGACAGAATACCGGTAGTGAGAGTTCCTGTATATTCACCGTATTCCGTTGCAGAACACGCTATGGCTCTGCTTTTATGCCTTAACAGAAAAATAAACAGAGCATATAACCGTACCCGTGAATTTAATTTTTCAATAGACGGCTTGCAGGGTTCTGACCTTAACGGAAAAACAGCAGGAATTATCGGTACAGGACAGATAGGGAGAATTTTTATAAAAATCTGCAAGGGATTCGGAATGAATGTTATTGCATATGACCCATATCCGATAAAAAATCCCGATTTTGAATATACTGACCTTGAAACACTTTACAGAAAAAGTGATGTTATATCGCTTCACTGTCCGCTTACAGAAAATTCAAAGCATATTTTAAATTCTGATTCATTTTCAAAAATGAAAAACAGTGCCTATATAATAAACACATCAAGAGGCGGACTTATTGAAAGCGAATCACTTCTTGATGCACTGAAAAACGGAAAAATTGCGGGTGCAGGCCTTGACGTATATGAAGAAGAATCACATCTTTTCTTTGAGGATTATTCCACAAGAATTGTAAATGATGATATTCTTTCGCTTCTTGTAAGTCTGCCGAATGTTATAATTACATCTCATCAGGGATTTCTTACAGATGAGGCATTAAAAAATATTGCAGAGATTACTGTTGAAAATCTCAATGATTTTTTTGCAGGCAGACCTCTTAAAAATCAGATAAACATTCACACTTGAAATAAACGGTAAAATATGATATAATATACAAAAAAATCAGGGAGTGAATGTATTTTATGGGCAGTTCTTTTTCTGAACTCATAAAAAATTTTGATAAAACCCGTGACTATATGCGTGATTTTTATGTATACGGCTTTAAGACAAGAAATGATTTTCAGTATAAATCACTCAGAACATATGATGATGAACGCAGAAGAATTGAAAGCTGGCTCGGAGATTTTATAAAATACAGCAATTCAAAAAAGGGAAAACAGATTTTCATATCCTGTGACAGCAGTAAAATTGAAGAAAATCCGCTTTATAATGCCTATCGCTGTAAAAGCTTTACCAGAAATGATATTCAGCTTCATTTCTTTCTGCTTGATGTTCTTAAAGAGGACAGTTTTATGTCCCTTAATGAAATAACTGACAGAATACTTGATGACTTTGCCGTAAGTTTTGAACCGCAGACTATAAGAAACAAGCTCAGGGAATATTTAAACGAAGGTATAATTATTTCCGAAAAACAGGGACGTTCTGTTGTATATGCAAAATCTCCTGACAGTTTTCAGAAACTTTTCGGTGCAGACTATGAAAAAATAACTGATATGATTAAATTCTTCTCGGAATCTGCACCGTTCGGAATTGTGGGAAATTATATTCTGAAAACTCTCAGGGAATCAAATAATCTGTTTCTTATAAAGCATAATTTTATAGTCCATACTCTTGAAGACAATATTCTGCTTTCTGTTTGCAGGGCTTTTAAAGGCAGGAATTATATCAGGCTGACAAACTACGGGAAAAGTCATAAAATGGCTGAAATAATATGTATTCCTATGAGAATACATATTTCCACCCAGACGGGCAGACGTTATGTTATAGTATATTCTCCGAAATGGAAACGCTTTTCAGCTCTGCGTCTTGATTATATAAAAAGCGTTGAGATACTTGATATTTGTCCTGAATATGAAAAATATGCAGAAAAGTACAGAAAAAATTTCGTGTATTGCTGGGGAACGTCATTCGGTTCAAGCTACACAAAAAAGCATATTGAATACATAAAGATGATTCTCCGCATAGATGAAAACAGCGAAAAATTTATTCTTGACCGTTTAAAACGTGAG
>ERZ808240.5238-NODE-5238-length-10722-cov-3.017062_pt1 | contig 10722 bp, 9 predicted proteins | sample MGYA00521084_ERZ808240 | MGnify/ENA primary metagenome ERZ808240 (study PRJEB31516, sample SAMN03275571) | gut metagenome | biome: mammalia-associated habitat; material: feces | host: Papio cynocephalus | place: Kenya | collected 2012-08-06 ... | reverse complement strand
ACGAGGCGCTGCTCAGCGACCTCAAGGCCAACCACCACACAGTCATTACGCTCGAAGACGGTGCTCTTGAGGGTGGTTTCGGCGAGAAGATAGCCCGCTACTACGGCAGCTCGAATGTGCGCACCCACTGCTTCGGCATCAAGAAGGGGCTCTACGACCGTTACGACTACCAGCAGATGGTGCTCGACAACGAGCTGACACCCCAGCAGATTATCAGACATCTTTAATGTGTGTAACGACTGGGGCCATGGCGATGGCCCATATAGTCTCTTATTAGTACAGCCGCCCCCTGCTTATGGTCGTCCATGGGCAGGGGGCTTTCTGTGTATGCCCCACCGGTCGCGGCTCCCTAAAAGGCTGAGCACAACCGCACCGCCTGGGCCTGCCACAACGATGCGAACCGTCATTACGGCACCTATTGCCGCAGTATTCTGTCTAAATTGCGGTAGATGTCATCCTCAGACTGGTAGGGGATGATGTCAAAGTACTCATTGCCATTCAGCATGGCCGAGATGTTAGCTTTGTCCTTGTTATAAAATATGTAGACAGGTATCTGGTGCGCCTCGGCATAAGCCAACTCGTAGCCCACGCCGTGCGAGGGACACGTACACTCGGCTATCAGCATGTCACTCTGCCTCAGACACTCGGTATCTCGTTCATAGATATTCCTGTCCACAGCCGCAGTCCGGGCCTTGGTACTCAATTCCGAGTTCCCTATATGCTCTGTCAGCACCTTGTCGGTCTGCTCGATATAGCTTATCATTCTCTGATACAGGGCAGCGTCGGCCCTGCCTCCCCGAATCGATCCGGCAAAATATACTTTCTGGTTCATCGTTATCTGTTTATCAGTTTCTGAATTGTCACATCGCTGTTCAGCCTTGCAATGACGGCTCCCACATCATTTACGGCCCGCCCGTTTCTTACCGTGTCTATCTCACGGAGCAGGGTCAGCACCTCTGTCGTAAAATTATGACTGACCGGCCAATGCCCCGTAGGGTGTACTATGCAGTAACAGGGCACTCCGTGTATCCGGCCGATATGAATGTTAGCGCCATGAGCGAAAGCGCTCCTGAAATAGATGTCACGCTCCTGCTGATGGTGGGCTGCGTACCGCTCAAAGTATCTGTACGAGTTAGCTCCTAACAGCATTATCCGCTCTGGCGACAGTATTGAGATGAGTTCCAACATCGACTGCACACTTACGGGTATTAAGTCTGCCGGTATCTCATTGGCTTTCCTCGTCGAGAAGGGTGTTACATTGGTCCACACGTACTGGCGGTCGTCATCAATGCCATCAGGACATCTCTCTTTAGGCACATTCATAAACGTATGTACGCCTACCAAATAGCGCCGCCATCCGCCAGCAGGCTGATTGTCGGCTCCAAATCGCTCGTTCCAGGTCGGGTTGCCGCCCAAGAACTCCTCCACGGTTTTATCTCTGCCTCGCCACACTCCGCCACAGCCTGGGTTAATGCCCACAATCATGCCTTTTACCTTAGAATCGATGCCATTCAAAGGCGATTGAGTGTAAAAGTCCATGTTTTTAAGGGCTGCCCAAGCATTAAATTGCGGCACATACACGCGTGCCCAGTCGATGATTTTTTCTCGTATTGCCGTCATAAGCCGTTAAGTACCACCCATCATACCTTGGGTTGTCTGATATAACAACGTGCTGATGGCTTCTTTATTATATGTAGTGAGCCACTTTGTTTACAACGACCATCGCGAGAAATGAAAAGAGCGACCTTTAGCCATCTAATGATGGCTCCAAGCGTGGTAATGACGGCTCCGGGAAGTGAAAAGGTCGGCCTCCGTAATTGGCATGACCATTTCTACGTTTCCAGCAATCCCCATAAGTAACCTCGTGTGAGTCACGCGCGCCGTAGGCGCAAAAGTATAAAGCCTGGGGCAACGCCCCAGGTACATAATAATAAAACTATTGTCGCGCTACAGGCGCAGCAGTAGCCGTAGGCGTTACTCCAATGATTTAACGCTTCGCTACTTTTGCGCCTGTAGCGCGCATTAATTGTGTAGTGGCTATACCTGGGGCGTTGCCCCAGGCTTTAATCTGTTGCGCTTGCAGCGCGCGCTGTTTGTAAGGGCACTTCCAACACGCTTGAAATGACTGCAAATATTCCCGCGATGGTCTGCAAAAATGGAAAGGCCGACCTTTAACCTGCTAATGACGGCTCCAAGCATTGGAAAGGGTGCCGCTCCATTCCCCGTGACTATCACTGCCACTGGGGAAGGCTGCGCCAGCGCGTAGGGAGCGCTTTTTAGCTTTTTGCTCTTGCTCTTTTTTTACCTTTCAAAATCCCTTTTTGCCCTTTTATCTTTGTACTTTCCTCCAAAAAGGACAGGAAAAAAATACTGCCGGAGTAAAAAAAGCGGGGGCAAGTGGGGCTGGTACGGTTTTTTATGCCTACTTTTGTACATTACTCATCAACATATCAACGACACTAACAGATGAAAGCCATACTCTTACCCCTGCTGCTGAGCGCGGTGCTTGCGTTAGCTGCGTCCTCGTGCGAGAAAGCCAACCTTGGGTCATCTGAGACCGACCCGGAGACGGGCGTCACCGATGGCTATACAGTGAGGCTGAACGTGGCACAGATAGAGCAACAGCCCATAGGGGCGGGCGCGGACGCCACAGCCGTGGCACTGGGCGACGTGTGTACACGGGTATCGTATATCGTACTTAACGGCAGCGGACAGGTGTACACCACCAAGCACCAGGCGGCTGGCAGCCAGGGATTTGGCTCGCTGGCGCTATCTCTGCCCGCCGGCAGCTACCGGGTGGTAACCGTGGGCCACAGCGGGGCGGGCAACCTGTCGGTAGAGACCAACGACAAAATCAAGTTCAAGGACAACAAGGTAACCGATACTTACTGGGGCACGGCCGACTTGACCGTGAGCGGCCCCACCGACTGCACCCTGCATCTGCAGCGGGTTACGGCGCGACTATGTATAGACATAACAGACAATATGCCGGCCCAGGTAAGCCAGATGGAGTTCTTCTACACGGGCGGAAGCTCTACCTTAGGAGCCACGACTGGCTACGGGGTAGTAAACTCGCGCCAGACCGAGGTACGGACGGTAAGTGCCGACATGGCTGGCCGCGCCACGCGGTTCGAACTGTACACCCTGCCACACAACGATACCGGCCAACTCAAGTTGACCGTCAAGGCACTCGATGCACAGGGCGGCACGGTGGCCCAGGCCGAATATGCCAATCTGCCCATCAGCCGCAACGCCACCACGACCAAGTCGGTCACGCTCTTCACCGCCACGCCTCCCGATGGTGGCGACGAGGCCGACCTGACCCTCGGTCTGAGCACCACGCCCGACGACAGTCCCATCAGCCGGTGTTATTAATAAGTCCTGAAAGATAAGGGTATGCAGAACCAGCCACAGCTTCCCTACCCCTGTCGCCCACGGCCGCGCCGCTTCTGCTGTAGGCGGCCCAGTTCGAAGCGCATGCGCTTGACCTCCTTGGCCACCTTGGGCGACAGCCAGAACAGTGCCAGCACATTGGGGATAACGATGAAGAAGTTAAAGGTGTCGGCCAGTTCCCATATCAGCGGCACCTCGACCACCGAGGCCAGCACCACCAGCGCCATGACCAGCAGCCGGTACGCCTTGATGGGCCCCTCGCCGAAAAGGTAGCGCACATTTTGCGCCGCGAAGAAGTACCAGCCCACGATGGTACTCATGGCGAAGAAGAAGAGCGACACGGCGATAAGCCAGTTGCCCACCAAACCAAAGGATGAGCAAAAAGCACTCTGCATGAGCTGTATGCCCACCATGCCAGAGCCATTGGCAAGCACACCCGACACCAGCAGCACCAGACCGGTAAACGTACACACCAGCAGGTCTACGCCGATGCCCACGATGGCCATCATGCCCTGCTCGTAGCAGTTGTGTACCTTGGCTATGGCATGCGCGTGGGGCGTGGTACCCAGCCCGGCCTCGTTGCTGAACAGCCCTCGGCTCACCCCATAGCGCGCGGCGGTCATCACGCTTATACCGGCGGCTCCGCCCGCCCCTGCCATGGGGGTAAAGGCATGGCGGAAGATGTCGGCCACAGCACCAGGCAGTGCCGAGAGATGGAAGGCTATAAACACCACGCATCCACCCATGAAGAGTATGGCCATGACCGGCACCACGCTTTCTGAGAAGTGGGCGATGCGCCTGATGCCACCCGAGAGAACCAGTCCCACGAAGGCGGCCAGTACACAGCCTGTCCACAGGGGGTTCACCTCTTCGGGGAAGAGCGACGACAGCGCCGTGCTGATAGAGTTGGCCTGGACCATGATGCCTATCATACCCAGGGCGAGGATAATGAATACGGAGAAGAAACCGGCCAGCCACCGGCTGTGCAGCCCGCGTCGGATATAGTAGGCCGGGCCACCCACGATATGACCCTCGGCGGTTCGGCCCTTATACAACTGGCCCAGGATGGCTTCTGCAAAATTGGTAGACATGCCCAGTATGGCACTGAGCCACAGCCAGAAGAGGGCTCCGGGGCCACCCATCAGCAGGGCCATGGCCACCCCCACTATGTTGCCCGTACCCACTTGCGAGGCAATGGCGGTAGACAGGGCCTGCACGGGGGTCATACCACCCGTGCGCGAGACATGGGTGCCGCCCCTGGCACCGCGGAACAGCTGGCGGAGGGCATGCAGATAATAACGGGGGACAAAGCGCAGGCGGATGGTAAAGTATATGCCGGTACCGAGCAGCACGAAGACCAGTGCCGGGCCTACCAGCTCGGTGTTAAGCCGTTGTACCATCGTATAGACTACATCCTGATTCATGGGCATAATGGCGTTGGTTACTGCGAATATACAAAAGTATGAAAAAAAGGTTACACGAGATACAGGTTTCCTCATTTTTTCCACTAAAATGCTCTGTTTTTCCACCGGCAAGCTCACTCCGCGGCAGTTTTTCGCATATTTAACCATCATTATGACGGACAGACACGCAGAATTGGCTACTTTTGTAGTCGTAATTTATATTATATAAGGTATGAGAACAAGAATATTGATAACCCTGATGACCCTGATGACCCTGATGACCACGGCATCGGCCCAGGATCTGGATGCCAAGTACGCCACCCGCCTGCTGACCGCAGGAACCGAGGCCCCCGACATGGTGGTGGGCACGGGCACCGACGGGCAGCCCGTCAGGCTCAGCGCGCTGCGTGGCAAGTATGTGCTGATACACTTCTGGGCTTCGTGGTGCCCCGACTGCCGGCGCGAGACACCTGCGCTGAAAGCCATCTACCAGCGTTATGCCGGCAAAGGGCTGCAGATGGCGGGCATCTCGTACGACACCAACCGCGAAGCATGGCAGCAGTATCTGACTGGCAACGGCATGACGTGGTTCCAGTACAGCGAGCTACGCAAATGGAAGAAGGAGACCACCAGCGACCAGCTGTACCATATAGACTGGATACCTACGCTCTACCTGATAGGGCCCGACGGACGGGTAGCCGTGTCGACGGTGATGATGGAGAAGATAGAACAGGCTCTGGCCGATGCCTATGGCGACAAGTAAGTCATAGACATATCAGTATCGAGGGGCAAACCGCAGGCCATACGGCCGCAGTTTGCCCCTCGTCATTATAAACAAGTGCAACTAAAGGACTCAGAGCAGCGAGGCAATGGTGGCGGCATCGGCATCCTCGTACACGGCGAGGCGGCTAAGCGGTGTGGCCTCGAAGTTGGAGTACCTGAAAAGCTGCAAGGCGGCAAACTTGTGGTCGGCCGACACACAGGCTTCCAGGCGCAGGTTGCCCAGGGTGTCACTCCTCAGCGTCTTGATGTCGGCAGCGGCATGGGCCAGCGCGTCGCCCGTCAGCCCGAGCAGGTTCTCTATCTTGGCCTCGCGCTCGGCGGGATATTCAAAGGTGTAGGTGCCCACCTTGCTGCCTGTGGGTACATAGACCGAGGTGTGGCTCAGTCCGAAGAAAGTGCTTGTTGTAGATATACGTGGGTCAGAGGCGAGGGCACGCCCCATCTCCAGTTTGTTAATATTAGCCATAATCGTAATGTATGTGTAAGTTAATAAATGGGTATGTAACCATGACCCGCGCCACAGGGTACACGGCCATGGGGGCACTGTCCGCCACGACGGCGACGGTGCCGGTATGGGGTGCCGGTACAGAGGGGTACACTATGGCTAACGGAGTATGTGCCGCAGGGCGTACACATAGTAACGGCCCTGGGCATGGGGATGGCTCGCCGTGAGTTGGCGACGGAGCCAACCGTGGGAAATAAGGTTATAGGGATTAAACTTAGCGTAGTCGGGCACACGGCCATTGGCCGGGGTGGGGCGCGGGCCCGTAGTGGGCAGATAGTCGTGCAGGCGTGGCAGGCTCAGGCAGCAGTTCTGCCGCTCGCCGATAACAGCCTGGCCCGACTTCTGCTGCTGGGGCGCATAGAGGCCGTCGCTGCGTTGGCCCACGGGTACGGGCTCGGCCACGAGGGCCTTCTCCCTGGCCGGGGCCGCATGGGCCATGCTGCCGGACACGGGGCCCGTCAGTACCAGCACCAGGGTGAGCAGTAGGGATTGCAACAGACGACTCATAGACATGGCGGCGAACTTAATAGAGGAGCATCAGACCGGCAAAGGCGGCCAGGCATATCATCTTGATGGCTCCCACCTTGACATAGCGGGTTCCGACAAAGGTGGCCACAAAGAGGGCTATACTAATCCAGAACTGCCAGGGCGAGGCGGTCATCTCGCCAAAGTTCTCCTTGTTACACAGCATCAGGGTGGCGGCGGCCAGCATACCCACCACTACGGGGCGCAGTCCGGCGAAGACACTCTGAACCAGCGCCGTGTGCATGTACTTCATAAACATACGGCTTATGAGTATCATCAGTATCAGCGAGGGCAGCACCAGGGCAAAGGTGGCCACCAGTGAGCCCAGTACGCACATGCCGTTACCGTACCCGGCATTGAGCAGGGCATTGTAACCGCAGTAGGTGGCCGAGTTGATGCCGATAGGCCCCGGCGTCATCTGCGAGATGGCCACCACGTTGGTAAACTCGGCCGAGGAGAGCCAGGAGTGGTGTACCACGGTCTCGGCCTGTATCAGCGACAGCATGCCGTAGCCTCCTCCAAATCCGAAGAGACCTATCTTGAAAAACGTGATAAACAGCTGTAGATATATCATGGCTCAGTGGGCTTGACAAACTTACCATAGAGGTAGCCGCCGAGACCGGCGGCTAACAGCACATAGATGGGGTTGACCCCCACGGCCCATATCAGCAGGGCGCTGGCTATGGGTATCCAGCAGTTGACGAGGCTTATGCCCGTGCTCTTGGCCATGTTGAAGGTGGGCACGGCTATCAGCGCTACCACGGCCGGCCGTATGCCCATAAACATGGCGGCCACCCATGGCACGTCCATGAAGTGACGGAAGCACATGGCTATGGCCAGTATAATGATAAACGATGGCAGCGCGGTGCCCAGTGCGGTACACAGGGCGCCGCGCACCTTGCGCAACTTGTACCCGACAAAGACGCTCATGTTGATGGCGAACACGCCGGGGCAGCTCTGGGCGATAGCCAGGAGGTCTACGAACTCCTCCTTGGCTATCCACTGCCGGCGGGTAACCACCTCCTCTTCGATAAGAGGTATCATGGCGTAGCCCCCACCGATGGTGAAGGCGCCAATCTTGAAGAACGTCTTAAACGAGTCCCAATAGAAATTTGCCATCAGCGGTTCTCAATCCATTTGCGGGCATTGACAAATGCCTCTATCCAAGGAGTAACCTCGTCCTGACGGCGACTGGCTGGATAGTAAGCCTGCTGCCAGGGGAAGATGGCGCGCTCAAGATGCGGCATCATAGCGAGGTGACGGCCGTCAGCAGAGCAGATACCGGCAACATTGTAGTCCGACCCATTGGGGTTACCGGGGTACTCGGCATAGCTGTACTTGGCCACCACGTTGTAAGCGCTCTCGGGCTCGGGCAACTCGAAGCGGCCCTCGCCGTGGGCTACCCAGATGCCGAGCTTGTCGCCGCTCAGGCTGCCGAACATCACGCTGTTGTTCTGAGGGATGTCCAGGCCCAGGAAGGCACTCTCAAACTTCTGCGACACGTTGTGGAGCAGGTGGGCACGGTGCTGGTGCTCGGGGTTGATAAGATTGAGTTCGACCATGAGCTGGCAGCCGTTGCAGATGCCCAGCGAGAGGGTGTCCTCACGGGCATAGAAGCGGTCGAGGGCCTCTTTGGCCTTGGGGTTGTACAGGAAGGCGCCGGCCCAGCCCTTGGCCGAACCGAGCACGTCCGAGTTAGAGAAACCGCCGCAGAACACTATCATGTTAACGTCCTCCAGGGTCTCGCGGCCCGTGATGAGGTCGGTCATCATGACATCCTTCACGTCAAAGCCGGCCAGGTACAGCGAGTAGGCCATTTCGCGCTCGCCGTTGGTGCCTTTCTCGCGGATGATGGCAGCCCTCACGCCCGATGCCGCACGGCGGTCGGCGCTGATGCCGTACTGCGCCAGCGTACCCGTGAAGTCGTTGTTGAACTTCATCTGTATCGGCTGGTGCTTGTAGTTCTGATAACGGGCCTTGGCCATGCCGTTGCGGCTCTGCTTGCGGTCCAGCAGGTAGCTGGTCTTGTACCAGGTATCGCGCAGGGAGTCTATGTCAAAGGTGTGCTCATAGTCGCCCTTCTTCACGACGAGCTTGCGCTCCTTGGCGGGATAGCCTATCTTGGCATAGCCCACGCCGGCATCCTCCAGGAAGGCCTTCAGGTCGTGCTTGTGCTCATCGCTCACCTGGATAACGACACCGGGATTCTCGGCGAAGAGCAGCTTGACGAGGTCGTCGTCATCTATATCGTGCAGGTTGACGTGCATACCGCCCTCGGTGTTGGCAAAGGTCATCTCGAGCAGTGTGGTAATAAGACCGCCGGCCGAGATGTCGTGGCCAGACATAACCCAACCCTTGCGGATGAGCTCCTGGACAGCGTTGAAGCAGTCGACGAAGTACTCGGGGTTAGCCACCGTGGGCACGTCGTCGCCCACCTTGCCGAGGCTCTGTGCAAAGGCAGAGCCGCCGAGGCGCTGGGCGTCGAAACTGAAGTCGATATGATAGAGCGAAGAGTTCTTGTCATTGACGAGGACAGGCGAAACCACCTGGCGTACATCAGAGACCTCGCCGCCAGCAGAGACAATGACCGTACCGGGAGAGATAATCTTCTCGCCGTTAGGATACTGCTGGCTGAGAGAGAGGCTGTCCTTGCCGGTGGGCACATTGACATGGATGTCACAGCAGAAGTCTGACAGGGCCTTGACGGCAGCGTACAGGCGGGCGTCCTCGCCCTTCTGCGAACGGCAGGGCCACATCCAGTTGGCGCTGAGCGACAGGCTCTCCATGCCATCGGCCAGCGGGGCCCATACTATATTGGTGAGGGCCTCGGCGACAGAGAGCACGCTGCCTGCGGCAGGATTGGCCAAACCAGCCTGGGGAGCATGGCCCAGTGCGGTGGCTATGCCCTTGCGGCCACGGTAGTCGAGGGCCACCACGCCACAGTCAGAGAGAGGCAGCTGGATGGGCCCCTGGCACTGCTGGCGGGCTATCTTGCCCGTTACAGAGCGGTCCACCTTGTTGGTAAGCCAGTCCTTACAGGCCACAGCCTCGAGCTGCAGTACGCGGGTAAGGTACTCGTCTATCTTGTCCTGCGAGTAGGCGACATCCTCGTAATGGTGGGTCACCGTCTCGTCGCGCATCACCGTCTTGGGCGAGTGGCCGAACATCTGCGCCACATCCAGGTCAAACGGCTTCTTGCCGTCGGCCTGTACAAAGGAGAAGTGGGCGTCGCCCGTGGTCTCGCCTACCACGTAGAGCGGGGCGCGCTCGCGCTCGGCTATCTTCTGGACGTGCTCCAGGTGTTTCTCGTCGATGAGCAGGCCCATGCGCTCCTGGCTCTCGTTGGCGATAATCTCCTTGGCGCTGAGCGTCTTGTCGCCGATGGGCAGCTTGGACATGTCGATACGGCCGCCGCAGTCCTCGACCAGCTCGGAGAGACAGTTGAGGTGACCGGCCGAACCGTGGTCGTGTATGCTGACCACGGGGTTGTTGTCCTCCTCGACCAGCGCACGCACCAGGTTGTATGCGCGCTTCTGCATTTCAGGGTTGGCTCGCTGCACGGCATTGAGCTCGATACCGTTGGAATAGCGGCCCGTGTCGACAGAAGAGACTGAGCCGCCGCCGAGGCCGATGCGGTAGTTGTCGCCACCGACCACAACCACCTTGTTGCCCTTCTGGGGCTCTTTCTTCAGGCAGTCGCGCTTCTTGCCATAGCCGACGCCGCCGGCCAGCATGATTACCTTGTCGTAACCCAGCTTCTGGCCGTCCTCGGCATGCTCGAAGGTGAGCACCGAGCCTGTGATGAGGGGCTGGCCGAACTTATTACCGAAGTCGGAGGCACCATTGGAAGCCTTGATAAGTATCTGCTCGGGGGTCTGGTAGAGCCACTGGCGCACGGGCATCAGGTCTTCCCAGTCGCGCAGGGTGTCGGCCTTACCATCATCGTCCTTCAGACGGGGATAGGAGGTCATGTACACGGCCGTGCCAGCGATGGGCCACGAGCCGGTGCCGCCGCCCATACGGTCGCGTATCTCTCCGCCGGTGCCCGTAGCGGCTCCGTTGAACGGCTCTACGGTGGTGGGGAAGTTGTGGGTCTCGGCCTTGAGCGAGATG
>ERZ808240.5237-NODE-5237-length-10725-cov-4.870572_pt1 | contig 10725 bp, 7 predicted proteins | sample MGYA00521084_ERZ808240 | MGnify/ENA primary metagenome ERZ808240 (study PRJEB31516, sample SAMN03275571) | gut metagenome | biome: mammalia-associated habitat; material: feces | host: Papio cynocephalus | place: Kenya | collected 2012-08-06 ... | reverse complement strand
CGGGCGGTGGCAAATCAACCTTGCTGCGTTGCGCCACGTTGCTTGAGACATTCGATTCGGGCGAGCTTTCCTACGGCGACTTGGAAGTTGCTGCTACGCAAAACGGCAAGGCGGTCTACGGCAAAAAAGATGTGCTGCGTGCCGCAAAGTCGCGCTTTGGCCTGGTGTTTCAGAATTACAACCTGTTCCCGCACTACACGGTGCTGAAAAATATCATGGATGCGCCCATTGCTGTGCAAAAGCGTGATAAAGCCGAAGTCGAGCGCCAGGCGTGCGAGCTCATCGCCAAAATGGGCCTCGAGGGCAATGAGGGCAAAGTGCCGTGCGAGCTTTCCGGCGGCCAACAGCAGCGTGTGTCCATCGCGCGCGCGTTGTGCTTGAACCCCGATATCGTGTTCTTCGACGAGCCGACCAGCGCGCTCGACCCTGAGCTTACCGCCGAGGTGCTGAAAGTCATCAAACAGCTTGCGGCCGAGCATATGACCATGGTTATCGTCACGCACGAGATGTCGTTCGCCCGCGATGTGGCCGACCGCATCGTGTTTATGGACGGCGGCGTCATCGTCGAAGAGGGACCGGCCGAGCAGGTCATCAACAATCCGCAGCATAACCGCACGAAAGCGTTCCTCAACCGCTACGACGATTAGCGCATTTCTTGCGAGATGCCCCGGCGGCGAGCGGGTTCTCGGGCTCCGCGAATGCCGCGTTCTACCAAAAATGACGCAAATGTTCAACCTAAAAGGGTCCGCTCGACTAGAGCGGACCCTTTGTTTGCATAATGCCTGTTCAGATAGGCCCCTCAAAAAGACTTGTCTCTGCGACGGCATTTGGGTTGAACATTTGCGGCTTTTTCGATAAGAGCACAGCGCTATAGCCGAACAATTCGGCCGTTTCTCCATGCGCTTAGTGATTTTTACGCCGAAGGGGCAGTTGGGCTTACGCGCTTGACGCCCGATGCGGGCCGTCGTTTTCCTCGATGTTGCGAAAGCCTCTAAAACGCTCGCCATGGCTGGGCGCGTCAAGCGACATTCAATGCGCCGCGCTGCATTTTCGCGCCCAATAAAGCGGAAGGCCCCCGGATATGCTCCGGGGGCCTTCCGCCTCCAAGGGTTGGATGGCAGGTTATTCGGCCTTCGGCTTCAGCAGGCCATAGCCGCCTTCGGTGCGGCGGTACATCACGTTCACCTCGTTGGTGTCGCGATCGGTGTACACCAAGAAGTCGTGGCCCAGCAGGTCGATTTGAATCATGGCCTCTTCCTCGGTCATGGGCGTGAACTCGATTTCCTTCACGCGCACGACTTCGTCGTCGGCGGAAAGCTCGGCCATAAGCTCGTCGAGGCTTGCGCCAGTGGGCTGAATCACCTGGTCAACCTTCAAGGTCTCGCGCATGCGATGGTCGATGACGCGAGTCTTGTACTTGCGCAGTTGGCGCAGCACCTTCGCGGCGGCTACGTCAATGGCGGCATACATGTCTTCCTCGTGCTCTTCCACGTGGATGGTGTGGCCCTTCGGGCGAATGGTTACTTCGCAAATGCACGGAACCGGGCGGTTCTTCTCGACGCGCAGCACGACTTCCGCCTTCGGAACGTCGATGCTCAAGACCTTCATCGCATTGCCGATTTTCTCGACTGCGTAGTCGTTGAGCGCGTCGGTGACAGTGACTTTGCGACCGATGACATTGATTTCCATGATGTACCATCCTTTCCCTTGTGCGCCCGGGCATCAACTCCCCACTCGGGCGATTTCGCGGCGATGGCAGCGCCGCTTGCGGGCGGGCTCAAACGAGCCGTATCCCTGGCAGGTGCGACCTGCTTTCTGGCACCTATGGTAGCGCACTTGAAAGCGCAAAATGCCGACGTGTTGCCATGCCGTCATGTGACCTGCGTCCACGGGTCGGGGCGTGTCTACGGCTCCCATATAACGGGGCCGGGCGTGTCTCACGAAATGCGCGAATCGAACACCGCGCGGCCTGCCAAAAACGTCGCAATCGCGCGCGTTTCCAGAATACGTTCAGGGCATTCGACCGCATCGCGAAGCGGGTTGCGGTCGAATACGGCGATGTCGGCCCACATGCCTGGTGCCAGCCGGCCAAGCTCGCTTTCGCGTCCGGCCGCCGCTGCCGCCCCCGACGTGTAGGCTCGCAGCGCATCGGCGACAGAGACGCGTTCGCTGGCAAGCCATCCGCCGCTAGGCTGGCGAGTTTTTGCGTCTTGCCTGGTAACTGCCGTATATACGCCGTTCCAAGGGTTTACGTCCACCACGGGCGAATCGGTCCCGAAGGCGAGCGTGGCGCCCGTCTCCAAGAACGATTTGAAAGGCCACATAATCTGGCAGCGTTTCTCGCCCAGGTCGCGCTCGGGGCCGCCCGGGTCGAGCGTGATGTGTGGCGGCTGCACCGAGGCGACCACGCCGGCACGCTCCAATCGGGCGACATCGGCCGCCTTCATGTTTTCCAGATGCTCGATGCAGTGGTGGCCCTGCGCAGGTTGCCCGAAGCGTGCGTTTGCCTCCTCGAAAATGTCCAGAGCTCGCGTAATGGCCTCGTCGCCAATCGCGTGGACGCGCACTGCGTAACCGCTCCGCGCCGCCGCCATCACGTAATCGCGCATCGTCGCGGGCTCTACGGTGGGGCGCCCGCAATCGCCCTTGAAGCGCGCATTGGCGTAAGGCTCGGCCAGCCACGCGGTGTGCTGGCTGGAAACTCCGTCGAAGAATTGCTTGAACCCGCGCGCCTGCACCAGCGGCCCGCGCAGCGTATCGCGCATGGCCTCGAAGCGCGACAAATCGCCGTTCAGGGTGGGGAAGAGGTGCGCGCGGCACGTCGGCTGGCCGCGTCCCTCGAGCGTTTGGTAGATGTCGTCGCGTACGAAATCGAGCCCCGGTTCGGCAGAAAGCGCCATATCGCAGATGCTCGTGATGCCCAGGTTCGCGAGGCGCGCGAGAAAGCCCTGGTAAGCGCTCAGAATTTCCTCGTCGGAAAATGTCGCCATGATGCGCGGCATAAGCGCCATGGCGGCGGCTTCGCGCACGATGCCGGTAAGCTCGCCTGCCTCGTCCACGTCATAGCTGCCGCCGGCTGGTGGCTGCGAATTTCGGGTTATACCCAGCTCGCGCAGCGCGCACGAGTTCAGCCACAGCGTATGGGCGTCGCCCGAATACAAAGCAACGGGCCTGGTGGGGAAGGCTTCATCGAGCGATTTCTTGCTGGGCAGCACGGGTGGGTTCCATCGGTATTCGCGCCAGCCTTGCGCCAGCAGCCAGCCGTGCGGCTTTCGGGCGGCCAAAGGCGCCAGCCGCGCCACGCAGTCGGCTTCCGAGTCGCCTAGGAATTCTTCGGCCAGGGGGCTCGAGTACAGCGCCGTATGGAATGCGTGCACGTGCGCGTCGTGAAGGCCGGCGCACATGAATGCGTCGCCGAAATCTTCGACGCGCGTGGCGGGCCCGACGAAAGCGTCCGCCTGGCTCTTCGGCACCACGGCGGCAATCAGCCCGCCGCGTACGCACACGGCAAGCGCCTGCGCCTCGTTCCCTTCGCCCGTGAACACGTTTTCGCTTATGAAAATGGAATCGGCCTGCATAAGCACTCCTTGTATCGCGCATATTTCGTGGCGGCTAGGCAACGCTCGGGTTTCGCCGCGGCTTGCCCGGCAGATGCTGCGGCTATAATACAGCTTCCGAAAACAACAAGTTCCCAGATTGGAGCCGCATGGCCAACAACGCCTCGCCTCAAAAAACCGATCAGCCCCTCTTCATTGACGAGGTGCAGGGCCATCAGGCTCGCTATCGCAAGGTTATCGAGCTCACGCATTCGGCCACCAAGGCCGCGGGCGTTATGCTGCTCGCGGCCATCGCGGCGCTCGTCGTGGCGAATTCCGGCGCGTACGAGCAGTTCGAGCACCTCATTCACGCGCAAGTCGGATTCGTCGTGGGCGATTCTGTTTCTACCATGTCGGTTTCGCATGTGATCAACGACGTGCTCATGGCGGTGTTTTTCCTGCTTGTGGGCCTGGAAATCAAGTACGAGATGACGGTGGGCGAGCTCACCAACATTCGTCAGGCCATCTTGCCTATCGTGGCGGCGTGTGGCGGCGTGTTGATGCCCATTGGCATCTACGTCGCGTTCAACTTCGCAAGTCCGTCCACCCTCGGCGGCTGGGGCGTGCCCACGGCGACCGACATCGCGTTCGCCCTGGGCATTATGGCGTTGCTCGGCAACCGCATCCCGTCGGGCGTGAAGGTGTTTCTGTCCACGCTCGCCGTGGCCGACGACATCATCGCCATCATCGTGATCGCCGTGTTCTACGGCCAGTCGCCCGATTTCATGTGGCTTGCCGCCGCGGCCGTGGTCATGGTGGCGCTCGTTGCTCTGAACAAATTCCACGTGTATTCGCTCGCGCCATACCTGGCGCTGGGTGTGGTGCTGTGGTTCTGCGTGTTCTCGAGCGGCGTGCATTCCAGCATCGCCGGCGTGCTGCTCGCGTTTACCATCCCGTCGGGTTCGCGCGTGAACCTGAAGGGCTTCGTGGCCTGGTCAGACAAGAAAATCCGCCAGGCCGAAAGCGCATTCGACCCCAGCGAGCCAGTGCTCGGCCAGAAAGACTACATCCGCAACGTCAGCAATTTGTCGTCGGTGTCGCGCATGGTTATTCCGCCTGCCACGCGGCTGGAACATAAGCTGTACCCGTGGGTGTACTTCGCCATTCTGCCGCTGTTCGCGCTCACGAACGCCGACGTGGCGCTCGCCGGGGCCGACATGGGCTCCATTTTCGGCAGTCCTGTGTTCTTCGGCGTGTTCTTCGGCCTGCTTTTGGGCAAGCCGGCCGGCATTCTGCTGTTCAGCTTCATCGTGGTGAAGTCGGGCGTGGCCAATCTGCCCGAGAACGTGAATTGGCGCCATATGGCGGGCGCGGCCGTTTTGGGCGGCGTCGGCTTCACCATGGCCATTTTTGTGGCGAACCTCGCGTTCGATTCCGAGGTTGCGGTCACCACGGCGAAGACGGCTATCTTGCTGGCGTCCACGCTCGCGGGCGTGCTGGGCTTCTTGCTGCTGCTCGTCGAGGCGCGCCGCAGCGCAAGCGAGGGCGTGGCGTTCGTCGCCTCGCCGGCCGATGGCGAAAACGTCATGCACGATGGCGCCGAGGCGAAGCGCGATGCCCGGGCCCTTCGCGACGAGTTCGACGAAGAATCGCTGGCTGAAATCGAGCGCTGCAAGGCCGACGGCCGCACGCACGAGGTGGTCGCGCATCTGAGGGCGACGAGCCCCCAGGCCAAGGCCCGCGAGCAATACGGCCGCAAGTAGGTTTGCGCGTCAACCCCGCTTTCTCGGGTGCGAGTGGTTTCTGTCCCGAAATTGGATTTGTGACTGCTTGAAAGGCATGTTTTTCAACAAACGCCGCAAGCTTTTCGGCAAAACCGCAGGTCGCGTTTCTGGAATGCGGGGCATAGGAAGCCGATGGGGCGAAAACGACAGTCACAAATCCAATTTTGGGACAGAAAACGCCATTTGGAGATGCGGGCGTGTGCTTTTCATCGGAGCGGGCCCGACCGCGCAGGGCATCATTCTGCCGCGGTGCTACAATCCTATTTTCGAGAAAGCACCTGCACGACGAAGGACATTTCAATGGCATACAACGCACCCGAGGGAACCGCCGACATGCTTCCCGCCGCCGCGCGCCTGTGGCGCACGACGGTCGATTCCGCAGCAAAGCTGTTCGGCACGTATGGCTACGAGCCCATCTACACGCCGCTCTTCGAACTCACCGACGTGTTCACGCACGGCATCGGCGAAGCGACCGACGTGGTAGGCAAGGAAATGTTCGTCGTGCGCAGCGGCGAGAACTATAAGCGCGCGCTTGCCGAAGGCGACGATTCCAAGCTGAAGGCCAAGCAGAAGCTCTCGCTTCGCCCCGAAGGCACGGCGGGCGTGGTGCGCGCCGTGGTGCAGCACAACCTGGTCGAGCAGGGCGCGGCCCCGGCGAAGCTGTTCTACGCCGGCCCGATGTTCCGCGCCGAGCGTCCGCAGAAGGGCCGCTTGCGCCAGTTCCACCAGATCGGCGCCGAGTGCCTTGGCTCCACCGAGCCCACCGCCGATGCGGAAATGATCATCATGCTCATGCGCTTCTTCGAGAAGATGGGCGTGCCCATGAGCAAGACGCGCCTGCTGATCAATTCCATGGGCGACGAGGAATGCCGCCCCGCGTACCGCGAGGCCGTGCGCCAGTACATCCTCGACCACGAGGGCGAGATGTGCGAAGAGTGCCGCCGCCGCGCCGATACCAACCCGCTGCGCGCGTTCGATTGCAAGAACGAGGCGTGCGCGCATGTGATGGAGGGCGCCCCGAAAATCACCGACCATCTGTGCGACGATTGCCGTAACCATTACGAGCAGGTGAAAGCGCTGCTCGATGCGGCAGGCATCAAATACATCGAAGACCCCACGCTCGTGCGCGGCTTGGATTACTACACCCGCACGGTATTCGAGGTGCAGGTCATCGAGGGCATGGGTTCGCAAAGCGCCATCGGCGGCGGCGGCCGTTACGACAAGCTGGCCGAAATCGAGGGCGGTCGTCCCACGCCGGGCTTGGGCTTCGCGCTGGGCTTCGAACGCATGGTATTGGCTCTGGAGGCTGCCGGTACGCTTGCCGATTCGCCCAAACGCGTCGACGGCTATGTCGCCTGCGTCGATTCCTCGGTGCGCGCCACGGCATTCGATTTGGTTTGCGCTGCTCGTGATGCGGGGCTTTCGGTCGAAATGGACCATCAGGGCAAAAGTCTGAAAAGCCAGTTCAAAATGGCCGATAAGCTGGGCGTTCGCGTCGTCATTGTGCTTGGTCCCGATGAGCTCGCCCAAGGCAAGGCGCGCGTGCGCAACATGAAAACGCATGCCGAGCGCCTGGTCGACATCGCATCCGCGAAGAAGCTCCTCGCCCAATTCGGGGGCAACTTGGTAGGCGGCGCGTCTGCGCCCGTGTCCATCGACGCGCTGTTCACGCTCGAAGGCGCTGAAGAATAAAGCCAAGTCGCAATCAACCAAAACGAAGGCCCGCTCAATTGAGCGGGCCTTCGTTGTAAATCTGCCTTTGCTTCCCCCTTGGGCTGCGAAATGCCTTGCCAAAGGCCACGGCTCACTACCGCTTTGCTATGCGTTCGCCTGGCGGTGTTTTGTTTCGAAATGAAGAACAAATTTGAACACCGACGACCTTCGGCAAGGCATTTCGCAGCCCAAGGGGGAAGGCGTCATGGCTTGGCCGGAGGGCATGCGATTCCGATAGATTCCGCACGAGCAGAAGGCGCCAGTGGCGCCTTCGTCGCGAGCAGGACTTGACCGAAGCGGAAGCGCATGTCCCCCGGCCAAGCCCAAGTTGATTATTTCCTTCCCGTATGTACGGCCACAATGCCGCCCGCGTAATTCTTCCAGGTCACATCCTTGAACCCGGCGTCGCGCAGCATCTGCGCATAATGTTCCTGGTCGGGGAACGCGCGAATCGAATCGGCCAAATACACGAAGCTCGGGCGGTCGTGCGTGAACACCTGCCCCCAGAACGGAATCATCACCTTCAAATAAATGTGATACAAAAAGCGCCATGCCGCATTCGGCGGGGTAGAGAATTCCAAACACGCGAACGTGCCGCCCGGCTTCAGCACGCGATGCACCTCGCGCAGCGCCTTCATGCGGTCGGGAATGTTGCGAATGCCGTAGGCCATGGTCGCGGCGTCGTATGAATTGTCGGCGTAGGGAATATCTTGCGCGTCCACAACCTCGAAATCGACCGGCACGCCGCACGCTGCGCCGGCCGCCTGGCGCTCGCGGGCCACGTCGAGCATCTCGGGCACGAAGTCGGTCAGCTGGATGTGCGCGGGCGGGCGCCGGCTGGCCGCCATATAGCTCACGTCGCCCGTGCCTCCAGCCAGGTCGAGCAGGTCGCTCTCGGGCGTCAAATTGGCCGCGTCAACGGTCTTGCGCAGCCAGCCCTTAAACAGGCCGAAGCTTGAAACCGCGTTGAAGCGCGCGTACTGCTTGGCGATGTTGCTGAAAATATGTTGCACGCGTTCTTCCGAAATCTCGGCGGGCGCCTCGGCGCCGGTCGCGGTGTCCACGACGCGTTCTTCGGCGTTTTGGCCGCGTTGGTCGGTTTCGTTGCTCATGGGGCCTCTTCCTTGGGCGCTTTCGGGCGCCGTACGTTTCCGTTTGATGAAAAATAGGCGATGGCTTTCTGCCGACCGCCGTGATTTTGCTCGGCTGCAAAGTATAGCCGAATCCATGATGCTATTATGTTCGCCATGCTACTCTGTGCCGAACATATCATCCCGATTGCGGGCGAGCCCATCGACGATGGCGCAGTGCTCGTTCGCGACGGAAGAATCGTGGAGGTCGGCGGCGCGCAGCGCATGAAGGCGCACTATCCGCAGGAGGAAGTGCGAGACTTCGGTCGCAGCGCGATCATGCCGGGTTTCGTCGATTGCCATACCCATCTCGAGTACACCGCGCTGCGCGGAATTATGCACGACGTGCCATATGCCGAATGGTTGGTGAAAGAGCACGCCAAGGCCGACCTCATGTCGCATGACGATCGCTACGATTCCGCGGTCATCGGCGGCATGGAGATGATCGCCGGCGGCGTTACCACGGTCGCCGACTTCACCAGCACGGGCGCGTCGTTCGAGGCGGCCCAAGACGTGGGCCTGCGCGGCAAGTTCTACCGCAGCGTTGGCGCAACGTCGAAAGCCCAGGTCGATGGCGCTATCGATGCCGCGATTGCCGACATCAAGCGTTGGCGCGAAGCGGCCGACCCCGAGCGCATGACTATCGGCATCGCGCCGAAGGCTTTGCACGCATGCCACCCCACCATTTTCAGCAAGGTGAACGATATCGCCGAAGAGATGGACCTGCCGGTGGCCATGCACGTGGCAGGCAGCTACGAGGAATACAACTACATCATGCGCGGCTCCACTCCGCTTTCGGTGCGCGGCATCGAAACCGGCGGCGACGCGCTTACCGACCGCCCCATGTGGCTGCCCACGGGCGTCACCCCCGTGAATTACGCGCTGAACTGGAGCGCCTTCAACAGCCACGATGTGCTGGCAGCGCATTGCGTGCACGTGAACGACGACGACATCGCCAAGCTGAAAGAGCACGACGTGGCCATTTCGGTGAACACGCGCTGCAACGCGCAGCTGGGCATGGGCCTGGCGCCGCTGCCCACGTTCCTGAAGTCCGGCATCCGCGTCGGCCTGGGCACCGATTCGCCCGCGGCGACCGATTCGTCCGACATGTTCATCGAAATGCGCCTGGGCATGCTCATCCACCGCTCGGTCGATCGCGACGTGTTCCTTACGGCGAAAACCATGCTCGAACTGGCTACGATTGGCGGCGCTCGCGCATTGCACATGGAAGATGAAATTGGCGCCCTCGAGCCCGGCAAGCGCGCCGACATCACGGTGGTCGACCTCTCTGGCTCGCGCCAAACCCCGCTCGTCGACCCGGTTACGGCCGTTGTCGAAGGCGGCGCCGCGGCCGACGTCATGTTCACCATGGTCAACGGCAAACCGGTATACGAGCGCGGCAGTAAGTGGGACGTGCGCGGGAATAAGTGGGAGATGCTTATCGACCCGGCCGAGGCGCGCCAGCGCGGCATGCAAATTCGAGGAAAGCTGAGGGACTAGCGAATGGGCCAGAAACTTACGGCGAAGCAGAAGGCCGCCAAGGTTGAAGCCGCCCGCCAGCGCGAACTGCAAGAGCAGAAGCGTCGTGAGGCCGCAGCGCGAACCAAGAAGATATTCACGGTTGTGGTCTGCGTCATTCTGGTATTGGCGCTCGGCATCCCAACCGTAGCAATCATGGCAATGGGTCTTTAACAAAAAGGTCGGCGACGAGCCGGCCTTTTTTGTTTCAAATAAGCGAAACGTCCGCGTAACTCGCGCGAAACACAGCGCCCATAAGGTGGAAGGGTCAGATAAACGAAAGCGGTTGCGCGCCACGTCGCACCCGCGCATCGAGGAGGTCCGAATGTCCCAACTCACCGAGCGCTTCGGCACCCTGGTTTTCTCCGACCACGTGCGAAAGCAGTATCTACCCTCCGACATCTATAAGAAGCTCAACAAGACCATCGAGAATGGCGAGCCGCTCGACCTCGACGTCGCCAACGCCGTCGCCCATGCGATGAAGGAATGGGCTATCGAGCACGGCGCCACGCATTACGCGCACTGGTTCCAACCGCTGTCGGGCATCACGTCCGAAAAGCACGACAGCTTCCTCGAGCCGAACCACGACGGCACGGCCATCGAGAAGTTCTCGGGCAAAGAGCTCATCCAGGGCGAGCCCGACGCGTCCAGCTTCCCGAATGGCGGTCTGCGCGCGACGTTCGAAGCCCGCGGTTATTCCGCATGGGATCCCACCAGCCCGGCTTTTATTAAAGACGAAGTGCTGTGCGTTCCCACGGCGTTCTGCTCTTACACCGGCGAGGCCCTCGATAAGAAAACCCCGCTGCTGCGTTCCATCACCGCCCTCGATCGCGAGGCCAAGCGCGTGCTTGCCCTGTTCGGCAAAACCCCGAAGAAGGTCGTTCCCTCCGTCGGCAACGAGCAGGAATACTTCCTTATTAAGAAGGAAGACTACGCTCGCCGCAAAGACCTCATCATTACCGGTCGCACGCTGTTTGGCAACACGCCGTGCAAGGGCCAAGAGCTCGAAGAACACTACTTCGGCGCTATTCGCCCCACGGTTTC
>ERZ808240.5235-NODE-5235-length-10726-cov-3.814169_pt1 | contig 10726 bp, 9 predicted proteins | sample MGYA00521084_ERZ808240 | MGnify/ENA primary metagenome ERZ808240 (study PRJEB31516, sample SAMN03275571) | gut metagenome | biome: mammalia-associated habitat; material: feces | host: Papio cynocephalus | place: Kenya | collected 2012-08-06 ... | reverse complement strand
ACATTTTACAAAAAGGGACACCGCTTATTGATAAACGGGACGTAGCATTTTAACAAAGTACTACGTCCCCAAATATTACTTTTTCTATCTTCTTTAATCTTTCTACATAAGTATCTCTTGTGCTTCCTGCTTCTGCCCTTTTTCTCAATTCTTCTAAAAATCGGGGATCATTAAAGCATCTTACAATTGCCTGATATAATGTTTCTTTTCTATTTTCTACAATATATCCCCATTTTCCGTTCCCTAGATTTTCCCGAATTCCGCTGCAATCTGTGGAAATCACAGGCACGCCAAGGATAATAGCTTCGCTGATTGCCAGATTATAACCTTCATTCAAAGAAGAACAGACAAATAAGTCTGCATTTTTTATATATGGATAAGGATTCTCCTGAAAACCGATCAGATGTTCCCATTTTCCCAGATGATGAGACAGAACCATTTTTTCAAGACGGTCATATTCTTTTCCGTCTCCTACTATATTAATTATAAAGTCTCTTCCATCTTCTGCCAGGTGTTCGCAAATGCTTGTCAGGCGAAGAAAGCCTTTTTCCGGAATCACTCGTCCTACTGCGCAAATAGTAAATTTGTCATGTGGTACTTTATACATTTCCGCCATTCTGCGAATTTTCTTTGCATCCAGAGGATTATAACAGACTGCTGCATTTTGAACTAATTCTTCTCCAAATAGTTCTCCAAATGCAATGCGGATTGCTTCTGACACGAACACAATCTGATCATATCGTTCATATGCATGCTTTTCTTCTTCAAAGCTTTTGTAAAATACTGCTGTCCGATGACGTTTTTTCAAATTCGTGTGCATCCACGCAATCTTCCTGCAATCAGGATTATCGCAATAAGAAAGAATCTTCGTGGACGGTCCTTCTAAAAATGCAACCATCACATCATAAGATTCTTTTACATATTGTTCATATAGTATCTCTGCATGTTCTCGTATTTCTTTTGTCGCTTCTTTACTCTTGCACGGGAAAATGTGTGTCACCTTCACATACTCCGGAAGCTGTTCGAAATAAATTCCTTCCCCAAACACAACTAATAAATGTATCTCATACTTTTCTGAATCCAGATAACGTAACAGTGTAAGCAGAACTTTCTCTGCTCCACCGTTATTTAACGTATTAATTGCAAATAAAACTTTTTTCATACCTCTCTCAAACTCTCTTTTTCTTAACTGGTTTTCCGGCCAGCAGACGAGCCACAGCATTTCCAAGTATGCATCCCAGCATGCAGCCTAAACTGTTGTTCATAATATCGTCCAGCTCAAACAGGCCTCTTCGTAATACTAACTGCAGTATCTCAATTCCAAATGAAAATACGATACCGCACAATAATCCCTGCCACCAGCGGATCTTCCGGTCAAAGACAAATGGCAGTAACCCGCCAAGCGGAAGCAGCAATAAAATATTCAAAATATCTTCTTTCAGCATCTCCCTGCTGCCGCGAAATACTGCCCGCCAGGACCAGAAAAGATCCAGATTATAATGATAATCTGCCTGTGGATTTCTTGTAAATACCGTAGATGCATATACAATTGCTACAAATGTGAGGGCTGCCAGACATGCATAAGCCTGAAACCCTTTTATCTTATCTCTTTTTACACACTGCCGTAAGATTACAGATACGACTAAAAATACAATAACATAAAAAAGGAATTCCCTTGTAGTCCATTCCCTGTTATGTGTAACTAATATCTGATAAATATCCAAATGATCGTCTCCTTTTCAATAGGGACTAGGATAGCACAGATAAATTTTCTTGTCCAGGGAAAAGCCGTCCTTGTCACAGAAAATTAACATATAAAACAGTCACATATAAACTCTCTATAATTGCGAAAACCCCGACAAGATTTCTCCTGCCGGGGTTCCCATATATTTATATTCTGCCTGCAAATTCAAAGGGTAAGATCAGAATTTACATCACATTGCTTTATTTCAATACAATTGCATTCACTGCCTCAGTCAGATCTACAACAAGATCACGTTTTACAAGTGATACGGATTTTCCATCGATTGTCACAAGGCAATTGGTTCCATCATATCTGTAAATCTTAACTTCTTTATCCGGATATTTGTCATCTTTATAATGTAATGTAAAGCTGATTTCTTCTTTCTGTGACGGTTTTTCACTTGTAAAGTCACTTGCCTTCAATGCTTTTAATGCATCTGTAAAGTCTGTGTTTTCTACTTCTTCCCCGTCATACGTGCTGACAATATCTCCTTTCTTCTCAGACAGATTAATCGTATAATCTTTATCTTCCAGTGTTACTTTTACACTGTCCACGTCGGAAAGATCCGCAGTTACAACTGATTTGTGTCTCAGAGAATCATAAGATCCGTCCGTCACGGTCTTATAATCGTCTTCTGTAATCTCATAGATAATCTTGGAATCACCGATTCTTACATAAGCTTTGTCATCTTGTTTTGCACTGACATGAAGAGTAAATGTTTTCTCACCATCGGAATCCTTTGAAGAATCATCGGACTTCGGTGTATATTTTACTTCCAGATTATACTGCGGTTCATCCAATCCATATTTTGCAAGTTCTTCATCTGTCGCATTGTAAGTGACATAAGTTCCCAGATTCAGTCCATTTACATTGTTCAGATATGTCTTTACAAGATTTGTATCCAACGGCTGTTCTTCTTTATCTTTCTTTACAAAATAAATGTCATCTTCATTATCAGAAAGTCCGTCATTTTCTTTGTATTTTGCGTCCATAGACGTGGAACCGGAAATCTTGATTTCTGAAATCTTTTCTACCTGATTGAAGTTCGGAATCTCATCGTTCTTAATCAATGCTTCAATTGCAACATTAAACTGATCCATCGGATCATTTTTCACAAGATATACTTTTCCATCTCCAATAGATACATAACGTTCTGAATCCATCTTACTATAATCACCCAGAGAAATTTCATAAGTCTTGTCACTTGTCTCCAAGGTAATCGTGCACTCCGGATTATCCAGACCGTACTGTCCATAGTCTTCGACATCATCAATTTCAAATGCCGCTCCAAATTCTTTAAATAGTTTCAGTCTCTCGGCAATCTTATCCTGATCTACTGGGAAATTAGCGTCATCGGTATAAGTCCATGTACCATCTTTCTTCTCAAATGCAAGACTGCCGGAACTGCTTTTCCAGGAAATTTTATTCACAGAATCGCTGTCCACTTCCAGAATGGTCTTATCACTGTTTTTGATTTTTTCTTTCTTTTCTTCTGTCTTGCTCAGAGCAAATGTGGCAATACATATCACCACCAGAACTCCAAGCAGGATATATAATTTTTTAGCACGCTTCATTTGCTCTTCTCCTCTTCACAACAATTACAATGCCTACAGCCAGATAAACGATTGGGAATACTCCGATCATAACAAGCTTCAGAATCGATGAAGTCGAATCACTGATGGTCAGGTAATTATATTGTAAGGATTTGCTTCTGATAGAGACCGCATCCCGCTGTCCTACCAGCGCAGATATGGAATTCATGACCAGATCCAGATTTGCTCCGGAGGAGTAACTGTTGTAAGTATCATCTACCAGATAAGATGACGCATACCAGATCATCTGTCCGTCATTTTCATTCTGTGTAACGTCTACACCCAGTGCAAACGGACCGTCTGCGTCTCCGTCTTCCTTGTCATAAGTTGTCAGATTATATCCTGCTGCCTTTGAATATGCCTCGTCAGAAGTCGTGAGAAGTGATGTCACATTTACATCTTTATCCGTATTTCCAACTTTCAACCCTCTTGCGATTGGCACAATTGCATAATAATTCTCGTCCAGAAGCGGATCTGTAATATCACTGCTCTCAATTGTCGGCATCAGAATGTACGGTGCCTGGAATGCATAATGATCGTGGTCTGTATCAACAACAACTCCATTGTCGGATTTCACGCCATAATCAGATAAGAGACTGTAAAGATTTGGAAGGTCTCCGCTCTCTACCGGTCCTGCCATAACAAGCAGCTTACCGCCATTATTAAAGTAGTCTTCCAGCATATTTTTCTCTTCCTCGGAAATGTCACTGGCCGGTGAGTTAATTAAGACAAAATCTGCATCATCCGGAACTTCATTACTTGTCAGAAGTGAAAATTCCTCTGTTTCAATATTTTCTTTTGTAAGCTGGTTACTAAATGTCGTGGACAATTCTGCTTCACCATGTCCGTTCAATATGTACATTTTCGGCTGTTCACTGTTCACTACATAATCAATTGCTGATGTAATCGCACCCTCACCGTCAAATGATGTACTATTGTTTCCTGTATACATGCTTCCATTACTTACGTAAATATCACTATAAGCAATATAACGGTTGCGGTCTCCACACTCTACGATCAGACTGTTGTTGGCAACTTCATCACTTGTATATTTCTGTGTAAATGTCGGATAAATGTCCGGATTCTTCTTTACAACTTTAATGTGATCGGATAATGCATCATATTTATCCAGAAGCTTCTCTATAACATCGTCCTCTTTTCCGTTCTGAACGACCCAATAAATAGTTACATCTTCTTTCAGTGCATTTACAACAACTTTTGTATTGCTGGAGATAGAATAAAGTTTCGTGGAACTGATATCATACTGGGTTACAGATGACGGAAGCGCCTGGGCAAATATATTTACCACAACCAGAATTGCAAGCACAATGGCTGTCAGTACAATCGAATAGGTACCACCTTTTAATGCTGTTTTGTTCTTCATTAGTTGTACCTCCTTTTCTCAAGTGACTGAACGGAGAGGAACAAGAAGAATACGATGACAGACAGGTAAAATACAATATTTGTCATATCAAATACTCCATTTACAAATGTATAAAACCGTTCGAATAAGGATAATGTCTTCATAATATTCGGAAGAAGTCCTTCAAATACACTCTTCTTTGCAAAATAAATCACTGCAACCGCAATGAGAAGCACTACACCGACTCCTCCTGCGACCAGATTATTTTTCGTCAGCACTTTGATAATCAGACTGACGATCAAGATCAGCACGACAAGAGCAATAATTGAACCAATCACACTGCTTGAAATGTAATCTGCCAGACTGACACTATAGTAATTAAACAATACAACTGCTACACAGATTCCTGCTGCCATTCCAAGATTCTCTGTCAGAGAGGATATGAACATTCCAATTGCAATGAGCGCTGCGCCCATAATAAAAAATGCAATCAGACTTCCGTAAGATGTCAGAAGATAGACATCTCCGAACTGTGCAAAAATCAGTGGATAAAATGCAACAATAATAAGGGGAATCAAAAATACAACTAAAAGAGCAAAATATTTTCCAAGAATAATATCTGTCGTTGTAATTGGCAGGGAATACAAAAGCTGGTCTGTTCTCTGCTTCCTTTCTTCCGCCAAAACTCTCATAGTCAGGATCGGCACCAGGCCGACAAAAATCAGGCTGATAAATCCAAGCACATATTCAAAGTTCGCAACTGCCTGTTGAATGTTATAGAGCATGGATCCGATTCCTACGAATACAAGAAGAAATGCTCCGAACACATAGGCTGTCAGAGAATGAAAATAGCCGGACAACTCATGTTTTAATACTGCTTTCATTCTGTTTTCTCCTCCTCTTCCTGTTTCTTTTCATTTCGGTACTCTTCCTCTGCCGGATCTGCAGCCTCTGTCAGCTCCAGGAAGATATCTTCCAGATTCGCTTTCTTGGAAGTCAGCTCGTAGAGTGCCTTTCCTCTCTTTGCAAATTCCAGGGAAAGTTTTCGACTGATTCCACGGATATCATCTGAATCCGTCTTCATTGTCACACTGAGAAGGCCATCTTCTGTCTCGTGATAAGATACCTCTGTAATCTCACCAAGCGACGCCTTTACTTCTTCTACTTCTTCCCGCGCTGCCTCTGTTGTAAACAAGATTTCATTAGAACCTGCCAGTGACTTCTCCAGATGTTCCGGTTCGTCAAATGCAATTAATTTCCCGCCGGAAATAATCAGCACTTTTTCGCAGATTGCCTGTACCTCTGACAAAATGTGTGAACTTAAAATAACCGTATGATTCTTCCCTAATTGTTTAATCAGATCACGGATTTCAATAATCTGGATCGGATCCAGTCCTACGGTAGGCTCATCTAAGATAATGACCTTCGGATTGCCGAGAAGTGCCTGGGCAATTCCAACTCTCTGTCTGTAACCTTTGGACAGCTTGGAAATCAGACGCTTTCTCACATTTTGGATTCTTGTCTGGGAGATAACTCCCTCTATCTGCCGGTCCATTTCTTTTCCCTTTAAGCCTTTTGCTTCTGCAACAAACTTCAGGTACTCCTCAGGTGTCTCATTTGTATAGAGCGGTGGAATCTCCGGCAGATAACCAATGGCTCTCTTTGCTTCTTTCGGCTCCTCAAAAATATCATGACCGTCAATCGTGACCTGCCCGGACGTTGCCGACAGACAGCCGGTAATGATATTCATAATCGTAGATTTTCCGGCACCGTTCGGTCCCAGAAATCCATAGACGTGACCTTCATCGATTTCAAACGACAGGTCATCTACTGCGGTAAATTCACCGTAACATTTTGTTAAATGCTTTACTGAAATCATCACAAACCTCCTACATTTTCTTCCAGACCCTATTTAAATGAATCAACTTAAACTGAATATAAACTTTTGCATGTCCAAAAGTGAAAAGTTTGTGAAAATGATTATTCAGAAGAATTTTTGTGCTAAACTGGCTCATAGAAATAAAAAGGGACAACTTTTTATGAGGAATCATTTTATCTGGAGGCTTTTCTATGCTGCAAATTTTAATTATAGATGATGACAAAAATATCAGACGATACTTAAAGACAATTCTGCAGGCTGCCGGATATACTCCTGTCTGCGCCGAAACCGCTGATGAGGCTCTGCAGATTATGGAATCACACAATATTGCTCTGATTATTCTGGATATTATGCTTCCCGGTACAGACGGCTTTACATTTACAAAGCTTCTTCGTGACTGTAAAAATGATGTGCCGATTCTGATGCACACCGCCAAACAGCTTCCCGAAGATATAAAAGAAGGATTTCTTGCAGGTGCAGATGATTACATGACAAAACCTGCCGATGAAGATGTTCTGCTTCTTCGAATCAAAGCACTTCTTCGAAGAGCGAAAATCACTGCAGAACACAGACTCCAAATCGGGCACACCACTTTAGATTATGATGCTTTAACTGTAACCACAGCTGGTGACACCCAGATTCTTCCGCAAAAAGAATTTCTACTATTATATAAATTACTTTCTTATCCAAACCAGATTTTTACCAGAATGCAGCTCATGGACGATATCTGGGGACCTGATTCCGATTCCGGTGATGCAACTGTCAGTGTACATATTAACCGTCTCCGGAACCGTTTCCAGAACTGTCCGGACTTTTCCATCGCTACAATCCGCGGTCTTGGATATAAAGCACAAGTGAAAGGGGCACTTGTGTAACTACAAGCATTAGACAAAAGGGAGATATAAATATTTATGAAACATTCTTTTCAAAAACATACACCGAATTTAAATATAACCTTGCGGACAAAAATCACTCTTCTTACGACCGGATTGATTTTTGCTTTGCTTTTATTATCTACATTTCTTGGAAATGGGATTATGATCTTGTGCATCCGACACGGCCTTGTTCACGCCGGTCCACCTTCTTCACAGATTCCTCTCCTGATTCAGACGGGAATTATCAGTATTGTCATCGGAACCGTGATTACGCTTTTAATCAGCCATCTTCCGCTAAAACCGCTCCACACGCTGATTCAGGCAATTCATGAAGTTTCAGAAGGAAATTATGATGTCAAAATCCACCTGGAACATCCAAAAGAGTTTCGTGAATTATCTGATTGTTTTAATCAGATGACAGAAGAATTGTCCCGTACCGAAATGCTGCGTTCTGATTTTACCAACAACTTTTCCCACGAATTCAAGACACCAATCGTCTCAATCCTGGGATTTGCAAAATTATTGAAATCAGATCAGCTCTCCCCGGAACAACGCGAAGAATATCTGGATATTATTATAGAAGAATCACGCCGGTTATCTGGTCTTTCCACAACAGTACTGGATCTTTCCAGAATTGAAAGTCTGTCTTCCCTTTCCGAAGAGACAACATTTTCACTGAGTGAACAAATCCGTGAATCCATTCTGCTGTTGGAACACAAATGGTCCGAAAAGCATCTGGATCTGGATATTGATCTGGAAGAATTGAATATTCGGGCGGACGAAGCGTTACTGAAACAAGTATGGATCAATCTTCTGGACAACGCAGTTAAGTTTTCCCCAGAACTTGGAAAATTATCTGTCTCTCTCCACAAAAAAGGCGGGACGGTCATCTTCAAAGTCCAGGATCACGGTCCCGGCATGGACCGGACAACTTCAGATCTGATCTTCACCAAATTCTATCAAGGCGATACTTCCCATCAGTCGGAAGGCAATGGACTGGGGCTTGCCCTTGTAAAAAAGATTGTTGAACTCCATCACGGAGCAGTCACCGTAGAAAGCAGTATAGGAAAAGGCAGCACCTTCATCGTGGTGCTGCCTTTATAACTTTTATCTTACTCCAGATGTAAAGCCTCCTGGACTTTATCCTGAATATCAATTAATGCTTCCAAAAGAAGCGGATTAAACGTTCCGCACTCTCCATTCAGAATCATATTCATCGCTTTTTCATGAGAAAATGCGTCTTTGTATGCACGTTTACTTGTCAATGCATCATACACATCTGCCAGTGATACGACCTGTGCCGCAATCGGAATGTCCTCACCTTTCAAACCGTCCGGATAACCTTTTCCGTCATAACGCTCATGATGCCACCGACAGATCTGATATGCCATCTTAATCAACGGCTCTTCTCTGTATCTTTCCATCTTGTCCAGCATATTTGCACCAATCAGCGTATGCTTTTTTATCTCTTCAAATTCTTCTTTTGTAAGTTTTCCCGGTTTATTTAATATCTTCTCATCAATACCGATTTTCCCAATATCGTGAAACGCTGAAGCCATCGCAATCATATAGCAATCGTCCGGAGACAAATTGTAATGATCCGTCTTCTCCACGAGACGATCAATCAGAAGTCTGGTCAGAAGATTGATATGCAAAACATGAAGTCCACTCTCCCCATTACGGAACTCAACAATCTGGCTTAAGACCTCAACCATCATCTGATTATTCTTTTCTTTCTCACGCATCTGATTTGAGACCATAGACATCAGTCTGCGCTGCTTTGCATAAAGCTTTATCGTATTAAATACACGCTGGTATACGACCTGTCCATCATATGGTCTTCGAATGTAATCAGATACTCCAAAGGTAAATGCTTTACGGACATAGGCTTCAGCTTCCTCACTGGAAATCATAATAACCGGAATGTCCTCAATCCAGCGATTGCGATTCATATACATCAATACTTCAAATCCATCCATGACCGGCATCACAATATCAAGCAGTACCAGAGAGATTTTCTTTCCGTACTGTTGCAGAAGCCGGATACACTCTTCTCCATTTTCCGCTTCCATGATTTCGAAATCTTTGCCAAGCATCTCTGAAAGAATTGCACGATTCATCTCCGAATCATCCACTACCAGCACTCGCTGTTTATTCACCGAAGAATGAACATTGCACTGTTGATCCCGTTCTGTCAATACCATATTCTTGCTGACTTTTGCCTGATACATCAAACGATCCGCACGGTTGACCGCACTTTCAAGCGTTCCACCTGCTGACATTGCTCCTCCTGCACTGATAGACATATGAAGCGTCGGATACCCCGGAACAGTGGCACTGTGAATTTTATCCTGAATAATTCTAAGCTTCTCGGAAAATATATCTTCATCTACATCTGGCATGATTAGCAAAAATTCATCTCCGCCAAAACGAATCAGTTTATCAGATCTGCGGATATTGCTCCGGATAACTTCAACCGCCGTATAAAGCACCATATCCCCGGCATGATGTCCATAAGTATCATTATAGAACTTAAAATCATCCATATCGATCAGTGCCACACCGGCATTCTCTCTTTTATCCTTTAATTCTTCTTCATAATAACGACGGTTGTACGCATCTGTCACTGCATCCCGATACAACTTGTCATTATAGTGAATAAAAAGATCGACCAGCCGATCATGAGTGACCTCTCCGATCGACCACTCCTGATCCAGACACCGAACCAGTTCCATAACATATGGTTCTCCATCTATCTCTATATATCTGGAAATCACCTGATAAATCTTGCCGTCCATGACTTCCAGCTTTCCACTTGTGTCTCTGTTCATGGCAGCTTTTTTCGAAATACAATTATCACATGGACATTCTTTATTCCAGAACCGGAAACACTCCCCGTCCTCTACTTCTTTCGTCTCTTTCCACTCTTCCGGGGCATCTGGGCGATTACTGATTTTGAAAAGTCGCACGGCCTGAAACACCTTTTTTAAATGGGCAATTTCCTCTTCGACCTCTTCTCTTGTCATTCTGTCGTCTTCTCTCATCTCAATTTCCTCCCAGACCGTTTATTCTCTGGCAAGCTGTTCGCTTTTCCGCCTTAACGTATTAATCTATTTTCTATTGTACAACATTCGAACAAAAAGAACAACCTTTGTACAGTTTTAAAGGTGTTCAAACTTTTTGAAACAAAAAAATAAGAGAAACGCTGTAAATTCAACGTTTCTCCTACTTTTTACTTAATGCCGCAGACCGGAATCGAACCGGTACGGGTAT
>ERZ808240.5234-NODE-5234-length-10726-cov-5.707994_pt1 | contig 10726 bp, 11 predicted proteins | sample MGYA00521084_ERZ808240 | MGnify/ENA primary metagenome ERZ808240 (study PRJEB31516, sample SAMN03275571) | gut metagenome | biome: mammalia-associated habitat; material: feces | host: Papio cynocephalus | place: Kenya | collected 2012-08-06 ... | reverse complement strand
GGAACGAGCCGCTCGATGACGCTTGGGTCATGACCAAGAACCCCGAGGACACGCCGGACACCCCCACCTACACCGAGATCGAGTTCGAGCAGGGCAAGCCCGTCGCCGTCGACGGCCAGAAGATGAAGCTCTCCGAGATCGTCATCAAGCTCAACAAGATCGCCGGCGACAACGGCTACGGTCGTCTCGACCTCGTCGAGGACCGTCTGGTCGGCCTCAAGAGCCGCGAGTGCTACGAGGTCCCTGCAGCGTTGACGCTCATCACCGCCCATAAGGCTCTCGAGGACATCTGCGTCGAGGGTGCCGTTCTCAAGGAGAAGATCAAGCTCGAGCAGGACTGGGCGACCGCCGTCTACAACGGTCAGTGGTTCAGCCCGCTCAAGAACGCGCTCGACGCCTTCATGGGTGAGACCCAGAAGTTCGTCTCCGGTATCGTCCGCCTGAAGTTCTTCAAGGGCAACTGCCATGTCGTGGGCCGCAAGAGCCCGTACAGCCTGTACGACTACGGCCTGGCCACCTACGATCGCGATACCACGTTCGACGAGAAGGCTTCCGCCGGCTTCATTGAGATCGACACGCTTTCCCTCAAGACGTGGGCCAAGGTTCAGGGTCCCATGTCCGAGGCCGCCAAGAAGCTGGCCTAGCACTCCATTTTGTTGGTCCGGCGGAATACCGCGCCGCCCGATCATATAGGGACGCGGGGGTCATTTCCTACCGTTTGCTTGCTGACACTGCAGACTCAGACCTGACCCCTATCCCAGTTAGGGCTCCGTTGAGCGACTCACCGGGGTTCTAGAGCATCCGAGCCCCACCGGGGTGATCCGGTGGGGCTTTTCTAACTCGATTTCACCTGGTTTCAGAGGAGATATGCCATGTTCGATACGTTTGCCAACGCCCTGCTCAAGCTTGCCGTGCCCGTCAACAAGAAGACCGTCGAAGCCGTTCCCGCCGACCTGAAGGGGTGGATTGACGGCTCTGCCGGCAACGGGTGGAGGGAGAACAAGGGCGCTAAGTGCCAGGTTCTTCATTTCTTCGATAAGTAGGATAATCGTTCACGGTAAATGTCGACCGGGCTGCGCGACATGCGCGGTCCGGTCGTTTGCGATGATGGGAGAGTGTTGACATGGCGCTTTGGGGCGGTCGTTTTGAAGAGGGCGTCGCTACGGTGACACAGGAGTTCGGGGCTTCGCTGCCGGTCGATAAGCATCTGTACAAGCAGGATATCGCCGGTTCGAAGGCGCATGCGGCCATGCTTGCGGCACAAGGGATCATCAGTCAGGATGATGCCGAGCAGATCCGCGCGGGCCTGGACGCCATCGGGGCCGACATCGATGCCGGCGACTTCACCTTCGACATCAACGACGAGGACATCCATATGTCCATCGAGAGCGAGCTCACGCGTCGCATCGGTGAGGCGGGCAAGCGTCTGCACACCGGTCGTTCGCGTAACGACCAGGTGGCGACCGACACGCGCCTTGGCGTCAAAGCGCTGGCCAAGCAGCTTATGGAGGGGAATCTGCATCTGCGTCACGTGCTGATGGATGCGGCCCAGAAGCACAACGACGTCATCCTGCCGGGATACACCCATATGCAGCATGCCCAGCCGGTGCTGCTGTCCCATCATCTGTTGGCGTACGTCTGGATGTTCACGCGCGATTATAAGCGCCTTGCCGCTGCGTTCGATGCTGCCGACTGCTCGCCGCTCGGTGCCGCCGCGCTTGCCGGCACCACCTATCCGCTCGACCGTCAGATGACCGCTGCCGAGCTTGGCTTTGCCCAGGTGATTCCCAATTCGCTCGATGCGGTTTCCGATCGTGATTTCCTGCTCGACCTGCATTATGCGGGCTCCGTCATGGCTATGCACCTGTCCCGTCTTTCCGAGGAGATCGTCCTGTGGTCGAGCTCGGAGTTCGGGTTCATCACGCTTTCGGATTCGTATTCGACGGGTTCGTCTATCATGCCGCAGAAGAAGAACCCCGACTTCGCCGAGCTGATCCGCGGCAAGACCGGGCGCGTGTACGGTAATCTCGTCCAGCTGCTCGTGACCATGAAGGGTCTGCCGCTGGCATACAACAAAGACCTACAGGAGGACAAGGAAGGCGCGCTCGATACCGCTCATACCCTGGCACAGTGCCTGTCCGTCATGGCGGGCATGATCGACACCATGACGGTCAATGAGGACGCTATGCGCCGCGAGTGCGGTGTGGGCCACTTGGCCGCGACGGACGTTGCCGACTATCTGGCCAAGCGCGGCCTTCCGTTCCGCGAGGCGCATGCTGTCGTGGGGCACCTGGTACTTACGTGCGAAAAGCGCGGGTGCAATCTGGAGGACTTGCCGTTCGAGGTGTTCCAGGAGGCAAGTTCCCTCTTCGAGCGGGACATTACGAAGGCGCTGGACATCCCGTCTATCGTCGCTGCCCGTACCACCGAGGGCGGTACCGCCCCGACGGCAGTCGCGGAGCAGTCCAAGCGTGCGCAAGCCGCGCTTGCGCAGGACGAGGAGGCGTTTGCCGCTTTGACGCCGGTTGTCGAGATGGGATCCCTGTAGGGCTCTTCAAAAGTGTCCAGGGCGACGTTCGCCCTCGAAAACGCCGCGCTGACCGATTGAGTGGCCAGCGCGGTATTTTTTTGGAGCACACTGACGCTGTATGGAATATAATGACGCAACATGAAAATTCATGATGAAAGAGGTGCACCGTATGGGTTTATTCGATTCGTTCCGTAAGAAGCATTCCGTGAAAGCCGCTCCGTCCGCCCCGTCATCGGTTGCGGTCGAAGCTAAAGACGATACGCTGTATGCCCCGGTAGGCGGACGCGCCGTCAAGATGACGGATGTCCCCGATCCGCTGTTCGGAAGCGAAGGCATGGGGAAGGGCTGTGCCATCTGGCTAGATGACGAGACGGTTTACGCTCCGGCCGACGGTACGATAACAGTCGCTATGCCGCATGCTATCGGATTGACCACCGCCGACGGCATCGAAGTGCTGATCCATGTCGGAATCGATACAGTCGAAATGAACGGCGACGGTTTCACGAGCTATGCGAAGCAGGGCGATACCGTGCATGCTGGCGATGCGTTGCTGACGATCGATCGAGAAAAGATCAAGGCTGCCGATCATCCCGATTGCGTGGTCCTGATCGTCTCCAATACGGCCGACTTTGCAGGGGTGTCCATGCTGGTCGATCCTGGGTTGCAGGTAAAAGCGGGCACTGCGGTCGTTGGCATCGAGCGCTGACCTGCCTGCCTTTACTTCATCGAGTCATCGTTTTTTCTTTTCGGGTCCGCATCGCGGGCCCATTTTCATGCCGTGAGATCGTGACGCCGTGAAGCGGTGAACGGTCGATATCAGCCGGTAAACGTCATGTAGTATCACGACGTGTCAAATATATTCAGTTTAGACAGTATTAAAACGCCTGGTAAATCATCTTATGCACTTCTTTCTGACATTATTTGACGTTAAGGAATGAAATATAATGACGTTAAGCGGAAGGAAATGGATAAACATGAGCTAAAATGAGTCTGTCAAACAGACCGCAACGCATTCGCGTGCACGATTCGACAAGGAGGCAGTAAGAAGTGAAAGTCGCTACACGCATCAATTCGTACTTTCGCACCGGTGATCATGACCTCGATCACGTGTTTGCGCAGTTTGAGCATGTCGGCTTGACTCACGTCGATCTGAACTACCCCGAGCATGTCAAGGGGATTTCCGCCCATGATATGAAGCAGATGCTCGATGCCCATCACCTGAAGCTGAACGGCACGGCTCTGCGGTTCCGTTCCGATTTCATCAACGGCGATCTCGGCAACTCCGACCAGGCGCTGGCAGACGAAGCCCTTCAACTGTGCTATGAGGCCTGCGATTATTGTCGCGAAGTCGGCGGCGATACCGTCACCATCTGGCTTGGCCATGACGGCTTCGATTACAGCTTCCAGATCGACTACCGCAAGGTGTTCGACCAGCTGGTCACCGCGTTTCAGAAGGTATGCGACTATGCGCCCGATCTGCACATCAGCATCGAATACAAGCCTTACGAGGAGCGCGCGTACGCGTTCATCGACAGCATGGGCATGACGGGCATGATGCTCGACGCGATCGATCGCGAGAACATCGGCGTGACGCTCGACTACTGCCATATGCTCATGAAGCATGAGAACCCGGCGTTCGCTGCCGATATCTTCGGTTCGCGCGGAAAACTGTACGGTATCCATCTGAACGACGGCAACGGGCGCTTCGACGACGGCCTCATGATCGGTATGTCCACACCGGTCAAGACGCTCGAGTTTCTCTACTACGTCAAAAAGCACGGATATGATCACGCGATCTATTTCGATACCTTCCCGATCATCGAGGAAGCGGAAGGGGAGTGCGCTCAGAACATCGCCATGCTGAGCATGCTCGACCATGCGCTCGATACGGTCGGGTTGGATAAGGTCCAAAGCGTTATCGATCACAATGACGCCCTGGAAGCTGCCGAGTTGACACGCAGCCTCTTCGGTGCCATGGGGAGGGAGTAAACATGAAACGTGATTGGCAGGCGACGGCCGAGGGTATTCTGGCCGCCGTGGGAGGTCCGGAGAACATTTCGGGTATGACGCATTGCGCGACCCGTCTCCGCTTGAACCTTCATGACGATGCCAAGTGCGACGACGCTGCCGTGAAGCAGGTTGACGGCGTGGTGAACACCGTCAACAAGGCCGGCCAGTATCAGATCCTCATCGGCACCGAGGTGCCCAAGCTGTATGAGAAGTTCGAGGCGCTCGTCAAGGGAAGCGGTACCGAGGTCCAGGCCTCTTCTTCCTCTTCCGACGAGGGCGTTATCTCCAAGATCTTCTCTGCCATCTCCGGCGTGTTCGCTCCGCTGCTGCCCGCTATGGCCGGCTCCGGTATCTTGCGCGGCCTGTTGATCCTTGCAGTCCAGCTCGGGCTGATCGCCGAGGGCACCGGTACCTACACGATCCTCTACACGCTGTCCATGAGCGTGTTCTACTTCCTGCCGGTGCTTTTGGCGTTCTCTTCGGGTAAACGGTTCGGTGCCAGTCCGTATCTGTCGGCGCTGATCGGGGCTTGCCTGCTCTATCCCGATTTCATCAATTTGATGGGCAAGACGGGCAACGGCGCCATGACCGACTTCTTCGGCATCCCCGTTGTCCTCATGAACTACAACTCGACGGTCATCCCGGCGATTCTTTCCATCTGGGTTTACTCGTACCTGTACAAGTTCCTCGACGAGCATATTCCCGAGACGCTCAAGCTCGTCTTGCTGCCTGCCATCTCCCTCATCGTCATGGTCCCCGCAACGATGATGGTCATCGGGCCGCTGGGTGTTTACCTGGGCGAGGGCATCGCGTTCGTCGTGAACTGGCTGATCGCCCGTTCGAGCATCCTTGCCGGCATCCTGGTCGGCGGCGGTTGGTCCGTGCTCGTCTCCATGGGCATCCACTGGGCCGTCAACCCCATCATGATCAACAACATCGCCCAGAACGGCTTCGACTACATCTGCCCGTTCACTTTCGCTTGCAACTTCGCTGTTATCGGCTGCGCCCTCGGTGTCTTCCTCAAGGCGCGTGACCAGAAGCTCAAGAGCTTCGCTATGACCGGTGCCGTCACCATCGCTCTGTCCGCCATCATCGAGCCCACGCTGTTCGGCATGCTCGTCAAGAACAAGAAGCTCTTCCTGGCGCAGATCATCGGTGGCGCCTGCGGCGGTGCCTTCTGCGGCCTGACCCACGTGGTCACCACGGCGTTCGTCTTCGGCTCCGTCACCACGTTCCCGGCGTTTGTGTCCTCCAACGCCATGAACTTCGCCTTCGCGATGATCGGCATGCTCATCTCTGCCGTGGTCGCTGGCGTGCTCGGCTTCATCTTCACGGGCAAGGAAGACCAGCTTGCCTAACCGTTGACATGGATTAACGGTCCTTGCAGGGAACCCTTCACCTTGTGTGAAGGGTTCTTTTTTGCGTACGGTACAATTTGACAAGATTTGAAACGGAAGAACGGAGCATGTCGATGATTCCCTATGAGCGCCATGAACTCATTCTCGATACACTGAAGACGCATGATCTGGTCAAGATCGACGAACTTCAGGCACTGATGCCCTCGGTTTCGCTTTCCACGCTTCGACGCGATCTCAAAGAGCTTGAGAAGCGGGGGAATATCGAGTACCTTGCCGGCGGCGCCGTCAAGCTGCATGAGGCGCAGCACGAGGTGAACATCTCCATCAAGTCGACGCTCAACAGCGCTCAGAAGTCGCAGATCGCGCACCGTGCGGCGTCCGAGATCAAGGACGGCGACGTGATCTATATCGATTCTGGTTCGACGTGTTCGGCTCTGTTCCCGCTGCTGTTCAACCGGCCGTTGACGATCTACACGACGAACGCGAGCGCCTGCGCCAAGCCGGCAGGTGCCCAGGCGAACGTCATCGTGGTCGGAGGCGTCTTCAACCCGATCACCTCTTCCTTTACCGGTCCGGTCACCGAGGAGATCCTTAAGAGTCTCTATTTCGACAAGGTGTTCTTGGGGTGCAACGCCATCGACGAAGAGCGCGGCGTCATGACCCCCGGATTTTCTGAGGCGTCTAAGAAGCGATTGGTCAAGTCGAATGCCCAGATGACCTATGTTCTGTGCGACAGCTCAAAGTTCCACGGGTTCTCGAACGTGAAAGTGTTCGATCTTGATGGCATCGTGGTCATATCCGATAAGCTCGATTCCAAGATCGGCGAGCGGGCGCGTATCCTGTTGCCAGAATAGCATCGGTTCATGCAAGCCGACGTATGCCGACGAGCTTGAGTGCTGGGCTTCTTTATGAAGATGAAGCGTTTCAAATTTGAAAATAGATTGTAAAGGATCGGTTATGGCTTTGCAGATGTAATGCCTGTGAGCTGGCAATTCGCAAAACATAGTGAAATATCGAGCAAAATGAAACGTTTCAATAACTGCTATCATTGCAATTTTCTATCGTTCCAACAAACGTTGGCTTTATGCAATCTGCTACGATACGTTTCGGGGAGTCGCGGAATGGGACTGTGAGCCGCGGCTACGAAGCTACTCTGAAAGGTAGAACTATGGCTGTCGAAGAAACCTTCATCATGCTCAAGCCGGATGCGGTTCGCGCCCGAAAGATCGGCGAGATCGTTTCCCGTATCGAGCGCAGCGGCCTGACCATCGAGCGCATGGAGATGACGCTGCTTGACGAGGAGACCGTCAAGGCGCACTACGCCCACCTGGCCGACCAGCCGTTCTTCCCGAACATCGTCAAGTTCATGACCAGCGGCCCTGTCGTCAAGATGGTCGTTTCCGGCCTCAACGCCATCAAGAAGATGCGCGTTCTCATGGGCGCCACCAACCCGCTCGAGGCGGCACCGGGCACCATTCGTGGTGACTACGCGATCGACGTCAATTCCAACATCATCCATGGTTCCGATTCTCCTGAGAACGCCGCGATCGAGATCGAGCGTTTCTTCGGCTAAGAGGTTCTGGCTATCGCAGTTCGCTCTCCGGACTGTTTAGCGTGTGGCGAAGCGCCGGCGGGTATGGGCCCGCTGGCGCTTTCTGTTTGCGCTGCGAGTAAGGCGATTCAAAAAAAGACCCGATGCCGATTCGCTGCGCGCGAGCGGCACCGGGCCTGGTGGTCCGTTGAGGTTGTTTGGAGACGGAAGGTCTACTCGGCCTCGTCGACGGTCTTGAGATGGCGAGTGGCGTCGATCTCGCTCAGCATGTCGACGCGGTGCGCATGGCGTCCGCCCTCGAACTCGGCGTCAAGCCACTCGTCGACGATCATCTTGGCGAGCTCGGGCCCGATGACGCGCGCACCGAAGGCGAGCACGTTGGTGTTGTTGTGCATGCGGGAGAGCTTGGCGGAGTAAGGCTCGGAGCACACGACGGCACGGATGCCCTCGACCTTGTTGGCAGCAAGCGAGATGCCCACGCCGGTACCGCAGATCAGGATACCCAGATCGCACTCACCGTCGGCGACGGCGCGACCGACCTTGTAGCCGGCAATGGGATAGTCGAAGCGGTCGGACGTATCGGTACCGAAGTTCACGACCTCGTAGCCGCGCTCCTTGAGGTGCTCGGAGATAATGTTCTTGTAATCGACGGCGGTGTGGTCGTTGCCGATGGCGATCTTCATGGGTGCAATCCCTTCTGTCGTTTTACACACGAGGTCATCATAGCGGCAGCTGCTTGCGGTGAGGCTCACATGTTGCGATAAAACGTTTTATCCCTATCGTTTCCTCATGAATAGCCGCTTCTTTCGATTACATGGAATGTTGTGGGCTTGCATGCGGGCGCATTTGCTCGACAATACGTTCAACTGATTCCGGTATGTAAGGAGCCACCATGACCCAGGCAGCCCCATCCGATCGCGACCGTGCGTTCGCGGCCATCCTCAATCGCGAGCTCGTCTGCGCCTTGGGGTGCACCGAACCCATCGCGGTCGCCTATGCAGCGGCGCTCGCCCGTCAGACACTCGGCATGGAGCCGGAGCGGTTGGGCGTCACCTGCTCGGGAAACATCGTCAAGAACGTCAAGAGCGTGACCGTTCCCAATTCAGGTGGGATGCACGGTATCGAGCCTGCGGCTGTTCTGGGTGCCGTGGGCGGTGACGCGTCGAGTGCGCTCGAGGTGCTCGAGTCCGTGGACGATGCCGCTCGCTCGCGTGCGGCGGAACTGCTCGCGGACGAGGGCTACTGCACCGTCTCGCTCGCGCATGACGTGCCCAATTTGTATATCGATATCGTTGCGACGGCGTCGGGCCATGCGGCGGAGGTCGAGATCGCCGATCGCCACACCAACGTGACGCGTCGTACGCTCGACGGCGTTCCCGTTTGTGGACGCGCGGCGGGGGAGTGCGCGCGGTGCGCAGAGGCGTCTGCCGCGAACGGAGGTTCCAAGGGACACGATACCACCGTCTTGAATCTCGAGGATATCATCGACGCCATCGAGCAGGGCGACCTTTCTGAGGCGCGGGAAGCTGTCGAGCGGCAGATCGAGCTGAATGGCGCGATCTCGGCCGAGGGGCTGGCGAACCCCTGGGGAGCCGAGGTGGGCCGGACGCTACTCGCCGCGCGTGCCGATGACGTCGCCTGTCGTGCCCGCGCCCGCGCCGCTGCCGGGTCGGATGCGCGCATGAACGGGTGCGCCCTTCCCGTCGTGATCGTGTGCGGCTCGGGCAACCAAGGCATCACCTGCTCGCTGCCGGTCATGGAATATGCCGGCTACCTGCATGTCGATCATGCGAAGCTCGTCGATGCCGTCATGCTGTCCGATCTGGTCGCCATCCATGTCAAGAGCTATATCGGCGAGCTCTCGGCGTTCTGCGGCGTGGTGTGCGCGGCGTGCGGCGCGGGCGCGGCCATCACGTGGCTCTGTGGCGGCTCGCGCGAGCAGATCGGTGCCACGGTGAGCAACACGCTCGGCAACGTGGGCGGCATCGTGTGCGACGGCGCTAAGGCGAGCTGCGCGGCGAAGATATCCGCTGCCGTCGACGCCGCGATTTTAGGGCACGACATGGCCATGCAGGGCCGCGGGTTCCGTGCCGGCGAGGGATTGATCCAGGATACGGTCGAGCGCACCATCGCCAGCATGGGCTACGTGGGCCGCGTCGGGATGAAGCCCACGGACGAGGAGATCCTCAAGATCATGATCGGCAAGACCAAGGTCGATACGGGGGATTGCTAGCCGATTTTGCGGGCGCGATCTTCGAAAAGTTCTTCGATCCTATCGAAATTCTGGGCGAACTCGAGCATCGAGCCCGACCACAGGGCGCGGGCCGGTTTGCCACGACCCACATAGGCGGTCTGGATGCCGCAGCCGGGCGTGGGGAAGTCGCGTCGCGGATCGTTGCCCACCATGAGCACCTCATGGGGCTCGAGCCCCATGATCTGAAGGTTCTCCAGGTAATAGGTGGGGTCGGGCTTGCAGCGCGTGGAGTTGTCCATATGCGTGATGCGCTCGAACGGCACGTCGGTGAGCCCGCCCCAGCTCATGCGGCATTCGATGCACGCCTTGGTGAAGCTGGGGTTGGTGAGCAGCGCGCAGCGCAGACCATGGGCGAACACCACGTCGAGCGCTTCGAGCGCTCCCTCGCGCGGGTGCGCATCGATGATGCCGTCGTTTTTCCGGGGCAGGATGTCGCGCTCATAGCAGGTGAACGCGTCGGCCACGACGGGGTCGTCGAGTTTCACGCCGCAGCGGCGCTCGATTGCCTCGCGGAAGAAAGCGCCGTTCGTGCGGTTGTCCGTACCGGCGCGACGGTTTGCGTTGAGATCGAAAAGCGCCCCTCCCAGTCGTGCCGCCGCCGAGAGCGCGTTGCCGCGCCCGATGCGCGCCAGCAGGTTGGCGTAGTCGTGCGCGTAGATGGCGATGAATGCGCTCAGGTTGATATCGAGCAAGGTTTCGTCCATGTCGAAGACGACGGCTTTGAGCACTCGGTATTCCTCTTTCCGGTTCGGTTCATGTTGGTCGGATGCGCTTCATTATGGCAGCGCTGTCGGTTCGTGATGCGTCCGTTTTGTAATGTTTAGATCGTTTTAAGGCAAGCCGTCCGAGCCGTTCGCCGCGCCGGGGCAACCGTCTGTCAAAAAAAGAATCGTGAAATCCCATGAAGGACGGAAAAAGTCAAGCTTCGCGCTTGAAAACCGCAGCTTCGCCCCGTATCCTATTGATTCGTGAATGCAGAAGCTTCACATCCGTATCTGTTGGCTCCCGAGTGTTCCTAAACG
>ERZ808240.5233-NODE-5233-length-10729-cov-3.170320_pt1 | contig 10729 bp, 10 predicted proteins | sample MGYA00521084_ERZ808240 | MGnify/ENA primary metagenome ERZ808240 (study PRJEB31516, sample SAMN03275571) | gut metagenome | biome: mammalia-associated habitat; material: feces | host: Papio cynocephalus | place: Kenya | collected 2012-08-06 ... | reverse complement strand
TGGTTGATGATATCATCCTTTATGCCAAAGAAAGAATTCGTGTCAAATTGAATAGCAATGTTTACGTGACTTTAACAGATCATATTAGCTTTGCGTTAGAGAGACAAAAAGCAAATATTGCATTTGAAAATCCACTATTGTGGGAAATACAAAGATATTATCCAACAGAATATGAGGTTGGATCGTATGCATGTGATTTAATTTTAAAGCGATTTGGTATTCCATTGCCAAAAGATGAAGCTGGATTCATTGCATTGCATATCGTGAATTCTGAATATCGCACTTCCATTCGTGAAGCAGTGAAATTTCCTAGTGAAATTCGTACGATTCTTGAATTGATCAAGCAGAATTTACAAATAGAATTTGATGAGACATCTTTAGATTATGAGCGTTTGCTTACGCACGTTAAATTCTTGTTGCAAAGATTGTATAGAAAAGAATTATTGCAGGAAGAAGATGTGTTGATTGGGGAAACAGTGAAAAAACAGTATCCAAGAGCGTATGCGTGTAGTGAAAAAATTGCTTCGTATTTGAATGAGGCTACAGGTGTTTCATTGCCTGGGGCAGAAATGACATATATGACAATTCATATTCGTAGAGTATTAAATAGTAAGGAGAATAAAAATGTTTAATTTTTTTAAGAAAAAAGAAACAAATTACACAATTTATGCAGTTGTAGACGGTACAACGGTTCCTTTAAAAGAAGTGAATGATCCTACATTTGCACAAGAAATGATAGGAAAAGGCGTAGCAATACGACCAGAAAATGGAAAGATCGTTTCTCCTGTAAATGGAACGGTTTCTATGGTTTTCCCTACAGGACATGCAGTTGGATTAGTGAGTGAAGATGGTGTAGAAGTATTGATTCACATCGGTATTGATACAGTGAATCTGCAAGGTGTTGGTTTTACAAGCCATGTTTCCCAAAATGATACTGTTAAAGTAGGGGATGTGTTGGTCGATGTTGATCTAGATGCGCTTAAAGATGCAGGATACGATACTGTCATTCCTGTCATCATTACAAATACACCAAGCTATTCTGAAGTAAATGGATTGAGTGGGAAAAGTGTAAAAGCTGGTGAAGAAATCATCAGCATTAAAAAGTAGTATACATAGTCGTACGTTTACGTCTGGGTATAAAAAGGGAATAAAGTAGTAAAAAAGTAGAAGAGGAGGAATTCACAAAGATGAAGTTTCTACAAAAACTTGGGAAAGCATTGATGCTTCCTGTTGCGTGTTTACCTATCTGTGCAATTTTGATGGGTATTGGTTACGCTTTATGTCCATCAACAATGCAGGGTGGTGATGTTGTTGGTTTGACACAACAAATTGGTTTCTATCTAGTTAAGGCTGGTGGTGCTTTAATTGATAACATGGCATGGTTGTTTGCAATCGGTGTTGGTGTTGGTATGACAGATGATCATGATGGTACTGGTGCTTTAGCAGCATTGGTTTCTTGGTTGATGATCACAAACTTGTTGTCTGCAGGTAATGTTGCTACAATTATGAGTTTGGATGAAATTTCCACAATTGCATTCCAAAAGATTGCTAACCCATTTATCGCAATTATTGCTGGTATCATTGGTGCAACATGTTATAACAAATTCAAGAATACAAAGTTACCAGATTGGTTAGCTTTCTTCTCTGGCAAGCGTTGTGTTTCCATTGTGTCTGGTGTTGTTTCTATTCTTGTTTCTGTAGTGTTATTGTTTGTATGGCCACTTGTATTCAATGGTCTTGTTGCATTAGGTAATGGTATTGCTGGTATGGGTGCTGTTGGTGCAGGCATTTATGCATTCTTCAATAGATTGCTCATTCCTACAGGTTTACATCATGCATTGAACAATGTTTTCTGGTTCGATACGATTGGTCTTGGTGACTTGTCTCATTTCTGGGCTGGTGATACAACTGCTTCAGCAAATCTTTCTTGGGATCTTGGTATGTATATGTCTGGATTCTTCCCTTGCATGATGTTTGGTATTCCAGGTGCAGCATTAGCAATGATCCAAACAGCTAAGTCTAACAAGAAGAAAGTTGCGATTGGTCTAGTTGGTTCTGCAGCATTGGCAGCATTCCTTTGTGGTGTTACTGAACCATTCGAATTTGGTTTTATGTTCTTAGCACCAGCTTTATATGTAGTTTATGCATTGTTGTATGGTATCTTTACATTTATTACAGTATTAGTTGGATTTAGAGCAGGTTTCTCATTCTCTGCTGGTTTAACAGACTTGATTTTCTCTGCTTCTTTACCAGCTGCTAGAAATACATGGATGATCATCCCTCTTGGTATTGCTGCATTCGTTGTATTCTATGTTGTATTCCGTTTCGCAATTACAAAATGGGATCTAAAGACAATTGGCCGCGAAGATGACGAAGATAATGCTGAAGAACAAAGTGCTGTATTAGCAAATAATGATTTCACAGAAGTTGCTAAGATCATTCTTGAAGGCGTTGGCGGAAAAGACAACGTGAATACAATTGATAACTGTATTACTAGATTACGTTTAACAGTAAAAGACAATACACTTGTAAATGAAAAGAAGATCAAGTCTGCTGGTGTTGCAGGGGTTGTTCGTCCAAGTAAAACTGATGTACAAGTTGTTGTAGGCATGCAAGTTCAGCATGTTGCAGATGAATTTAAAAAGCTCTGCAAATAAATAGACAATTCAATTATTCCCTTTCGATAAGGCATCACAGAATACTGTGGTGTCTTTTTTGAAAAATCTATCAATAAGAAAATCCATGTGTATGATACTGCACTGTTGTGCGCATCAATCCATGGATTTTTACTGAAAAGTAATTCGCAATATTTTTATAACATTTGGATCAATTCTGGAATGGCTTGTTCAAAATTCACACCATAAATATTGTGATTTTGTTCTTGTAGTGTTTTATGAATGGAGATCTTTACAAAATCGCAAGCAATTTGTATAGCTTGCTCAATGGGCTTTCCTAAAACTAAGCCGCCGGTTAAGCAAGATGCCCAGATATCGCCTGTTCCATGAAAGTGTTCAGGTTCTTCGTTTGTATAGTATGCATGCCATGTGTCTTTTTCAGATTGATAAGCATATGCACCTACTTTTCCTTTTTGAAAAGAAACGCCGGTAATAATTGCGGTTTTAGTACCTGTAGCACAGAGGTCTTTCAACATATCACGAATTTCTTGTTCTGTGTAATCTTCGTGGTAAGGTTTGTCTAATAAATAGAACGCTTCTGTGATATTCGGGCAAATGATGTCAGCTTTATTTGTGAGCTGCTTCATGCCTTTCACAAATTGTTCTGTAAATCCCGTATAGAGTTTTCCGCTATCTGCCATGCATGGATCAACGATAATGCAGGCATTTTTATTTTCTTCTATGAGTTTGGAGGCAATTTGTAGTTGTTCCATTGATCCTAAATAGCCTGTATATACTGCTTGAAAGGTGAAGTTTTCTTTTTTCCAATTGGATAGTATTGGTTCGATTTCATTTGTTAAATCGTGAAATGTGAAGTGTTTAAACATTGTGTGGGTAGATAGTATTGCGGTTGGTAGGATTGCAGTTTCAATACCCATTGCAGAAAGGATCGGGAGTGCTACAGTAAGTGAACATTTTCCTATACAGGAGATGTCTTGCATGGTTACAATTCTTTTCATAAAATACCTCTTTAGAATTATCTTACAAGGAAAGTTGTATAATTGAAATAACAAATCTGTAGAGGGTATCATATGGAACTTCATTATTTGCAAGAATCAGATATAAGCTTTCTTTGCAACTTGTATCGTTATCCTGTTTCTTTAGTGCAGGCAAGTGTATTGTACCATCAGTTACAAAAAACACATTCTTTAGCTATGTTTGTGGATAATAGATTCGTGGGAATCATTGAATTCTTTCCTGTAAAAGAAGGAACATATGAAATCGGATATCGCACGTGTTTTCAAGAACAAGGAAAGGGTTTTATGAAACAAGGTGTGGGACTTTGTAAAAAGTTATGTAAAGAATATGGTGTAAAAAGACTAATTGCACGTGTTGTAGAAAATAATATTGCATCGATACGTATATTAGAATATAACGGATTTTTACAAGAAGTTAACAATGATGGTGTATTACTATATGTATACGATTGTTAGAGGAAAAAGGTATGCAAAAGAATTTATATAAACAAGGTTATACATGCAACAGAGAATTGTCATGGCTGCGGTTTAATGACAGAGTATTAAATGAAGCAAAAGATTCGCAAGTGCCATTATTGGAGAGATTAAAGTCTGTATATTTTTTCTCTTCGAATTTGGAAGAATTTTTTAGAGTACGTGTTGGTTCTCTTTGGGACATGCACCATGCAAAAGTTACAAAAATCGATAATAAGTCTGGTATGACACCGGCACAACAAATGGCAGCAATCTATCCTGCAGCGAAAAGAATTTGTAAAAAAAGAGATAGAATCTTTGGAGAATTAAGTAAAGAATTAGCTAAAGAAGGGATTGAAGATGTAAAAATCGAGGATTGCGGCAAAGAAGAATTGAAATATTTGAAAAAGTATTACAAAGCAAAAATATTGCCTTTGTTAAATCCACAAATCGTAGATACGCATCATCCTTTTCCGAATTTACAAAATCATATTACGTATATCGCAGCAGAAATGAAGCAAAAGAACCACGTATATTATGGATTTGTAGCAGTACCACAATCTTTACCGCATATCATTGTTGTATCAAAGAAAAAGAAATTGAAATATGTGCATACAGAAGATTTGGTGGCGTATTATTTTTCTTCTTTATTTGATAATGGAAAGATTTCAGAAATTTTGAAATTAACTGTGTCTCGTAGCGCTTATGTTGATGCAGACGATGAGGCTTTTGAAGATATTTTGGATTATCGAAAGAAAATGGAAAAAGTCTTAAAAGAAAGACGAAAAATGAACGTAACGATGGTAACACTTTCGAAAAAGCCAGGAAATTCTTTTGCAAAGTACTTAATGACAAATTTAAAAATCACAAGACGAGAGGTATTTACAACTTCTGCACCAATGAATTTGAAATATGTATTTTATATTGAAAACTTTATTGATGAAGAAGCAAAAAGAAAATATACATATCCTCCATATGAGCCAAAACTCTCTGCGGCATTTCATTATAACCAATCTTTGTTCAACCAAATACAAAAGAAAGATGTATTACTACATTACCCATATGAATCTATGGAGCCATTTTTACAATTGGTTAGGGAAGCCGCAAATGATTCGAAAACAGTTTCTATTAAAATTACCATCTATCGTTTGGCAAATCATGCACGCTTAGTCGATTATTTGTGCCAGGCTGCAGAAAATGGAAAAGAAGTAGATGTTTTAATTGAATTAAAGGCACGTTTTGATGAACAGAATAATATTGATTATTCTGAGAAATTAGAAGATGCTGGGTGCAATGTCATGTATGGTTTTGAAAAATACAAAGTACATTCGAAAGTTTGCTTGATTACTAAAATGGTTGCTTCTAAACCAGAACATGTAGCTTTGATTGCTACGGGTAACTTCAATGAAAATACTGCACATACATATACAGACTTTGCATATATTACTGCTAAAGAAGAAATTGTAGAAGATGTTGTTGCTTTCTTTAAAAATATGGCGATTGGTAAGTTGGATGGAAAGTATTCTACATTATTAGTTGCTCCAGTGAGCTTGAAACAAAAAGTATTGGCATTCATGGATGAAGAAATCGCAAAGGGAAAAGATGGGTGTATCACATGTAAATTGAATTCTATTACTGATGAGGATCTCATGAAAAAGATGCAAGAAGCGAGTGAACATGGTGTACAGGTGAATTTGATTGTGCGCGGTATTTCTTGTATATTACCGCAAGTTCCAGGAAAAACGGATCATATTCACATTATTTCGATCGTAGGTAGATTTTTGGAGCATTCTCGCGTGTATGTGTTTGGAAAGGGCCCTGCAGAAAAGATGTACATTTCTTCTGCAGATTTTATGACGAGAAATACAGAAAGAAGAGTAGAAGTGGCTTGTCCAATTTTGGATGCATCCATAAAAGAAAATATCGATCAGTATTTACAACTTTGCTTCCAGGATAATACAAAAGCGCGTATAATGAGTGATACAGGTAGATATCATAAAGTTAGAAATAATGAAGCTCCATTTAATTCTCAACTTGCTTTGATGCGTATGGTACCAAAATCTACGCAAAGCATTCCAAAGAAACGTGTACGCCAAGATACCGCAGTATTTGATACTAAATTGAAACAATAATTTTCTATCTGCAAGGAGGTTCAATGCAACTCTTTATAAAATATCCAGATGGATCAAATCATATTGAAAAAGTAGAACATGCGATATGTGTTGCGCAATTGTTAAAAGATAAACAATTTTTGTATCCTATATTAGCATGTAAGATCAATCATACCTATCAAAGGCTCAATACGGAGATAGAAGAAGATAGTTTGGTAGAACTTTTTGATTTACGAAATAGTTATGCCAATATGAGTTATCAAAAATCATTGACCCTATTGTACATAAAAGCAGTCAAAGATGTTGTAGGAAAAGAAGCTCATATTCGGATTGCTAACTCTATTTCGAAGGGAATCTATACAACGATTCATCAATCTAAATTTACAAAAGAAGTTCTAGTAGAAAAAATTACAAAGCGGATGCAAAATCTCATTGCGGCAGATTTGCCAATTTTACAAGTGAAAAAAGATCGGGATGCAATTTTACATGCAATGCATAAGAATGAATTAATAGATGATGAACATCGCGCGTTGTCTCATGCATATGATGTAAGAGAAGTGTTTGTGACAACACTGGATGATGAACAACATTTATTTGATCAATATTTATTGCCATCAAGCGGATATTTAACAAAATTTGATTTGCATGTGTATCGAAAAGGGATAGTTCTTCGTTTTCCGCAACCATCTGATCCGAATGTCATTCCTCCATTTGCTGAACAAAATCTTTTGTATGAAGCCTTTTCTGAAGAAAAAAATTGGGAAAAATTAACGGGTGTGGAAGAAGTTAATGATTTGAATCGCATTGTACTTTCCCATGATACGAAAAATTTGATTTTGTTGTCGGAAGCGCTGCATGAAAAAAAGATAGCAGATATTGCTCATATGATTTATGAAAAAGAGAAAAGGATCGTGTTGATTGCTGGCCCTTCCTCTTCAGGCAAAACTTCATTTGCCAAACGTTTATGTATACAGTTGCAAGTCTTAGGGCTGAAAACTTTATATCTAGGTACAGATGATTATTTTGTAAATCGTGTTGATCTAGCTGTTGGGCCAGATGGTAAAAAAGATTTTGAAGATCTGAGTGCTGTAGATGTCAATTTGTTTACAAAGCAAATGAATGCGTTATTAGCGCATGAAGTTGTGGATTTGCCAGAATTTAATTTTTTGACTGGAGAAAAAGAATACGGAAAACGCATCGTTCAGTTAGATAAAAATCAAATCATCGTGATTGAAGGTATCCATGGTTTAAATCCAAAATTAACGGAAGGTATAAAAGATTCAGAGAAATTTAAAATTTATATTAGCCCTTTGACGCAACTTTCTATTGATAGATATCATAGAATTCCAACAACAGATGCGCGCATGTTACGCAGATTGGTACGCGATTATCGTACGAGAGGTGTATCTGCTGAAGAAACGATTGCTTCTTGGCCTTCTGTTAGAAAAGGGGAAGAAAAGAATATTTTCCCGTATAATGATCAAGCAGATGTTTTCTTTAATAGTCAATGTATTTATGAATTGGCAGTTCTAAAGAAATATGCAGAACCATTGTTAAAAGAAATATCGTATGAATCTGAACAATATGGTGAAGCGCAGCGAATGTTGAAATTCTTGGAATACTTTGTAGAAATCCAAGATGACACATCTATAGCAAACAATTCAATAATCCGAGAATTTATTGGTGGGAGTACAATAGCATCATGAAAAAACAAACAAGTATTTTATTAGCAATGACATTTTTATTAGCAGGATGTTCTTCCGGAGTAGAAGGAAAGTATTATTATCAGTCTTATAGTGGTGGAGTAAACGAAGATACTTACTTTGATCTAAAAAAAGACGGTACTTGTACAATGAAAGCCAGTGGGGAAGAAAAAGCATGTACATGGGGAGATGGAATCATTACAATTGGTGATCAATCTGCTTCTTATAAGATTTCAAAAAATGTCATGACAGTGTCTTTTCCAGGTACGGGTGGCGAAACAATGTCATTTGAAAAAAAGTAGCTAAAGCTACTTAAGGTATTTATCATAGAGAATAAATGTGAGTATGCCTAGTAAAGTTCCTAGGGTATTGTTAATTAAATCTGTAATATCACATATGCGATTTGTGGTAAAAAGGAGTTGTGATATTTCAATGGTTAGAGAGAAGAGTGCACCATATAGAAGGGTAGTTCTATATGGTTTTTTTAGTGTGCGTTGGCAAATAAATCCAAAAGGCATAAATAATAAGAGATTATAGAGTGTTTCTCTTCTATAGTTGCCATAGCCATGGATCCAGTCAGAAAATGGTAATAGATTGTAGTTGAGATATACACCATCAAATGCCCAAGGTAAGTGTACAAAAATTGGCATAATGGTCCAGCCTAATACAATACAAATATATGCATAAAAAGCAGTATGCCAAAGAAATGCATTGTGTTCTAGTTGTTTCCATTTTGGATAATAGATTTTTATATAGATTCCCAGTAAAATTAAAATGTCTGGAAGAGATTGTAATAACCATTTCATAAAGCTGGACTATTATACCATATGGAAGTGCTTTCTTTTTTTGAATCAGAGTGAAAATTTTATGAAATGCATTGTTGCGCTTGAAGAGAATTGTGAAAATGCGTATATTATACGGTGATGTTGGAGGATGTATGAATATTCTTGATCAGTTTGGATTATTTACAACACTTGTTATGGATTTCTTGATACTTGCTTATGCATATCAAGTTGTATATATATGCATTTCAATATTTAAATCTAAGAAAAAAGAATTGAAAGATACGCCAGTACGGAAACGTTTTGCGATATTTATTAGTGCTAGAAATGAGGAAAGCGTCATTGCGGAATTGTTGGATAGTTTAAATGCTCAACAATATCCAAAAGAGCATTATGATGTGTATGTCGTAGCAGATAATTGTACTGATCATACGGCAGAAATTGCACATTTGCATGGAGCAGTCGTTTATGAGCGCTTCAATAAAGAAGAGGTTGGTAAAGGATATGCTTTAAATTATTTGTATACAAAAGTTTCTTCTTTAAAGGGGAGAGATTATTATGATGCATTTGTTGTATTTGATGCAGATAATATCGTAGATTGTCATTTCTTAATGGAAGTGAATAAGAAGCTTGCGAGTGGAAAATATGATGCTTTAACGACGTATCGCAACTCCAAGAACTTTGGTACAAATTGGTTAAGTGCAGCGTATTCTACATGGTTTCTACACGAAGCAAGACACTTAAATTATGTTAGAGATATGATTGGTGCACAGTGTATGATTTCTGGTACTGGATTTGTGGTGACGTCTTCATTGATGGATGAAAATGATGGATGGCCATATTATTTCTTAACAGAAGATATTCAATTTTCTGTTGCTTCTACAATTCAGAATAAAAGAATTGGATATGTGGATTCAGCAATGTTGTATGATGAACAACCTACAACAATGGAACAATCTTGGAAACAAAGATTGCGTTGGGCCAAGGGCTTTTATCAAATTGATGGAAAGTATCTAGGGAGCTTAACAAAGGGCTTATGCAAAGAAAAAGGGAAGAGAATTGCGTATTATGATATCTTAATGACATGTTTGCCATGTACTTTATTGACTGTTATTCTTGTTGCATTGGCTTTGTGGATCTTAGGGGCAACATTATTTATGCCTTACTATATTTCTTTGGTATTGCGTCAAGAAATGATTCATTTTTTAACGGGGCTATTGCTTGGCATGTGGGGAAGCATGATGTTATTAGCAGCAATTACAGTCGTTATGGAGTGGAAGAGAATTCCAGCAACTCCATTAGAAAAGATAAAGTACTTACCAATGTTTCCAATGTACATGTTAACGTATATTCCTATTACAGTGCAGGCTTTATATACAAATGTTACATGGACGCCAATTCAACACTATTCAACCTCTCAATTAGCAATGAAGAAGTAGCATGGGATTCTGTGCTGCTTTTTTGATATTCTTATTCAAAATGTAAGCGGTTTCGCTTATAATTTTGGCAAGAGGGGGAGCCACATATGACTCATATATACAAAAAAGTAATATCACTAATTATCGCTTTATTTTGTGCTTTTGGTACTATTTTGCCAATCTTTGCTGAAGGACAAAGTGGAGAGACAACATCATTTCAGTTTATTTCGAATGAAAATGTTTTTGCGGTACGAGACGATGATGATTTATCGTCGTATTATTTCTATTTGTCATATCAGAATCAACCATATGATGTTGATCCAAAATGCACTTTTGAGGTAGTCGAAGGAGCAGATATTATAAATTTTCCGGATGCTCATTCAAATACTTTTAAAGTTCTGAAACCAGGTACTGCAAAAGTTAAAGGTACTACTGAAAATGGCTTGGAAGCTGCGACTACAGTTGTTGTAAAATCAGGAAAGTATGCTTCATATATTCAAAATTATACATTGAAGTATACCTTGAAAAAAGGAGAAATGTTAAATATTACAGATGATATGAACCACAAATGATAATGTCTCATTGTAACACAAGTGAAAATGTCCCGAAG
>ERZ808240.5232-NODE-5232-length-10729-cov-7.955968_pt1 | contig 10729 bp, 8 predicted proteins | sample MGYA00521084_ERZ808240 | MGnify/ENA primary metagenome ERZ808240 (study PRJEB31516, sample SAMN03275571) | gut metagenome | biome: mammalia-associated habitat; material: feces | host: Papio cynocephalus | place: Kenya | collected 2012-08-06 ... | reverse complement strand
CTTATCGGGACTTCGTTGATGGAACGCCTTCACCTACAAAATTGGAACGCTAACTCGATCTACCTAGCTATTCATCGAAAATTTCAAGATGTTCCTTGGTGCCAAAAAAGTAAATTTATCATGCAAACATCCCCTCTTTTATCCTCCATACGTGACACAATATTTTTATTTTGAAGCCATGACATCAAAAATAACCACCACTCCTTAAAAACAAAATTTGATAAGCCAAATTATTTCCATGTATGCCTATTTTTGCAATTTGACGAACATGAATACGCGTAAAATCGCTCAATTTTTCTTCACCCTACCACTTGGACAAGGAGCTCCTCATTCATGTCTTAATGTATGAAGAACCATGAGCCAATAGAGATGAAAGCGATATTGTCTCCATTAAGCCTTCTAAGAAGGAAAACATAATATTTCCCTTTTCTTCTAATGAGCTTTGCTCCGCTCGCGATCCCAAAAATCACTCAAAAAAGGTTAGGTGTCAGTGGCGCATAAAGACGGGGCGTTCGAGCAGATCATAGAACGCCAAGGCAACGATAAGGCGCGAAGGTTAGAGAAAAGAACCATGTGAATAGCATCGTCGATAGGTTAACGAAGAACATATTACGCGCCTTCTATTCGGACTAGACGCAAAAGTTCCTATAGAAAAAGCATAAGCCGCTTATTGGACTCACTACAAAACGATGCGAACAAACATCTAAAATAGAAGCGATAGTTGCTTACCTTTTTCGCCTTTTTTCATTTTATTTTGCAAAAAGCTAATCTTACTTAGCAAGTTGCTAGATTTTCGTTTGACAGGCTATCGCCGCTTTAAGGTTAAGATAGAACTTGCAAAATCCTCTGAGCATCTAATAACCTTAACCAACTAAGAGGCGCTATGATATTCATATGACCTTTTCTACGTCCTCCTTTTTAAAATGGTATATAAAAAACCAAAGAATCCTTCCTTGGCGAGAGGATCCCACCCCCTATCACGTCTATCTAAGCGAAATGATGCTTCAGCAAACCCAAGTCAAAAAGGTATTGCCTTACTACATTCGATTCCTTGAAGCCTATCCTTCCATAGATTCTTTAGCGAGCGCCACGCTTAAAGAAGTAAATCTCCTTTGGCAAGGCCTTGGCTATTATTCAAGGGCTAAAAATCTTCTAGAAGGCGCGAAAACCATCGCAAAAATCCATTCTTTTCCTCATTCGAAAGAAGATCTCTTAAAGATTTCAGGCATTGGCGAATATACCGCGAAAGCGATTTGTGCCATCGCCTTCCATCAAAAAGAAATCGCCGTGGATGGCAATCTTATTAGAGTCTATAGCCGTTTCCAAGAGGATAAGGAAAAGAACCTTTCACTTTTGAAAAGAAACGCGGAAGCCTTCTTTAAGAAAGCCCTCCAGAAAGAGGACCCTAGTTCCTTTAACCAGGCCTTAATGGATTTAGGGGAGATGGTTTGTCTCCCCAACGGCATGCCTTTATGCGTCTCTTGTCCCTTAAAGGAAGGTTGCAAAGCCTATAAGCACAGCACACAACTTCTTTATCCTCCTAAGAAAGAGAAAAAAGAACGGAAACAAGTTGATATGACGGTTCTTCTTTTTAGATATCAAGACAAAATATTCATCCATAAAAGAGAAGATAAAGGCCTATTGGCTTCGCTTTATGAATATCTAAACGTTCCAAAAGAACTAGAAAAAAGCGAGCTCGAAAGGAATCTTAAAGAGCATGGAATCCTCTTTTCTAAGATTCTTTCGCTCCGAAAAGAAAAACACGCCTTCTCCCACATCCTTTGGAAAATGACGCCTTACCGAATAGAAACAGAAGCCTTGGATATCCCCTATCCGGGGGAATGGATTGCTCTAAAAGATTTAGGAACTCGATATCCTATGCCAAGCGCCTTTAAGAAAATAAAAATCGAAAAATAAAAGCAATATGCTTTTATTTCAGATGTTAACTATCCGATATCCTTTCCCAATTCATGAATGAAAAGAGGGATGGCGCCTTCAAAGGATGCGCCATAGAGAACCCCATTTTCTTTCGCTTCGTTCGATAATCTAATTGCTTCATGCACATAATCATGGGCAATGCGGGTGGCTTCATAAAGGGAAAAGCCATTCCCCAAAGCTCCCGTAAGCGAAGAAGCGAACAAATCCCCCGTTCCATGGAAACGCCCTGGGTAAAGCTCGGTGCTATAGATTCTAATATCCCCTCCTTCGTAAACGATATCGCTTATCTCGTTCGGATGAAGGGTTTGCCCAGTCAAAACGATTTTGGATGGGCCAAGCTTCGCCAAAGAGGTTAAAAGAAAGGAATAGAACTCCTTATCAAGTCCTTCTTCTCTATTGGGATAAGGAACATCCGAAAGAAGGCACGCTTCGGTGAGGTTAGGGACGATGATATCCGCATAAGAGATAAGTTCCTTCATCTTGGCGACATGCTCTTCTTGAAAGCCAGGGTAGAGAGAGCCGTTATCTGCCATCGCAGGATCGACAAGAAGAGAAGTCGAAGGCATTCGAAGCTCTTTGACGATCTTGATCACAAGAGATATTTGCTCCGTTCCTAAATAGCCAGTATAGATGTAGTCAAAGGCATTTTTGTAGCCTTTCCATTTTTCGACAATCGGAAGCATCTCTTCGGTAAGGTCTTTATAAGTCCAACTCTTAAAAGCGGTGTGATTCGATAGTATCGCCGTTGGAATGGCCACGCATTCTAAGCCAGAAGCGCTAATGGTCGGTATGGCGACTGTCAAGGAGCATCTTCCAAGGCAACTGAAGTCTTGAATCGTCAATACGCGTTTCATGCTTCATCTCCTTAAGCGGCACTCGCTCCAAAAAGAGAGGAGAGATAATCGTAAATCGATAGGGAAAGAGAGAAGGAGCCGCTTTCGCTAAGACCGTCGATGGAATCCTTTAAGCTCGGTATCGAAGCGATAATCACAAGAGCGACCACCACTAACGAGAAAGAAAAGATAAGACCATTAAGGCCGCCAAGAACGCGGCAAAGCACGCCATTGGAATCGGTAAGAAGATGAGACAAAGGCAAAGTGATGAGCCAAAGAAGGAAAGATAAGAGCAAAGAGGAAACGATATAAAGAGCGAGGAAGGCGATCCACTTTCCAAAGACTTCGTTTCGAAGCGTCTCTAACATAAATCTTTGATACCAATCGGTAGAGATCACCATATCCAAAAAGGCAAAAGAAACCCAAAGGGCTATAGCCATGGAAAGAAGCACGAGAACTTTATTGAAAGCCTTCTTCCGAAAGCCGATTAAGACCCCTAGAACTAAACCAAGCGCCACGACAACAATCGCGATAATATCAATGTAATTCATAGAACACCTCCTCTAAAAGATAATGAAAAGAAAGAGACGATGTAAAGGGCATTTCAAAAAGAGCGTGGTTTTGCAAATGTTTTTTAGTTTTTGTTTCGAATAATCTGAACCGGTTTAATGCGAATCACGAGGATAAGAGTCATTAAGGAAATAAGAAGCGTTAAGAAGAACAATGAGACAATGCTCATAATGGCGAAGATCCAATTGAAAGTCAGGATGTCGCTAAAGACGAAGGAATAGCCTTTCCAATTGTTGATGAAGGCATGGAGGATGACCTTGTTGAGAATGATACATAGCACATAATAGAAAACGACGAAGAAAAGAGAGGAAAAAGTGCTGAAATTCAAGGTTGTAAGGCCAAAAACACGAGAAAGACTCCCATTCTTCATGCCAAGCGCTTTCAATATGCCAATGTTATAACGCTGAGACTTGATGACGTCGATGCTATAGAAAAGAAGGACCACGACCGCCATTATAAGACAGGCGTAGAAAGGACGCGAAAGGCTTTCGCAAAGGACTCGATGGTTTTAGTGACGTTATTGAGATAAACCGATAAAGGGTTTGCGATGGAAATGCCATCATCCTTCAATAAAGTTCGGACATCGTCCATTTTATTGATATCATCCATAAAAATGCCGTATTGGCAAAGACGGCCAGCCTTGATGGCCTTATAAACGTTTGGACTCACGATATATTCAGACCATCCTCCATAACGAGCCGATTTATAAATATCTTCGTGATTCTCGATGATCCTGATTTTCATATTAGGCAACGTCTTAAAGGACCTATAACCCCCATCAATATTGTGACCAAGCGTTATCGATACGCCTCCGTTTTGATTAAACCGATTATCGATGTATTCCTCTAAAGAGGAGGCATCGCTTCTCTCGGTCAAACTAGCCAACGCTTCGTAGCGGATATAGATTTCATCGTCCGACACTTCACTCGATGCGGTATAGCCACCAGCGCGAAGACCATAGTTTCGATTCTCGTCTAAACGAAAGGAAGCGTTAGGAACATAGACGGATCCATGGGTATCGAGATCCTCTAAATACGCATCGATAAAATCATCTTCAAGACTATAGCAGCAATTGAAATAGTTCATTAACTTCACCGTCTTGGGATAGTTCTTCTCATTGAGAAGGACGTTATGATCTTGGCCTTGAAGAGCTTTACGCAGGTCCTTGAGCTTTTCTTGGTATCCCGTTTTAAGAATGCCATTTATCCAATAACCGCCCTGAGGGGAAGCGATGGTTTGGATGGATTTAACGAAGTTTTGGTAATCGCCATTCATTTGTCTCCCATTCAAATAGGAATCCGCAACATAGTCCGTCACAACAAGACCGGATTTCTTCTGGGTAGGATTCCGATAGACATATTCCAAAGAGGAAAGATCAAGCGCTTGTTTGAGAAAAGATTCGTTTACGACGCCTACTCCTCTTGTCTCATAAGCGAAAAATGTCCTATAGCTTTGGGGATTCAAAGGATGATCGTTAGCCAGTTGGCCTGCACTCGTTCCGCAACCGACTGGAACGTTATAAAGAGGGAAGCTTTCGTTAGGATAAGCTTCCGCAAGTTTCTCGTTAATAGAACTATTGATGCTATAGATGGTATCGTCCCACCCCGAGCCTGTGCTGGTCGTTTGCTTCTCAATTATAAAAGCGCTATCTCCGCTTCTTTTAATCGATCTCATCTCATAGCTTTGTCGGTCAAAAGATTGAAAGGAAAGGCAAACGGCAAAGAGAGCGAAAGCAAGAGCGCTCAGAAAAGAGAAAAGACCGCTCTTGAAGAGATGCTTATTGAATAGCCTAAAAACATTCCGGAAACATTTGAAATGATACCTGCTATGGAAATTGAGATCGCTTCGCTCTTCTTCGCTTTCTTTCGTTTCTTCAAAAAAGGATCTTCTGGACAAAAGCTCTTTGATGTCATTTTTTGGATAAGCCCATTGAGCTTATCCATCCGTTCTTTATCGCTTAAAAGCGATTCCTCAAGGTAATACGTACCTTTCTTCTTGCGTTTGGCACCGCTATAAGAAGTATCATCGATGATCTTTCCATTGTCGAGCGTAATAACCCTATCGCCATATTCATAGGCATTGTCTAGGTTATGAGAAACAATCAAAACAAGGGACTTTTGCGACTCTTTTTTCAATATTTGCAGAACTTTCTTCGAACTTTGCTCATCAAGATTCCCTGTCGGTTCATCCGAAAAAATGATCTTTGGATGCTTTATTAAGGCGCGCGCCACGGCGACGCGTTGTTTCTCCCCACCGCTTAGTTCTCTCCCCAAACGATGCTTATATCCTTTTAGGCCAACCGAGTTTAAAAGATCATCGATTTCCCTCTCGTGTCCGTGCACGCCATCCAAAAGCCCAAAAGCGATGTTTTGACGCACGCTTACGTCTTCGATAAGGCAATAATCCTGAAAGACAAAACCAATGGAATTAAGAACGAAGGAATCGAAAACGGATTCTTTCATCGCTCCTATGTCTTCCCCATCGTAATAGATCTTTCCCGAAGTGGCATTATCAAGACCCGCCGTGATGTTTAAAAGAGTGCTTTTCCCACTCCCCGATCGGCCGATAATGAAAACCATTCCATGGTCGGGCAAGGTGATATTTATTTTGTTTAAAGCAATCTTCTCGTTCTTCTTATCGCGGTAAATTTTAGAAACATCGACAAGCTTAATCATGAAGAGGCCTCAGGCGAACGCCTTGTTTACAAAATTTTATTCCACTCGCATTTGGAAACAACACAAATATTATAGATGAATATTGTTATTTGTATTTGTGATTCCCGAAGATTTTAAATTCCCAAAAAGAAAATGGAGCGACCTTTCTAATGTTCTAAGAACAGCTAAAACTGATGTTTGTTAAGAATTTTATCATTATCAGTTAAAGCAATGGACACGCAAAAACTGGCATATCTTTAGTGAAACTAAAGGCTTTTAAATCTATGAAATAGACATCGAAAAGAAACATGATAGAATACGGCCGTGATTAAGCCAGGCAACACCAAAAAATATAACGTCCTCACTTTAGGAAGCATCCTCTTTGCATTCACCCTTGTAGCCGTGCTTTCGGTCGGATTTTCAGGATGGGTCGTAAATCCTGGAATAAATGTTGACTTTAGTGTCGGAGTTGCAACGGTTGCGGATATCAATTCTTACTTCGTTTTTGATCAAGAGGATTCTTGCTCGTTCGAATATATTCGCGAGGGATTGATCGACGATAACGCCGTCGGAAACCTCGGCCATATTCTTATCCCTTTCAGAATCGACGTCGGGCCAAACGATAAAATCAAAAATCACCTCCCCGAAAATTATTCTTTCAAGATCAAAGCTTCTTTAGAAGACAAGAACTCAAGCATTACCTTCTTCTCATCCTTTTCAATCGAAAGTGTCACTTTATACTATGGCCCAGCCAAAAACACTCTAACTTCTGGCGTTCAAGGAACGAGCATGCAATCCGATTCTGATCTGATCAAATCATATTCTTTTAATTCCATCGATGTTTCATCGCATGATCACTCATCCCTTTATTTCGAAACGGACTTCTCCGTCAAATACACCGGCAATGATTTTTCAACCAAAATTTACGATGTCGTAAAGGAACAAAGATACAGCAGTTTCGCCTTCGGCTTTAGTGCGGGAGGATTGTTTGAATGAAATACAAGAAAACACTATTCCTCCTCTTAGCAACGACTACCATCTCAGTCGGTTATTCGGCTTGGGTCATACCAGAAATAAATGGTTACACCGGAAACTTGGCTTTCACACCCTCCAAAAAACAAATAGTTTGTTACGTTATCGACTCAAATAATAATACAACCTACTACACTTCCATTGATAAAGCCCTAGCTGTCGCTTCGAATAATGAAACGGCGGATAAAATTTATGTAAAACCATCGATTGGGACGGAAGCGAATCCGTTGACAATCGAAAATGCTCACACGATAAAAAAACAAGATGTCCTATATCTCCCATATAAAGAAGGAGAAGCCTGCGATACCATCCTGGAATGGAACGCAGCAAACAAGGCCAACTATGCAAAATTCGCCATCGATAACAAGAAAGCCTATTTAAAAAGCTTCATTTCACTAAAAGCCGACTTAGTAAACGAAGGTCGGATCGAGATAGGAGGCATCACCAGCGGAGGCAACGGCGGCTATACGCTTAATAGCAATACCTGTGCTGATTTTGCAATATTTTCGATAGAGAAAAATGTCACTCTTCATAATCGTGGAAAAATCATTTGTACCGGTTATGTTCAGGGAGAAGGTTTAATAAAAAACTCCAAAGAGGGACAAAACATCGGCGAAAATCCTTCGATGATTATTCCTTTTAATGTTGTTGAGCATAGAGGCGGACAGGTGTTTTCCTCCATGCTGGATAAGAGCACCCTCTTTGCGGATTACAAAAAATTCAATTGCACCCCTTTTAACAGAATCTTCACTTCCAATTTGCTTTGTAAGACAAAATTCTACAGCGACTCAGTTCTTAAAGTCAGGGCAACCATGAGTGCGAACAAACAAAATAACACTTCAGACATCTTAGCCATAGGAAATACCGATAATCATATGGTTCATCTTGCCGAGGGATCTAGTGTAACAATGCAAAGCGATGAAAAAAAGGTGTCTCATATGCTTTTTAATGGCTCCTTCTCATTAAATCAAATGAAATTGAGTCTCGCAGGGAACAACGTTTCAACAGAAGGAGTTTTCTATCCCATATCTTGGCATCACTCGATCGAATTAAAACCATTCGAAAACGGAGAAGCCGCTCAGGTGACATTAAATCAAGACGTAAAATTGCTTCAAGGCGCTACAGTAACAATTGGCCAAAACGTCTCAGTAAAGGCCAATAACCTATTCATCTATGGGTCAGGAAAATTTGTGGATCCTGGTCTACCTTTGAGCAATGATAGCGGGTTTTATAAGCCGAAATATCAAGATGAAAATGACAATGATGCCCTTTTAACCATCGAAGGAAGCCTCGATGTTGGAAATATTTCCGGTCCAATAAGAGGGAAAAACGGAGGAACAATAAAATTCCAAAACAGCACAAAAAACTATTCTTCTAAGGAAATAAAAAACTTAAATTATATAAGCTTATTTGGTAAACAAGTATTATACAGCGTCGATTACCAAAGTATAACGGATGTCATAAGAGGAAAAATCAATGAAGACGGCTCCGAGGGAAAGCTTGGAGAGGCTGGGACTTATAAATTCTCTGAACGTTGGGTAAAGGCGTAATTTCAACTCCTTTTTAACAGGAGCGCTTATTCTTATATTTTTGATCATTGCCACTTTTTTGTGGCATATTTAATTGAGTTTGCCACTTTTTTGTGGCATATTTCATATGATGGTAATTTGCTATGAAAAGAAAAATACTGCAAAACTTAGAAGAATTCTTCCTCTCTAAAGCGGAAAAAGCATTCTTGCTTAAAGGAACGCGCCAAGTAGGAAAAACATATATCATCAATGAATTTATAACCCACCACTACGATTCCGATCACACAATCTACATTAATTTCTTGCGTCAACCAGAAGCGAAAGAATTTTTCGAAGCCCACGAAGGCGATTCTTCCTTGGAGCCAAAAAGAATACTCCAAAGAATTCTAAATAATCCTCTTTACCAAAACGTAAAACAAGACGGCAAGAAAATAGCCCTCTTTCTTGATGAGATTCAAGAATGCCCAAAAGCTATCACCTCTTTGAAGTTCTTTGCCTTAGAAAGAAAAAAATACGATGTTTATGCGTCTGGAAGCTACTTGGGTTTCACCCTTATGGACATCGGCAAAGGAGAGTCTTTCCCAACAGGATACATCCAAAGGGCAAGACTATATGGTCTCGACTTCGAAGAATTCTTATGGGCCAACGGCTATTCCGAAACTTACACCGAGGGTTTAAAGAAGAGTTTCAAAGATGGCGTTCTTTTAGATGCAAGTGCTCATAACGAACTGCTCGATATGTTCCATAAATACGTCATCGTCGGTTCATTGCCGGAACCCATAAATGTTTATCTAAAAACAAAAGATTTCAGAGAAATAAGGAAAATCACACAAGGTCTCTACGAAGACTATTGTACAGAGATGAATAAACATCTCTCGTTCTTTTCAAGAGAACACTATGGTGATGGTTTTGCCGAAATCATGAAAATCAAGAATAAAGCAGTCTTCGATAGCATCCCAAGCCAATTACGACAGCAAAACAAGAAATTCATGTACCGAAGGGTGTCTCGGGGTGGAAGAGAACGAATGTATCTCGATAATATTTTGTGGCTTAAAACGGCGGGACTAGTCGAGGAAATAGATAACATCAAAAAGCCTTCTCTCTTTTTAAGCGACTTTAAAGAAGAGGATGACTTCAAACTTTACTATTTCGATACCGGAATATTGATGTCTCGGTTTGACTATGAGCTTCTTGGCGACATCCTAAACCCAACAAAGAATGTGCCCTACGAACTCTCTTTGAGCATTGGCGGCATATATGAAAACGCCATAAGCAACATCCTTAAAAAGTATTTCGACGAAGATAAGGATTATTTCTTTTATAAACAAGGAAATGAGGAGATTGACTTTGCTTACCAAGAAGGGCATAAGATCGCTTTGATAGAGGTGAAATCGGGAGAGAACATAAAACCGAAGTCTTTGAAGAATTTGGTCCAAGAGAGAAAAGACATCATTCCAATCCGAATCAGTCAAAAGCAAATAGAGGAAAGGGCTTATGTCGAATATCCTTTCTACGCCTTCGCGCTCCTCTATTCCAAATGAAATATCCAAAATAGATAGAAATAGCGTCCCCATTTGGGATAGGAAGAAAGGCGAAAGACGTCTGTGTCATCTAATCGCTTCTACCCCGCTAGATGGAAGATAAACATCAAATAATCCATTGATTCTCAAAAACCGTATCACTGCCATGAATGGGGCCGATAGGAATTGTATCGGCCTTTTCTTCTATGCTCATGAATGCAATGAATAGGCTTATATGCACTAGAAATCGAATTTTGTTTTTCCAAGAAGAACGAAGGTTAGAGAATGGGGAATGGTGGTAACAGCCCCTTCAAGATTGTTGTTGCATTTTTCCAACCGCTTATTCCGTGTTTTATGCATTTTTCCAACTCAAGCAATGAAAAGAAGCCCGAAGACAAAAATATGCGCAAAGCCCTCGATCATAAAAACCGCGCTTCGCCAATGGGCCTAAGCCAAGACAACCCACGAAAAGCCGATAACCAAGACACAGAAAAAACCAAAAGGAAGAGAGGTTGGAAAGGCTATAGTCCAAAAACCTAAAAAACGAATCCGATTCCGTACGAACCGGTTCGAACGAAATGAAATTAACGCTTGCAAAGTAAGCGTAAATTTTATCCCGTCCGAACCCATTCGGATGGGTTCGGATTAGGATT